>FUIF01000200.1_pt1 | contig 20219 bp, 29 predicted proteins | sample 1003461 | NCBI WGS metagenome assembly FUIF01 (sample SAMEA80401918, study PRJEB19352) | marine metagenome | reverse complement strand
TTTTAGTCTTGGTCTCTGATATTTCGCTTTCAATAAAATCAATGGCTTCTCGAACTGCGCTTTGCACAATTCCTTCTATTGTATTGCGATCCATTGGTTCTATACGCATTTTAATTCCCTTTACTGCGGCGAGCTTCTAAGCATGTCCATCATGCTTGGCAAAAACTCTTCATTTTGTGCTTGCATTTGTATTGAAGCTCTCTGTCCACCACGCAGAATTGCGGAGGATGTTGTGGTTAAATAATCTTGTAAAACTGCACGCCAACTTTCGTCATTTAAAATGTTTTTTATACGATCAGCATCGCGAGAAACCATTATCTGTACAATTTCTTTTCTTTGTGCATCAGAAAACTCAGGTTCTGCTTTTTTCAACATACGCATTAAAAGCCTAGTAATGCCAAATATTGCCGACCCACCTGTTGCAATATCAAGACCAGCATCTAATAAATCAGAACCGCGCTGACGCTCTATAAGCGCATTTGTTATTGCAGTTTGTGACTGTCCCAATACTTGGTTTGCAGTATCGTTTGCTTCTTTTGCAACACTAAGTCTTTTTAACATTTCTTCTAAATTTTGTTCAGGGAAAATTTCGGTAAGCGACTGATTCATACTATTATTTTCATCTAATAATTTTTTTATTGTTGCTGCAGATTGTGAGCCACTTAACATTCTTCTAAGTTTACTCATAACACCAAGACGAAAAGCTTTTATTTGTGCATCGCCTTGAGCAATTACTTTATCCCATTCGCTTTGCAACATATCAAAATCAGGATTTGTGGTGTATAATTTTTGTGCATTTTTAAAAGCATCGTTTTCCGACATCAGTTCAGAATATTGTTTTCGCGCAGCTTTTGTATCTGGACTGATATTATCTATTATGTTGCGTAATTCTAACTCTACTGCTTTTAATGCTTTTGCTGCATCACCTTGCCCAGCATCGTACAAAGTTTTTACACGATTATTTATTGCTCTACGAACACGTTCTGCTTGTCCAATTGTAGGTTGCCCAGTTATTTTTAAGTTACCATTATCGTCGATTTTAAAAAACATTTTTTCGCCTCTGGCTTGTAATGCTTCTTTAACTTCATCAAATGCTCTTGGCACTCGCGTAAATATTGACGCTAAGGTATTTGTAAATTCTTGTGGTACATTATTCTTAAATGCATCTGTTTCGTAAAGTTTTTCTGCATCGTCTTTAAGCGTTGCAAGTCTGTTTGTTTGTTGTTCAAGAATATTTTTTTTGCGTTACGCCTAACGAACTTTCTAAATACTCTACAACATCTTTTCTTGTAACATTTGGTCGCTGTAAAAGTTCTTTTTGTAAAATTGTTGCTGCTTCACCACCAGTTGCTCTATAGGTTCTAACAATATCTCGTAATGTTCTATTTTCTGCTAATATTCTACCTTCAAGAACCTCTTGGTATGCCTGTTCTGGTGTAATTTCTCGTTCCTTTGCCAAACGTTGTATTTCTCTTTCAACTGCACCGCTTGCACGACTACCAAATTGGCGTCTAGCATAATCTAGTAATGAACCAAGACTTTTACCAATTACTTTACTTGCAACTTCACCACCAGCACCGAATAACAGTCCTGTGCCAGTTCCAGTTAATGTTTCGTCAATTCTCTCAGTTACATCGCCTTCTGCTGTTCCAAACCCTGTAAGGCCACCTTGACCGCCACCGACTACAATTCCACCACTTACTGATTGTGTTCCTCTTGTTCCAAGTAGTTTGCCAGCAACACGACCAACAAGACTATTAATTAATGGAAACCGAGCCGCCACTGCTGGTAATGCACCACCACCAGTTAAAAATGTAGCAATTACAACAGGCGCAAGCGCACCACCTATTTCTGCACCTGCAGCCTCTAACGGTCTTGCTTGTTTGTATGCGTCTAAATTACCACGAATTTCATTTACAAGGTCTTCGTAATCACGTTCAGATGTAAGACTTCTAATATATGCTTCTAGTTCATCTGCTGTGCCAAAAGTTAACCCTTGCAAAAAGGTTCTACCACGTTGCGTAGGAGTTTCTTCTTTTAACTGTTCAGCGTCTGCATTTTCACTAGCTATACGAGTTTTATATGCTTCTGCTGCTGCTTTTTGTGCCTCTGTGACCATATTAATAAATCCTTAAAGAAATGGTGCTCTTTCTCGTTCGTTCATGTTGTTCCAATCTTCTTGTGTAAGGTTTGCATCTAGTGCAGACTGAGGAATTGGGCCATTTGGTAGTTCTGGGTTTTCATTACTTGACGGAATTGGCGTAATCGTCATTTCACGTGGCTTAGAAATTACTTCTTTTGCAATATTATCAGGTATGCCATACAAACTAGCAGTTTTTAAAACTCTATTATATTCTTCTAATGATTTATTGTACCATGTTTTTGCAGTCTCGCTTGCAACCTTAAATATTCTTTGCCTTACATCATTAGAAAGCAAACCTTCACCAGTTAAAAAGTTTTTAAAAGCATTTATTGCAGCTTTTACTCCACCGCCAGCGGCTGATACAGCAGCACTTTCTTCACTTCTTACAACACTTTCTGGGTCAAGAATTTTGGCAAAAGCAATGGTGACAGTCAAATCGTCAATGCCAGAAGTAACTTGTCCATCTTGTGTGCGTGAAATTGCGCTTTTAATTAAATTATACCCATTAAATATTTCATCGTAGGGTCGATATATTTGCCTAAGCTGACCATTAAGTTGTGCAACCACTCCTACTTGGTCTTTACTTAATTGATCTGCTCCGCTTCCTTCGTAGATAATTTTACCAGTAACAGGGTCAATAATTCGTTCACCAACTTTTGTGCCAGCTCTTTGTGTTTCTGCTAAAAATTGGCTATATGCTTCAGCACCTGACAAGCCGCCTTCTAAAATGGCTCTAGCATATTTAACGCCTTGCGGTTGGCTCATTAAAAATCTAGCAGTTTTATTATCTTCGTCTTTTGCTATTTGTAATTCTCTGTCTTTATCAGCAATTTCACCTAATCGCTCACCAACTCTACTTCTACTAAACGAACTCAAAATTTGTCGTGTCCTTGGGTCGCGTAAAAAGCCCATTAAACCTTGTGGTCGCAGAGTTTGTTGTTGTAGATTTTGTAAATCTTGTGCTGTTAATTCTTCAGCCATTGTTTGTGACCCTTCGTTAAATGATCCAGCTTTTCCAAATAAATGTGAGCCGATTGTTTTCCAATTACCACCCGATTGAGCACCCCATGAAGGTTGCGAAATGTCAGGATTATAGTAATGCGTTGCGCCTCCTGTGATATCCACAAAATTACCTGATAACAAAGCATCTGCAGCCGCATAAGCATTTTTACTAGGTTCAAGATTAACCATATCTTGCCCTTGCTCACCACCTGCATAATTTGTGTATTTATTCCATGCAGAAAATTGCCCAGGCGATAAAATAACATCTTGTAAGTTAGAATTACTTTGGTCAATTCGATTAAAAATAACATTGCCAACCGCGAGCATACCGCCAAGCCCTTGGTTGCCAGCTTCTGCTTGTAATGTTTTTGCAAGTAAGTCACGATCATTAAACATTTATTACCCAAATGGAAGGCTTCCAAAACCAGCTAAAATATCAAATAAGCCAGGATTGCCTGCCTCTGTCATTGTTGCGCGTGGAAGTTGGCCTAAAATACCAGTTCCCGTTGATAATGCATCAGCACCATAGCCTAAGTTTGCCCTTGTTTGTTGATTTGCTGCATCTAATAAAGATTGCTGTTCTGCTCGTGCTGCTGCGGCAGCGCGTCTTTGTTCTGCCAGACCTTGCATTCCTTGACCGAACATTTGGCTTCCTAGACCACCAAGACCACCAGCAGCCGCTTGTTGAACGTTAGCTGCTTGAAATTGACCTTGAAAATTTGCTTGGTTAGCTGCTTGTTCAAGTTGTGCTTGTTGCAATGCAAATTGGTTTGCCGCTTGCATATTACCAGCTCGTGCTGCTTGTTCGCGTGCTGCAGCCGCTTCACGTGCTTGTTGTGCAAATTGTTCTGCCTGAAATTGTTGCTGAGACGCAAGTGTACGTGCCTGTTGAGTTTGCCCAATATCAAATCTACCTGACTGCAATGCTGTATCAAATGCTCTTTGTCTTTGTTGTGCAGATAAAGCTCCAGCTTGACGCAATGCTTCACCAGCCAAAATACCTTCTTGTACAGCTTGCCTTGAACCACCAAAAGCACCTGCTTGTGCTTGTGCTGCTAAATTTTCTGAAGCAATTTGTCTTTGCCTTTCAATGTCTGCCTGTCCAGCGTCTATAACTTGCTGCGTGTATGGTGACATATACGGATTAAAATTTGTATTTGCTAACTGACCAACTTGTATTTGATTGGGTGCTTGTGCCGATTGTACTGCGCCTACACTTTGCATTTGTTGCGCTTGCGCTAATCTTGCCGCTTCCATGTCTTCTGGTGAAAAATTCGCTAACCTAGAATAAGTATCACCAGCTTGGTTTTGAAATTGTTGAGCTTTTGCAAAAATATTTTGTGTGTTTGGACCACCAATCATTTAAAAAAACCTCCCGAAAATACTACTTATTCCAGTTCCTCTAGGGTTTGAAGCAGTTCTCGTTCCTCTAGCAACAGGAAACCTTGATCGTGTTACTGCTCCGCTGGTTCTGGTTATTGGACCCGATGCATCTTGTAAGGTTCTAGCATTTACTCTGTTTGGTAAACGTGAAACAAGTTGCGACATAAGCCCACCAGTGCTTCTATTAGCTGGGTTCATATTACGTCTTTGTTGTTCTATTCGTTCTCTGTTTCTTCTGCTGCGTCTACGTCTGCGTCTACGTCTATTGGCTTCATCTTCTTCTGGTGAAGTTTCTTCTTCTGGTGGCGTATAACCAAATGATCTTGTACCAAGCTCGCCAGTTACAGGGTCCATATAAAACGATCTTAAAAAATCATACTGCGCTGGGTTTCTTTCTGCAAATTCACTTTCCATAGCTTGTTGCAGTGGCAAACTTGTAGCAACTTGCATACCGCCAATGGTTGTTGTGGGTAATTGTGGCGCGTTAATTTGGCCAAGACCTAAAGAGCCAAGTAATGCATTTGAACCAGCATACTGAGCTTGTGGTACCATTGCTTGGTATCTTGGTACGTTTATTGGACCTGCAGAATATTGTTGCAGCATTTGATTTAACAAAAAATCTCTTGCTCTTTTTGTTTCAGGATCAAGCTGACCTGTCTGATCAGGCGTTCCAAATAAAAAATCAAATACACCCATTGTTTTTCTCCAAAATCTTTTTACACCTATAGCACATTTTATTAATCTTTACACCCCTACACAAATTACCAAGAACTAAGCGCGACGCGCTTCCAAATTGCAGACGAACCGTTATGCGAACCAGTACAGATGTAAATATAATTTGTATCCCATGCTATCATACCAGCAACATCACCAGCAGTACCAACATTTGAAGGCGGTGTGCTTTGTTTTGTTGCAACTTGTTTAAAAGCATTTGATGCTGAAACAACCACATAATTGTTTGATCTATCCCATAATAGAACACCATCTTCTGCCGCCGAAGAATACTGGTCTTTTGCATCAAGTTGGTTCAGTGCCTTACCAAGAAATTTTCTTATATTTTCTGCCCATGCTTGTAAATCAGGCGTATATGGCGGCACCATTCTCATCGCTTACTTCCTTGTCTAGCATCAAGCGCATTATACCAACACGCCAATCACTACTAGTATTTCCCTCTACTCGCATCCTGACTTGCCGACCTTGAAATCGTACTGATGTAGGGTTGCTCATACTAAACGAACCATGCTCTGTTTCTGGTGCATTTGGATAAAAACGTGTTTTAAATTTTGCAGAAACGTCTCCTTGTGTTTTTTCATCAGGAATAAGCTCAACAACGTTCATTAAATTATCGCCATTACCAAGTGCTATTGGACCTGTTTCAGCAAATGGTGTTGCAGAATCGTAAAGGTGACCAACTTCATGCTCATAAAGTTTACCATTACTTGCTATAAATAATGGAAACCTAAAAACACCTTTATCTACGCCAGCCGTTCTATCCATTATACCTGTTATCCAGATATTTTCTGCATAATCATAAGCAACATATCTATTACATTCTGTTGCGTCTTTACTTGGATAAAACCACCATATTTCGTTCCAAGAAGAATTAACAACAGCACTAACTTTGCTTTTTTGGTCAGTGTTCATGTCGGAAAAAACATAATCGCCTACTTCACAAGCAATTTCTCGCACCCGACCACCTGAGTAATTAAAAAACCCACGCGATCCCATCCAAAAAACGCCATTATCAACAGAAACGGCTGCTGCCGCACCAACAAGACCACACGATGTACCAACTCTTTCAAAGCCATATACAAACGGAGGTCCTTGATAAGTCATGGTATGAGCGTCTTCTGTTGTTAAAATTAAAGACTGACCTCGCGTTCTTAATCCTCGTAAAATCGTGCCGTTTGTTTGTATATTAATATCACCAGCTTGGTTTGTTACCGCTGGTGTCCAGCTTGTATTATTTTCTTGATCTGACCATTGTACCTTTCGTGGATCACCACCAGCACCAAAACAAACTACAAAACGTTCTTCTGTCACCATAAAGCCAGTATTATTAACTGGTGCGTTTGATACTGGTTGCGCTCTTGTTGACGAGTTTAATTGCCATTCATTTAACACCCCATCATTCGGTGAAAGTGCTAACAAATATTCGCCCCAGTTTTCCAGTGACCAAACTGTTGCTGGTAATATTTGGTCGCCATCTACCCTTGGAACACCATATGCCTCGCGTCCGTAAAGCGCACCTCCGTGACCAGAATTTATACCAGCATCTACAAGACCTTGTGTAAATGATGAAGGCGTAATTGTAATTCTGGTTCCACCAGCATTTATTGCATATAACTGAGCATCTGTACCTGCCGCAATATATCGGTTGGCAGAATTGTCTTCCCAAGTTATTATTCTTCGTGCAACACCTTGAAGGTCAACACTTTGCCGTTGCCTCCAGCCGCCTATCGGACGTAAGGCATCTTCGTGCCAACGAACTAAATTTATATCACGCCACCTACCTTGTGACATTAAGTCAGTGCCGTTTCGATATTGTCCCTTTGGTATTTTTAATGGGATAAGGGGCATTTAAATATTCCCCTGTTACGGTTTTGTAGGCCAATCAGCATCGTTTAGGTTAGGCCAATTGTCATGGGTTGGCAAATCACGAAGGGCTTGGCGGTATGTTGTCATTTCGCTTGACATCGTTACATCTGACAATGCATAGAAATCGGTTTCTGCAAGTTTAGCATTTCTTGTTGATCTGTTTGCAGTTGCAGCATTGGCATCTAGTGTCGCTTGATATGCAGCTTCTTGTTCTGCTTTTGTGTCACCACCTTCAATGTCGGCAAACATATCTCTTGCAACATACTTCTCAACCAGTTGCCGTTTGCATCTTGCTCAACACCATCACGCACACTAATTTGATACGCTGATGTTGTAGCTTCAGGGCTTGGTAATACTGGGTCAATGTTTAAGGCATCACAAACATTTGAGTTCCATGTTTTTGGCAATGAAATGTGCGGAAATGCACCGCGCCACTCGCCTTGCGTTTTAACTTCGCCTGTTGTTCTTTCTCTAAATTCACCCATGAGATTGATCCTTTCATATGAGTTTGATTATGCGATTGCGTAGAAGATGTATGTTTGACCATTATCGTTATTGCCAGGTCCGTTAACGGTGAAACCTGATGAAAGTGGGTCTACATAATCTGCACTCATTTCAGCATCTGATGTATCTAATTTAAGTCTAGGGTCATTCCCTGCCACGATGCCTCTAACACTATCGTGAACAAACCAACTACCTGCATCAGTAGCTGATTTAATAAGTATAAACCTAGCGCCACTGCTAAACCCACAGTCTATGTTCTGCGTAGAGCCGTTTCCAGTATAGCTTCCCACCTTGGATACACCTGCGACTGTCGCAAAGAGGTAGGCTACGTAGGTATGTGAACTACTATTTACATCACCTGCTGAACCTACTGTAAATACAGACGCTGTTGGTGCTGTTGAGTTCCATAATGAACTACCATTTGTTTCGGCTGCAACGGTTGTATTTAGCTCCATTGATTTAGTAGCACCTAAACTAGAGTGAAATGTTTTCCAGTTATTACTACCACTACGTTTCTTTATCCACATCATCTCAGGAGCTACACCAAGGTTATGGCTTACAGTTGTTGTGCTTCCTGTGCCCGAATATGTGATAACATCAAAAAAACCTGGTGCTCTAGCCCACATCCAACCATAACTATTTGTTGGAGAAATTGTACCATCAGCGCAGGCTTGTCTCATTTCTTTATCAAAAGCATCTCCGTAAGATGCAGATGCAGTATTGTTTAAATTAGGAATTAGAGTTTTTGGAGTAAGTAATCGAGTTTGTAAAAACCAATTTTGTCCACTTCCAGTATTTTTCCAAAGTGCCATATCTGGACTTTGTTGACCAGTAAGAGCATTTGCTATATTTCTGTTTGTATTATTTTGAACTGCTCCAGTATTAAAAACTTTACTTGGAGTATCAGGCTCATTTAATGGACCTCTACGTATTGCCATGTAAACATACCCATCTCCACTACCATTATATGAATTTGCGCTATCTGTTAAAGTAAAACCATTTGGATTAAACTCAAAAGCTTGACCTCCAAAAGTTGAAGCAACTGCGTTCCAATACATTATTTCGCTATCTGCATCACTAGATACCCCACGCATGGAATCTACAGCATAAAAAAATGCATTTTGAGATGCATTATATTTTTTAACCATTAACCATTGAGGTTCAAATCCAAGATTTACAAAATTATTTGATCCCCCATTACCAGTATAAGTACCACATTTGATAATATCCTGATCAGCATCTGGACCAAAGCCACCGTCACCATCATTATGTGCCCATATGTATGCCGTAAACGTACCCCCATTGTCTGATAAATCTGTGCCTATCGTAAACTGAGTACTGGTAGGCGCAGTATCGTTCCAATAAGCAGAGCTTGTAGCATCTGCGGCAGCCCCCGCTGAAAGTGTTAATGCTTTTGTTGCTCCTAATGATCTATGAAAAACACGCCAAGCCCCTGCGCTGTCGGTTCTTTTGACCATCATCATACCAACCGCACAACCTAAATTATGGCTTATAGTTTGTGCAGAACCATTACCAGTATACTGAACCATATCAAAAAACTTTTCAGCTTTTCTATATGTGTGAGCTACGCTGTTATCACCATTTCTATTATTTACTTGAGCACCTTGTTTTAATGTAAAACCAGTAGAACTAAATCCATTATTTGCTAGTGTGCCGTTATTTGCTAAAGCTTCTGATGCAACTGGCCTCAAATATTTAGCAGTACTGCTTTGGTTTATTGAGTCAAATACTTCGTGATCACCGTATGAATAAGCACTGCCTACGTCTCTCCCTTTGAGCCAGACCATGCCTCCTTCACCACTTAAATCAATGCCGTTATTAACTGCAATTGTCGCACTGTTTGTTCCTGTGTAAATTGTAGTGTTAAATACCTCATCTACATCGAGGCCTGCACCACCTACACCTGATGCTGCACTTAAAACTATTTTTGAAGCTGTCATTTTTTTATCCCAATGCTTGGCCTAACGTAAATCCGTAGTATGTTGTTCCACCGTCAACTGTTAGAAAGGCAAACACATCAACACCTGCATTCGTCGCTGTAAGTGTAGGCGCTGTTGCAGCAGCCCAATCAACACTTGTAGGCCACGTAATTGTTCTTGCAGAACTGTCTTGCGTAACTTTTAAAATAAACGCAGATGCTCTTCCTGATGCCGCAGGATTACTAAATGTATAAGTAACATTTTCGGTAAGTGTGTGTGTAAAAATATTACCATCACGCAAATTTAATGTTGCAGCATTAGAGCTAGAAGTAATTGCCGTGCTTTCTTCTATCGTGCCATTGTCAAAACTTACAACACCATTTGCATCAGAGGTAACAACCGCGCTTGCATTTGTTATTCCCAATGCATTTGGTAATGCTACTTCATAAGTTGCGCTTGCTGAATGCGGTGGGCTAGCCAATGTAACACCGTGCGAATTATTTTCACAATTTAAGACAATTTTTCCAGAATTTGTATTTCCCCTGATAACAACTTTACCAGTGCCATTTGGTGCTAAATCAAGGTTGGCGTTTGATGTTGTAACAATATCATATCCGTTTGTACTTAAATTTGCTGCTAAACCAGTAGAAACATTTAATGTTGTAAATGCACCAGTACTTGCAGAATTGGCACCAATTGGCGTTCCATCTATTGCGCCACTGTTTATATCAATTCCTGTAACTGGTGTTGTTCCATCAAACAAATCATCAGTTTTGTCCCAGTTTGCATTTAGGTACCCACCCCAAGCATCTTCGTCTGCACCTACGGTTGGTTTTTGAAAGCTGTATGTTGTAGTATTTGCTGGCATTATGCGGCCCTTTCTAGAAAATCTGCTGGTGTCCACGTTGTACTTGGTTCTGACTCAGGTAACCATTTATAACGCGCTGTTACGGTTATTTGACCTGCAACGTCTGCTGCTGCAGAAAATAATCTTACTCTGTTATAACTTATATTTGGTGAAATTGAAATACTTGCATTTATGCTGCCGACAATATCATAAACTGCGCCAACAGAAGCTGTTACTGCTATACCAGTACTAACGCTTACATTTCTTGTAACTTGGCTATTTACAGTTGCTGAAATACCAAATGCTGTATTGACCGAACTTTCTTCAATACTTTCGTTCTGCCCATACATAAATGTGCCGTAGGTATTTCGTCCATAACCATCGCGAAAACCAGCAACACTATCGGATGTAACCGCTGAAACAGAGGCAATAATTGAAAAACCTGTTGAAACAGCATTTGCGCCATCTGCAATTCTTATGCCAGAAACTGAACTTGTAACTGAAATAGACGGTGTGGCAGATGCATTAACAATAATATCTGCAGAACAAGATGCCGTTATATTTAAAACGGTTGCGGCAGCAAATTGTGTTGTTTCAGGCTGACCATACAGACCTGACCCATATTCGCCAGTATCATATGTTGAGCGCAAAGCCATTAAGCAGCCGTTAGATCAAGGTCACCTGTTGGTATTCTAAAAACATCACCATCATTTATTGCTTTTGATACAGCAAGGGCTGAATGTACAATCATGTTACCACTTGTTGCGGCATCCATTACGCCGATGTGTGTAACTGTTCCCCAATTACCACCTGATGCTGCAGGAAATTCTACGGCAGCAGAATTAGTTGCTAGGTCATTAGTAACAGTAAAACTAACAGTTGTTCGTGCATAACCAGTTCCTGTTGAAACCTCAGTACCAGCCGCACCAGTATCTGTTGGGTCTGATGTAAAAAGTGCTATGTACCATGCTGTCGGTCTTGTTAACGACGCTGTTGTAAATAAATACTGTAGCGCGTGTGTTTCAAAAGCGTTTGTAAGTGCTGACATATATAACTCCGTTGATATTTATAGGCATAAAATACACCATTTTTAATTTAATAGCTAGATATGATAATTCTGCGCCCAGAACCACCAAATCTTGTATTGTCTGAGGCTCGTTGTAACGATGCTAAAGCATTCTGATATAAACTTGCCCAAGTTTGTGTTCTAGCGTCATCCAGCAAATATGGCGCTGATTGCATCAGCGATCCATATAAATAAATATCTGGGTCAGACTGTAATAACCAAGTATATGTATTTGTATCACTTAAACTTGGTATTTCTGCGTAATACGCCAATTGCATAGGATACTCTGCGTCTGGCGTGGGAAAGACCTCAATAGCATCACCGATTTGTGCATAAAATTCAGGAATTCCTGATGTATCAGAATTTTCTTGCCTTTTTTGCAACATATCTTCTGCACCAATAAGGTCTAATCTTCTTGTATAAGAGGCAGTTGCGCTGAACCTAAATGTTTCCAGCCAATCTGCTGGTACTTGTACATATCTACTGTCAAGCGTTGCATCAACGCGTTCTATCATTTTATAATGCCTAAGTTTTCTATTTAAATCTGCCTCTGCCAAAACGATAAAATCAGGTATTACAGACGTTAAATCGTCACGATTAAGCCAATTTGCAATCGACGTTTTTAATTCCGAATATGTAGAAATTCCCATTTAATTCACCACTTACATCTATCTGCCCAGTATGCAGCACTCATTTTGCCTTTTGCAATATTTTTGCTGTGTCGGGCTTTAAATGATGCTCTGCGCTTTTTTGCTGCTTCACTCTCGCCTTTACGAGGTGGCGAACCACTTACACCTTTTTGACCAAACCTAATTAATTTTATTTTACTTCCTTCTTTTGCTACAACCGCGTGTGATTTTGTTTTATGGCTTGGTGTTTTTACACATTGGTTGAAACGACTAGCACCAATTTTTGCTAATCGTGCATCTTTTGCCATTAGAAGCCTCTATAATCTAAGTATGTTTTTATAAGAGCCTCTTGCCGATCCATTGGCAAATTATAAAATTCTGGCCCCATAAGCTCAACAATAGCTGTTTGCGCCATTTGCTCATTTGTTTGTGCCATCATACCAAGTCCACGATTTTGTCTGCTAATTGCATCATCGTAATCAACACTTGGCTGTGCCATTCCCATTTCTAAAACAGGTTCGCTAGCAACCACCCCTACATTTGTTGAAGGTGGGAAATTTTCTGGATAATCTACGGCTGGTGCCTGTTGCATTGGCGTAGTTACTCCACTCATAGGCTGCATACTCATATCTGGATAACCTTGCATTGGGTCGGTAAATCCACTTGCACCAGTATTAAGTCGAGGGTCATTGACATCTTGCTGTAAACACGCTGCCTTTGCATATCCATCATTGCTGCACGTTGGCGCATCATTTCATCTACTGCTGTGGTAATTGCTTTGCCAGTGCTGTTTTTCATGGCAAGCCGTCTTTGTTCTGTTCCAGCTGGTGTAGCAACAAGATTTGCTAATACACTTAATAAACCACCGCCTTCAAATCTATCTCCGCTTTTACCAGCGCCACCGCCGTCAAACATATCTAATAGATTTAAATATTGTTCTGCCATTACATTGACCCCAATTTTAACTGCATTAATGCTGGCATCCCAGTATCAGGGTTTAAAAATGGATTTGGACCTTTTCTTTCGTCCCAATTCATCATATTTTGCAAAATTAAAATTTTATCTTCTTCGCTTAAATCTATTGGCCAACCTAAATTTGCCATAGATGCATTCCTACTAGCTGCGAGTTGCAAAAACTGTTGTTTGCTGGCAATTCTAGGCATTTCCTGACTTTGATCAGGATTACGCAATAAGCTCATAAGACCCATAGCCATTATTTTTTCTTACCGCCCTTTTTTTTGCCGCCTTTTTTCATACCACCTTTATGTCCATAACCAGGCATTTACGTACTCCTCTTTTTAGATGCTTTTGCTTTTTTCCATAAATCAGCGTCGGCTTTTCTAGCCCCACCTCTGCCACTTATAAAACTATTTACTCTACCCATGCTCCAAGCTGCCATTGGTACATTTCTAGAACCAGAACTTAAATATGCTGCATCGCCACGCTTTTTGACTTGCTTTAAAATACTTAAAGAAATGCCACTTTCTTTTGCTTTTTTGGCTAATGCACTTCCGCTACTTCTTTTTTTTGGCTTGGGCGGCACGGCTTTTACTCACTTTCTTTACATCAATTGGTAAACCAAGTTTATATCTTCGTCTAGTTTCTAATATTTCACGCTCTTTTGCTTTGGGGTTTTTTGCTCCCTGCAAGTATTTTTTAGGAACGCCTTTTTTTGTTTTTGCTACTTTTTTTGCCATATTTTTTCCAGTTAACAGAACTTTAACACATTACGCAATACCACGCAAATTTCTTTTTATAGGTTCGCCCCAATCTGTTTGTTCTTTTCGACCAACAGCAAGGTATCTAAAACTATCTGCTCCGTGTGACGTCCAATCGTGCAAAGGTCTACCACGCCACGTTTTAAGTCTTTCGTCAAACTCTCTGCGATACTGTAGCAGTGCTTCAATACCTCGTTCACACTTTTCTGCATCAAACCAACACTTATTTAACATTGAACGAGCCGCTTGTATGCCGTCATCAATACGAAGTTGTGGTGCAATTTTTACATTTTTAACGCCTAAACTATCTAAGGTTTCTAGTCTGCTTTTTCCTGTTCCTAATTCCTTAACTCTTACATCGTGCGGAAGTATATGTTCTTCGTAATGGTAACCTTTTTCCGCCAAAGCTTTTGCATAGTAGTCAAGCCCTACGCCACTGTTTTCGTAATAATCTATTAAATGTACTTCTTGCCCAGCATACTGTGCAAACCAAATTGCTGTGCTGTCACCAATTCCTAAGTCCCAACTTGTTACAACGCCAATGCTTGGATCATATGGAACACCGCAAATTTCTGTTTTCTGCATTTGCTGTTTTCATTTCTTTTGCATAATATGCACCTTGTATTGCTGCCTCAAAGCTACATTCAAACTCTTGTTCAAACCTATCTTCGCCCATTGCTTTTTTGGCTTCTTCAAGCTCTGCTGGATCAAGCAAATTTGTTTCAGAGGATTTAAACATTGCTGTATACCAATTTTTATTTTGTTTGGCATTTACATATGTTTCGTAAAATTGATTTTTACCTTTTGGCGTACCAATAAAAGTTGCCTTACCTTTTCTGTCGGCTAGTGCTGGTCGTATTACTGTAGGCCAAGCCCTTGCTGGAAAATCTGCTGGTTCGTCAAGTACAACATGATCAAAGTACAGACCACGCAAGGTATCTGCATTATCTGCACCAAATAAACGTATTCTAGCACCATTTGGAAAATCAACGCGCAGTTCGGATGTATTGTATTCTACGCCTTCTACATCTTGCGTATATTCTTGTAAGTAATCCCATGCAATTGCTTTGGCTTGTGAATAATATGGGGCTATGTATGCAACTCGTACTTTTGGTAAAGGAATTGTAAGTGCATCTTTTATTAGATCATTAATTGCTGCTACTGTTTTCCCGAATCTGCGATGCGCGATTATAACCGCAAACCGTTCTGTTCTGTTATGATAAGGTTTTATCAACGTTCTTGGTCGATAATTAATTGTCCTGACCGTCATCGTCTAACCATTTGTATGCGTGTACGTGTTCGCCTGATATTGTTTGTTCTGCTTTATCTTTTTGCCCTAGATATTGCTTTCCTAACCACACTAACATCGTAGGGTTGCCATTCTCTGCTGCTTGCCATTGCATTCGCCTTAATGACATTCTGCCTTCATCGTTGTGCCTTTTAAAGAGGTCTTCAAAATTTTCGTATCCTCGTTCTTTCAAACGTCTATTTAAAGTTGTATCCGACATATCTAAAATACTGCATATTTCTGTCTGTGTACATTGAATACGAACCATGTTTAATAATCGCGAAAAATCGTTATCACTCAACTCTTTAGATGGTCCCTTCGGCCCACGCTTTTTGGTTGTATTAGTTGCACCTTGTGCCTCTGCCATTACATACCCCAACATATTGTGTAACTAAGTTATTTATACCATAAATTCTGAATGATCCAATATATTTTTATTTGTAAATAAATTGTTGACAATATAGCCATGCTTGATAATCTGTACTTACAATAACGGAGGTTCATGTGAATAAAACATTACAAAAAGTAGAAGCTATCTGCAAACCGCATAATATAGAAATGCAAGCTTCTGGTGGTGGCGAATTTGACTGGGATATATCGTTTTTTGCACCGCCAAAAATGGTTTTTGCAGAAGCTAATTCAACAGGAATTTATTGGAGTGAAGAAACGACAATCAAAGGCATCATTACTTGGATCAAGGAAGAAATAGGCGATGGCTTACGAAAATTAGATCCAAACGATGCAGACGATTACGAGATATTAAGAGTAACAGCACAACTTGATGAGGTTTAATGATATGAATATACATTTGAAACAGACTACGAAAAAAAGATTTATAACGAACGTACACATTTTGTTGCTGTCCGCAGAATAGCTGGTATTAAAACACGCGCTGAATTTAAAAGTCTTGATGAGGCTCACGAATACGGCATATCATTTGGTGATAAACGCACTATGATTTATGCTGTTAATGACATGGGTTTATCGGCTCACATTATTAACCTTTAATTTTACTTTAAACTGTTCGTGTTTAACTACACGCTCCCGAAGAAGGCTTGAACTAAAATCATGCCTTCTTTTGTTATAGTAAATTTCCATATCTAAATTTTTACCAGTAAAGTCTTTGTCTCTGTATTCTTCGCCAATTATTCTTATATCTATTGGATACATTTTTAAAATGTCCATTAAATCATTTTCAGACTCATAAGGTATTATTTCATCAACGTAGCTTACTGCTTTTAATTGTGTGTATCTTTCAACCAAAGTTTGTACAGGAAAATTTTTTTCTTCTCGCTCGATATTCGGATTAACGTGCAATCCAGTAATTAAATAATTACAAACTGTTTTTGCTTCTGAAAGCATTGCAATATGCCCAGCGTGGAGCAGATCAAAAGTTGATGCTGTAAACCCAACCTTCACCGTATCTTTACCATTTCCATACCATACTCTTTTACAGAACCAGTAAATTCTACATCTGGTTTTCTAATTAGTTTTTGTTTTTTAAACCTATTGTAGTCAACATGGTGGTGCCACCTACCATATTTTTTTACCAATCGCGAGCAATCGGGATGTTCTTTGACTAACATTTTTGACTTTGCTACTGTGCCAGTGTCGGCATATCTTTCGCCTTTTTGCACTTTGCCTTCTGCAAAATAAAATTCGTCTGTATTACCACCTTTCATAACTTGTGTATTGGTTTTTTGTTGTAGAAAAACATTGAATTGGGTTGTACACCATCCAGCCTTTAAAATGTCTAGCGATAAAATCGTATCTTCGTTGTATCTACCGCGCCACCTATATTTTAATTCATTTCTAATTAAATTACAGCTATAAATTCTAGTATTAAGCACAAATGGCGGTAATTTAGCTTTTCTTGGTGCAAACATCATGTAATTAGGACCTGCCATACCGATGTTAACATATCGCTGAACAAAATCTTCCATTACTTTAAAGCAAGTTCCGTCAGTTACTTTTACTTGTAAGTTTTTATTGAACCTATGGAAGTCTCTTATGTTATCGTCCATAACCCAATGCCACGCAAAGCCGTTTGCTTTAGAATGTTCCCATGCAAAGTTTCGCGCAGGCCCTGGTCCTGTGCTTTTTTTAAGCCCTAAATTATCACATAACTCGTATTTTTCTTTAAACGATAAATCAAGTTCAAGAATAGTAGTATTTAAATCCCAATGTTTTATAGCTTTTTTATATAAATCTATTTCTTGTGGCTCTACAATTATGTAATGTGGCACCTTCATTAAAGTCAGTGCCTTTGAGGTCATCATATATTCGTGACGCCCTTTGCTTGGAATGTATAGTGGAAAATCAGGCAGCATTATCTGTGCCGTTTACTCTATAAGCGTCTAAATCTTCTTTAATATTTTCTGGATACCTAATAAATCTTGTTGCTTCTGATAGTTTTAACCCTGTCTTTGCGGCAAATTCGTCAACATCTTCCTGATTATCAAAATGTACTTTTATACTACGAAAATACTGTATTTCATCGTTATCGTACTCTGGCATATCTTGCCACTCATTAAAGGCATCTGTTTCGCCAAAATCTTTGTCTAAAAATAAATCGGCCATTTCATCTAAGCCAAAACCTAATTTTGAAACATCAAACTGATCAAACTCTAATTGTTTTATTTCTACTTTTAGAAGCTCTTCATCCCATCTAGAATTTTCTGTAAGTTTATTATCAGCAATAACATATGCAGCTTTTTGAGCATCCGACCAATTTTTTGCTACCATTACTGGTACTTTTTCGAGCTCTAATTTTTGTGCAGCTAATAATCTGCCGTGACCAGCAATAAGTGTATTTTTTTCATCTATTAGAATAGGAACGGTAAAGCCCCATTCTTGTATACTTGCTGCTATTTGCGCAACCTGTTCTTCGCTGTGAACTCTACTATTTCTTGCGTATGGAACTAATTTGTTTGTTTCTGTTAAAACTATTTTTGTAGCTGGCCATTTATCTTGTTTGGTCATTTTTTCCTCACGCGTTTGTACAGTAAACGTTTGTAACCCATGCGCCCTTTGTTTCGGCACGATAGTGTACTTCTTTGAAAAACGGTTTTAAAAACCCTATTAATGCTTGATATTTTTCTTTTGTATCAATGTCATTAAGGTGTGCATGATGAAACTCAAAAATAATTTCCCTAAATTTTTTCATATTTTCTAGTTTAATAGCCATTAATATTTCAAACTCTGCACCTTCTGTATCAATTTCATTACCGTTGGCTTTGTTTCTTCTATAATTTTATTTATTTCTATACAGTCTACTGTTTTAGAGCCTCGTCCTCTTTTTGGGATTAAAGAATGGCAACCTTTGTTTTTCTTTTTATTTATCGACAAAAACCTTTTTTTATCGTTATTGCCAATAACTGCAACATTGTGCAACTTAACATTTTTACGTTTGTTTAAATCAACATTTTTTATTGCAAGTTCGAAATTTTCTGGTTCTGGTTCATACGCATAAACATATTTACATTTTTCTGATGCAATTACAGAAAAAACGCCAATATTCAAACCAATATCTAAACACACATCATCAGGATATAATTTTAATTTACTATACGCGCTTCCCGAAACTTCTTTTACCACAAATGCATCACTTGTGCCTTCTCGTACAATAAAGTTTCTATTTTTATGTGTAAAAATTTTTTGTAAATGGTTTTCATTATCCATAATATTTCCTAAACGGTTCTAAGTCTGCTTCTGTAACTAAATTATTTTTCAATAGTTCTTCTGCACCTTTTCCAATTATGTAATAATCATGCACACCTCTTGGGTCTTTGCTTTTAATTCTGCGCGCATTTATTTTAAGTGGATCAAGTACAAAATTATCATTTACTTGTACGTCTAAATCTTCAATTTTTATTTTTTCTCTGTTTTCTCGAATAGCTTTTTACAAACATATTTATTGTAGGCCATCTACGAGAGCTTTGATTTTTTCGTACGTATTTTGAAACTTCTTCCAAAAGCCAATTTAATCCGCCCATATTGGTATTCGGACATTCGCTATTTATATCTTCTACCATAAGCAACATTTCTTCTTTGCTTGCTTCTTTATCTAAGTGTGGCGGTGCTTCATATCTTTTTAGAAAGTCAAAAAGCCATTTGGCTACAATTTTTTTTTCGTTCTTCGTATTTCATTTATTGCTCCCAATCATAGCTGTACCAGCTTCAAAATCAGTAAGTAAACTTTCAAGATATGCTGTAGAAGTGGTTTGCTGTTCCTCTATTAACTCATCCTCCATCTACCTTGATTTAACCATGTTGCAGGATTAGGAATAAATTGTTTGCTTTTACCTTCAACCGATTTTGCATACTGAATAACTTTATCAACAATGGTAACTGCATCAGTTATGTTTAATTGCTTTTAAAAAACATTTTTTTGCGTAGGTTTTACCTACCTTTTTAGGGTAATAGTCCCAAAACATAGCAAAATAATCTTTATCTTCGGGATCAGGATAATCTTCTAGTTCATTTATAAGGTTATTATTTACTAGGTTATTGGTGTTAAATAATTGTACATCCTCATGTAAAATATTTGTACTGGGGGTGTCTATATTTTGTACATCCTCATTTTCTATTAACAGCTTATATTCACAAGATGTATTAGAGCCATTTTCTCGTATTCTATTGCTTGCTTCTAAAATATTAAGCTCTTTTAGTATCTGAATGTGGTTTATCACAGATTGCCTAGACATTTCGCATAATTCAGCCAATCTTTTATGGCTTGGAAAGCAAGCACCAGTGTCGTGGTTAAAGTGATCTGCAATCCAATACAAAACAATTTTTGTAGCTGGTTTTAAGCCTTTTTGTTTCATTGCCAATGCTGTCATATAATGAGACATTTTTGCATACTCCCTTGCCTCAAAATATTTAATATGTTATCAATTTTTTGTAACATTCGTGAACCTCCATTTGTGTTTGTTACATACCCTAAGAGCCACACTTTTTTAGTGTGGTTCTTTATCTTTAAACCGATTTAAGGTTTTTGTCACCAATAAATTTGTAAATGATTTGTTGACTTATCAGCGCCATTTGTTAGTTTGGTATTGTTAACTTGGAGGTTCACATGATTACTAAATACGCATCAGCA
>FUIF01012862.1_pt1 | contig 20269 bp, 30 predicted proteins | sample 1003461 | NCBI WGS metagenome assembly FUIF01 (sample SAMEA80401918, study PRJEB19352) | marine metagenome | reverse complement strand
CTGCTTTACTCATTCGCCACTCCCTGCACTTCCTCGATTACATGTAAAAACTTTATACTTGGTGTGTCTTTACGTAACGCATGGTACTCCAGTTGTACTTTTGCCGAGTTTATCATTTTACCCGCTAAGTTCGCCATTTCGGAAGCGTCCTTGGACTTTACCGCCCCGTCTGAAAGGCCCTTAAAAACTCTGGCAAGTTCTTCTCTCAACTCTACAACATTTTTCATACTACGTTCTCCTTTATAAACCGTCTTATTTTCATCAGTTCTTGTTGCGCTCTAACAACTTCTTGCGGAAACTCTGACCCTTTCATAAAAGATCGCGCCCCCAAAGTAGATCGTGCGTAACGTTCGCTTATAGTAGCCACACCATGCCTACTCCTTAGTATATCCCTCTGCCTATTTAACTCCACTATATCAGGGTTGTTTTCTACCCAACGCTTCCTAGTAATTTTGTATTTACCTGAAGCTCTGTATTTCTCCCCCCTTAATTTGTCTTGTAGCTTGTTTTTCTCGTAGTTGTTTTCTACCCAAGCCCTAGACAACTGCCTTATACGTGCACCGTTTTTTAGTCGTGCCTGCTTCCTAAACGCAGCTGTGCAAACAACACGTAGTTTCGTCCCGACCCCTTTTGTCGTACCCAGACTTATGAAATTATCGTATGTTTTGTATTCAAAACACGTAGGGCAGCGTTTGTGTTTAACCCCTGCGATTAATTTAAATACAAGGGTCAAGTCTTTAGGACGCTCCACGCCATGAACCCTAAAATATTCCGCTTCCCTGACGCATGGTTTACAAATAGTAGTAACCCCGTTAGGGCTATCCGCCCTCTTCTTCATCTGGTTTAGCGGTTTATGTTCTAAACATACGCGGCACTTTCTAGTTTTCATTCGCAGTCTCCGTACGATTTGCCCGTGCCGCTCTCGCAATCGACAGGTAGCCCCTCGGCCCAATCAGGCGTCCACCGCATACATTTCTCCACGTATGCCTGTGCTTCAGTTACTTCTTCGTCAGGTACACAGCATACAATCGAGTCGTGAACTGTCAACACCACTTTGTATTTCTTGTTAATTCGTAGCATTTGCTCACCTATTATGCAGCGAGCTATCGCTTGGCACACGTTCTCAATTACCTTACCGCCGTACAACTTCTTACGACCCCGGCGGACCTTGTATGAGTATTCGAATCCCATTTCTGACTTCTCACCGCGCAACTCGGGGTAAAATATTTTCAGCCCACTCGGCACGATCAACGCCTGATCTGCGGCGTCAACGGTGATAACACCCTTCTTACCGAACGCCATGGCGCGATTGTTGACGAGGTTCTTCACCATGTTGTTGGCGTCTCTCCAGACTTGTCTGATCTTAAAGTTAGCCTCGCGGTAGATAGAGATGATCCGCTGCGCTTCTGCCTCGGATACTTCAACCCCAGACTTCTTTAGCTCCACGCCAAACTTCTCGGCCCCCATGCCGTAGCCTGCACCTAGAATTGTAGTCTTACCCACAAACCGCTGGTCCTTAGTCACGTCCTCAACAGGCACGTTGTATATACTGGACGCCATGTACTTATACACGTCCTCACCTCTAGCAAACTGATCTACAAGATCGTTCTGCCCTGCGAACCATGCCAGCACTCGCGCTTCGATTTGAGAGGAATCGGCTTCGACAACTGTGTATCCCTCGGGGGCAATGATCGCCTTCTTTAGCTTCTTGCCATTCGGCCCACGGCTCGGCAGGTTTTGCAGATTGATCTTATCCGCTCCGCCCCACCTACCAGTGTGCGCTGCGTAGTACTTGATCGGCCCCGGAAGCAGCCCACGTTTAGCTATACCTATAAACCTCTCTGTGCGTGTCTCTTCTAGGGTAGACTTGTTGCCCAGACGTGCCGCTACTAAAGACTGCACCCGATCATCGTCGTGTTCCTGCAACGCCTTGAACGCCTCGTCACTCTTGGCAAAGGCATAGGTCTCCTTACCTGTCGTCAGGCTGATCTTCATCGGGGGTTCTACACCAAGGTCTCGTAGCATGTCGGCAAACTTAGGGTTGGACGTCAGGTCTTTCTTGTCCGCTACCCCTGCGTCTATCAACAGTTTGTCCTTGCGGTCACGGGTGTCTTCGAGGTGTTGTTCCAACAACCCAATGTCGAGGTCGAGTACAGGGTCAATAAACATACGCAGTGTAACGTCTATTAACTTGAGTTCCTTTCGGGGGAAGTTAGCGCCCATGATTTTAAACAGCTTGTAGGTCAACTCTACATCTTGGATGCAGTACTCGCCGTACTTCTCAGCTTCTTCTGCAGTGAAATCGGCGCGGCGTTTACCCTTGGCAGCAAGTACCTCGAACCCTTTCTGGCCGATACCGTAGCGTTCTGACAAGGCTCGCAAGGATGCACCGGTCTCCACTCCATGCAAAGCTCTACCCATATTCATAGTGTCGAACCACACCTTCGGCTTCACGCCGTAACGCCAACTCAGGATGGCACCGTCGAACATAGTGTTCTGCGCAAGTATAGCAGAGTCAGAGAAGTCTATGTGTGACAACAAACGCTCGATCATATCCGGGTCGTTAAGATACTTCGTCGTCTTGTCGTTCTTCTTGATCGCAAGGCCGATTACTTCGAAACGTGAGTCGCGCACATAATCCTCTGTCGTCAACTTGGACAACGAATAATCTTGATCGTAGTAAGTCTCGAAGTCGAGTGTATATACATCCATCACTCAGGTTCCTTCTGTTTAAAGTACGCATCGGTCAGCAGATCGACTAGGTATTCGGATACAGTTTCGTATCCACCGTCCTGCACCTGCTCGGCGGCGAACCTCCAAACCTCGGGAGTAGTTGTTTTCTCCAGCGTTGAACCCATAGCTCCGGTCTTTACACCGTATACACGGTGTAAATCCCTCACGTACTTAACCTCCGCAACGGCGGGGGGTAATAAACCATCTTGCCTTGCCCGGCGTATGACAGATGCAACCTGTGATTTGGTCTTGAACGTGAGCCGCACTATATCGACGTTGCTCATGCCTTCACTCTTTAGTTGTATAATTCGCAGGGTATCTTTAGTTCTTCTCAATCCCGGCATCAGAAAGGTACCTCTCCGTTTTCATCCCGTGGGTCTTTAAAAGAGTAGTCGTACACTACAGGCTCCGGCTTCTCTTTGGGTTTGGAGACAGGCATGACGCCCATCTCCTCTAGGTGACGTTCGAGTTCCGTCATGGCCGGTCGTCCTCTCCCGCGTTGCGGCGTTCGTATGCTACCAAGAACGCTATGCAGCAAGCGGCATGGGCTAGGTGCGAGTAGCCTGTTTCCGGGTCTTTATCTTCACCACCCCACCACGCCCACATGTGCCGCATCATGGCACCGAAGGGGCGAGACCACTGCATACCTAACTCCCAGTTACGCGCCGAATACTTCTCGGCACCGAACGTAAGAACCTGCGCAGTTTCTTCGAGTATCTCAGGGGGTAGCAGGTCGTACCGAGGCTTATCACTGTCAAACTTTTGACCACCCATCTTCTTCGGGGTAACTTCTTCTTTCCAGTTCTCCGACGATACACGCGCAAGTAACTGATCGACGTACTTGACGCTCGCCCGGGTTGCCTTGGCTATTTGATGCGGACTTGCATCGCGGTTGGCGAGTATGTACTTCCACACACGTTCTTCTTTCGGGGTCATATCTTATATCCTTCTTCTCGGCGGTTGCGCACAAACTTAGTCAGGTCGCCCTTGGCGTAGAAATAACGCTGTGCGGCTGACGGAGACGCATCCGTCTTGTGTTGCGCCTCCATCCAGAAATCCACCTGCTGTTTGAGGAACCTGTATTCAGCTTCCAATGCGGGAGTTAATTTCTTGTCCTTCATTACATCGAGAACCAATCTGCTGACGGAGACCACAGAACCCATGAGGCTTTCTCTTGGTTCCCTTTGACGTGGACCTGCGCCTTGGCCATCTCTCCAGCGTTGTGCATGCGACTAAGAGCCAACTGCATCTCGGCTTCGGTGACACCCATGTTCTCGGCCAAGGCTGGGGCGGTGATCGAAACCTGATTATCGCCTATGTCGAAGTAAGCCACGATACGATCTTCCAGCTTGGCTTCTTCCACACGGGGTGTCGGCTCTTCGGGGGCCATGTCCCCTATAGATACGCCAATGGCTTGCCAAGGCGTGTCTTCTTTCCCAGAAGGGTTAGGAGTCAGGATTAATTTACGTGTGTCCCCTGCGTTTAAGCCCTTATCCCGTACGAGCTTCGCGTTGATGAACACTTGTTCGCCGCTATCGACACGCACCCCAAACGAGGTGTCTGTGTCCAGACGAGCTGTGATGTATACTTCCTGTGCATTAAGTGCAGCCATGTTAATCATTCCTTATGATTTAGGTTGGTTTATGTTCGCCCATGTTGTGAGCGTCTCTTTCGTGTCGTGCATGTTCTCTTCATTCACGACCCAATCAAAGCCTCCTGCAGCCTTGATATCCTCTAAGTTCTTCTGCTGTAGTGCGGTGGTCTTACCTTTCCCTGCCTTGCACTCGATGCCGAAGAACAATCCTTTGTAGCATGCGACTATGTCAGGTACGCCGCTCCGTCCGAAACCCCCCGTGACAGGGTAGAAGTAGTAGGCACCCAATTCCTTTAGGTACTTCACGACGATCTTTTTAACTTTAGCTTCTGGTGTCATGGCCATCTAGATTTCCTTTTATAGCTATGGTGCAACATTTGAAACGGGCCGCACGGGATAACTGGCTTCGGTTGGTTCGTGAGGGGCAGCGAACCGCCCCCCATGGTAGTGACTCACTACCTATTCATGGTAGACCCAATAAGTTGAGCGATCTATCCTACGCCCTACCTCGCCAACCTCTTCAGTCGGTGGGGTAGGGTCTGTCATCATTAAAACTGCGATACGCTCTTGGACCCATTGGGGGGTCTCGTTTATGCTAACGTAATGGCCCAAAACTGACGTGTCAATACATCCTATGTCGAAACACATTATATCTACATCTCCCGTAGTAGGATGTATCGTTACGCGGTATGTTACTATGTTTGGAGCTTTCACGTTGTTTTACTCGCACCTCACATAGAACATATTGTTAGCGGCTCGGTACCCAACGCCGGAAACGTATATCCCTACCTCCACCATCGACAGCACAGACATCGCACCCATTAGACGCTCTGGTAGTTCTTCCTGCGTGAAGTAGAACAAGTTCTCCTGCGTATCCGCCAAGCGGCCAAGGCCGCGGTCATCGTTCACTTCGGCATACCCACGGAAAGTATTTCTGCCGTGAGCCTCTACAACCTCGATGAATGTATGCTTCGCGTCATGTAGCTTCTTGCTCTCTTCATGCTCCGCAGCCGCAGCGAACGCCGCGTGGAGTTGGGCTTCGAGTTCCTTATCAACGAACACATAGTCCGAGTTCAGTATGCGTTGGAGTTCATCCTGCAATGGGGTTGTGCTGTTCCTACGGAAGCGTTCCAAGGGAAACAGTTTGTAGTCGATCTGCTGCGTAGCCCTAACCACTTGGCTCCGTGCTGTGGACTTTGCATCGAACAAGGCGCTGACAAACTCCCCTTGCGTAAACTCCAGCACTTGCTTGGTAGTCAACGGGCGTAGATGTTTTGCTGCGTTGGCAACACCCTTGGGTCTATGCAGGGCACTAGCCATGTGCTGTTTCTCACCATAGTTATACTTGCCGTTGTGTATGTTGGGCGAGAACACCGCGTAACGCTGCTCTTGGTCGCCTGTATCGTGCACTCGACAGTAGCCTATGTACCCCATGGCGTAGGTATCTTGGGGCGGTACACCCACATGGAGTCCGTGCTTCTCCGAGCGACTGCGATACCGCGAACCTTCAGCGTGAGTTCATGCGCCATGTCCATAGTGCCGAACTCGCACGGGAGATCGACGTCTTTCTGTGCAATGATATCTTTTACGAGTTTGAGTGATAGTTGAGGCATAATTGTTCTCCACATTACTTCTGCATAAAGCCTAGTTGTTTATTGATGAACGCGTTGTAGCGTGAGCGTACTTTGGCTAAGTCCTCCTTGGTTTTTACCGTTTGGGTTAGATACTTTATGTTCCAATGCCACCCATAGTTATCATCGGTGCAGTCCTTGGCGAAGAGTACCCACAACGCAAGCCGCGCATCATGTTGATCGTCACGCACGATACTGCGAGCCACAAGCGGCGCAGGTTGTATCCCCTGCCAATTCGGCTTCTGTTCGTAGTGCGCGTACAGGTCTGCCATTTGTGTTCCCTTGTAATCGCTGTCCCCCAGCGGCAATAGCGGCGACATAGTCATACCCCATTCGAAGAATTTCTTGATGTCGTCCTTGAACTTGGCCTTGCGGTCTTTGTTGACTGTCGGCGCTTTTGGCAAGCTGCGTCCTGTACCCTCGACATGTTGCCACCCACCCTCGATACGTATGAACTTAACTGCAGAGTTGTCGTCACGCGGTGAAGCCCACTTGTAAAATTGGTTATTGGTTAACTTTTCGTGTATCTGTTTCGGCATCGTTGTTGACTTGGCCAGATAATAGTCCGTGCCGCCTGCCCCGACGAATTGTTTGCCATTTTGAATGCGAAACCCCATATGCAGTGGCGAATGGCGGTATATGAATTCGTACCTGCCGTTGTGCGAACCCGGACCCCAGCCGTTACGCAGGGTGACTTCTTCGGTGCCATCACGCTTCTTACGCCACACGATGGGTGCATACTTCTCCATGTCTGCGAGTGTCGGCGTGAAGACCTGCGCACCATAAATAAATCTACCGAAGTATTTGTCACCAAAGTGATACCCATCGGACAAGGCGTAGCAGCTGTTGCTGATCTTCACGATACGTTCGTACTTGCGGCGGCGATCACCAATAGGGCGGATGTCCTTGCCTTTGTTCTGCGCGCCGCGCAGTGGGGTGATGCGATCGTAGTGAGCCACTACCTCTGCAAAAGAACGATAAGTTGTATATGTTAACATTTTTAGTCTTCCTTGTGATCTTAGTTTCGTTTAGGTTAGTTGAGTGGGTAGCTTCCATCTGCAAGATAAACCACCTCGCCACGGGAATGGCGGTTGTTTACTTCGGACGGCGTTGCTACCGAATGCGTCACATTAGATTTCAACGGCTACCCACACGATACTCCTTCAAAAGATTATAGCGACCAGCAGCATCATACCAACGCCACTGGCAAAGCCAAAGATAGCACCGACCGCACCAGCGATCTCGATCTTCTTCTGTACTTCTTCTTCAGTCATTGCTGCCCCCTGCATATTTTGAGATTGTTTTTAGCTTAGATTTCAACTCCTTATTTTCTTTGCACACTGCCTTATGTAGCTTTTCAAACCATGCCCAGCGGCCTCGCGCTATTTTTAGTAAGTCCGCAAGATCGTTTATATTTTGCCTCTGGAAGGTATCAGAGTACTCAAACTTGAGAATACCTCCAGCGGCTTTGTATTCTGCAACCAGATCAACACGGCACAGACGTAAATCTTTGAGGGCCACTCTTCGGCACTCCGCTTTACTACCCGCTAGAAATTCTTCTCCAAGGTCATTGCGGTATGTCCAAACCCTAGTCTCTCTAGCATCACCACTTGCCTCGTGTCGCATGATCTTGCCACAAGTAACATTTTCGCTTTCTAAGTATTCAAGCATCGTCATCCCTTTCGATCCTACCTGCGCCGTTGCAGTTATCGCAATCCTGCGTTTTCGACTCAAAGTCGCCATGCCAAGTTGCACTTTGGCGCACCCAGACTTCGCGCTCGACTGTGCCTTCGCCCTCGCACTCGGGACAGTTTATATATGTGGGCTCCTCCTGTAGACCCACAACGTAGTTTCCCATCTTGCTCATTTTATTTTTCTCTCTCTTGGTTAGTTTCTCTTCTTTCAGTTTACGGAAGTAGGCATCGCGCCGCCTGCTAGATCGGAACAAGCGTCCGTTCTCGCGTTCCCCCCTACGATTGGTCGCGTGTTTTCCCATCTCACATATCCCTCGACTTTATGTGTACAGTTTTACCTACGTCTGCGGTTCTGCCGCTATCCATGACACACCACAGCACAGGCATTGTCCACTGACCCCAGCCACCGAATAGATAGCCATCGGTCAGCACGATTGCGGCTTGCGCGTTTATGTTGTTGTCCCGAATGTAATCGGTGACACAGGTAACATCGGTGCCGCCACCCCCTGCCGGTTTGGTAGATTGCACAAGTGTATCGAGTTCGTGCATGTCATACTTCTCGTCACGACATACACGGGTGTCCCAATACATCAGGCGTATAGCCTCGGGGTGTACCGCGTCACATATCTCTTTGACCTCGGTCAGAAACGCAGAGAGTTCCCGCTGTCCGATTGACCCAGACGTGTCGATCGCAACCACCAGTTCCCCGACTTGCTCACTGATACCGCTAGGCATATACATGCCGCTGGACAAGTACCTGCGGTTGGGTCGGCGATAGGTAGAGTAGTCACTGCCTGTGCATGTAGTCTGCACAAACTCACGCAACACCTCGCGCCAGTTGACCTGTGGCTGTAGCAGTTCGGCTAGGTCACGATCACCACCGCTGCCCATCTTACCTGCAACCAACGCACCTTGGCGTACTGCCTCGTCGATCTCCCGTGCGAGTTCACGTTGTTCATCGGCGGTCATCTCTTCCGCGCCATCCCAATCGTGTTCGTCGAACGGCTGACCACCACCGGGTAGTGGCTCACTACCTTGACCACCATCGTTGCCATATTGGTCATCACGCAGCAAGATGTACACCTGTGCGGTATCCATGCCGACATACTCGCGGTCATAACATCCGTCTTCGAGAACACCTGTCATCGTGGCGAACTTATCCTTCGCGTTGTCGTCCACGATCTTGAGGTTGATGACGTAGTCACACGCCATGTTCGCAAGTTCGGCGTCTTGTTTGAACAAGTGCTGCCACGTTGTCAGGTGCCGGAACAGTTTGTGGTACACCTCGTGCAACACCAAGAACCTAAGCTCGGCGTCGTTGAGTTGCTTCACAAACTCACGTCCATACATCTCGTCACGTCCATTGGTACATGCGGTTGGTACGGACGGGTCGTCCACGATGTTGCGGTTCCCGATCATCAGCACACCGGCAAGCGCCGTGTACTTCGGGTTCCCCATGATGGAAACAACGGCTTTGGTAAGCCGCTGCTCCTCTGTTAGTTGGTTTAGCATGAGCATGTTGTTATCTCCTAAAGAGCTTGTGGATGATACGTTCAAGAAGCGTAGGCTTCGGCTTCAAGAAGGTGTAGTCGAGATCGAGCGGATACGATGCCTCTTGGTAGAGGTTAGCCACAGGAGTCACTTCCTGCACCATTTTCGGCTTTGTTTGCGGCTTGGACTTACCCAGCTTGAATATCCGTTGCTGACACGACTGCGCTGTGCGCCCCATAATCGAGGCAATCTCGCGGTAGCTTGTACCTGCGTCACGCATTGTCACGAGGACATCGTCCTCTTTGTCTGTCCATTTTTTACCCATTGGTTTTCTCCTTGTTATGGGTTGCGGTTATACTCTTCACACCTTGTCGGCTGTGTAGAGGTGGTTGTTCTGCATGGCCCACTCGGTGAACTTCTTGTTGGTCATCACCATGGACTGCTTGGAATACTTCGGTGAACGTACACCATTGGCGAACATCGCCTGTGCCTCGGTGTCGAGACGTGGCAGGTAGTCCATCCACGCGTTGAGCCAGTCTTTCTCCAACGCAGCAAGAGTTCTATACACAACCATGCAAATAGCTGCTGCACTGTCGGGCACTTTGGCATTGGCCGGATCGTCTTTGATCGACTGCAAGCTAGGCAGCTGGTCAGCCAACGACACGAACGCCATCAAGTCCATCGCACCACGATCACCGATTGTACCCATGAGGGCAGCGGTCAGTGTCACATCGTCAATCAAGTGTCGCTGCTTGAGTATGTCAGATGCAGAGTGCAGAGACCGAGGCGTCACGAAGGCAGCGCGAGCCTGCTTGGGGTGAAAGATGTACGGGTTCTCGTCGGGGTCTTTGACGTCTTCGTACGATGCACACAGCTGCGGATTGTCTTTGATCCAACCCAGCATACTGTGATCCCAACCATCGTTGATGCCAAACTCAATCAGCGCCATGTGGTCAGTCTTCTTGATCTGCACCACAGTCATACGATTACGTGCGTGTGGTGGTAGCAGGTCGCCGACACCCTCGCCGCCTTTGTTCGTTGTGGCAAACACCAAGCTGTCAGGGTGTAGTGAGTAACTACCCACTTTACGCTCCAACATCAGCCGCAGCATGGCGTTCTTCACGGCGGGGTTCGCCTTGCCATACTCGTCGAGCATCAGGATAATCGGCCCCTCGATATGCAGACCGAGTTCTTCGTGGGGGATCATACGCACACAGCCCTCTTCTTCGATAGACTGCATGGACGGGATCATAATGTCGCCAAGGTCTTTGGTCGTACCATCAAAGTATATGGGCCGATGCGTGGGGAGTTGTTCTGCCAAGGTGGTGAGCATCGACGACTTGCCGTTACCCATGTCACCCTGTGCGAGTATGGTGCGCTTGCTACCCACGGCTTTGATAAGATCGACACACTGGTCGAGGTTCAGTGCATACATCTGTTGTGCTTGATTAGTCATGTTGTTCTCCAATTGTGTAGTGGGTCACTACTGTTGTGTGGTTTCAGCGAGGAAGATATTGCATAGCCGTTCGACCGCCTGCTCAGGCGTCAGGGTCATGCCCAGCTCCTTACTCATAATGGTGCGCACTTCATGCACACGCTGCTGCGTTGTCTTCATCGGGCGGGTGGTTTCAGAAACCACCCGACGGGTGGTTTCGTTGTTAAAGATACCCATTGTCGTTCTCCTTACAGGTCTAGGGATGGTAGTGATTTGATCGCGGCGTCTACTGCCGCTTTGGTTTCGGCGCGGAAGGTATCGTCCTCACGCAACCCGTCAGGTGTCACGCCAGACATCGCGTCTTCGAGGCGGTTCGCCATCTGTGCCATCTGCGGGGACGAGGTCACGTTACACACACGAAGAAGTTCTATCATGTCGTTGACGTTACCCACGAGGCTGTCGCGGAAGACCTTCTTGTCCTCCTTGCTGCCGTAGTCGAGGCGCTCACTCATATTGGTCAGTGCCGTGTGCAGACGTGTCCACACGTCATTCATCGCAGTGTTGTACTGCTTGGCGTAGAAGTCGGCATAGGCCTCTTTGACTTCACGCAGTGCATCGTTGCCAATGTCCACACGGAAGTCACCTGCATCAGGCAGTGGCATGTAGTTCATGCGGAAGGCAAACTTACGCTCCAAGGTCTCGACTGTGGGGTAGTCGTCACGCGAGAACAAGTCGCCCAGCTTGAGTTGTACGTCAACAACCTCGTCGTTGTATGAGGTCAGGAAATCTTGGACCAGCTTGTCAAACTCGTTCTGCATCTCAGACATCGCTTGGCTGTACTTGAAGTACTGCGCTGTGGGTAACAGACGCAGACCGGAGTTGGACCACGGCATTGTCATGTTGGCGTGGATGTTGCGCGTAGCGGTGACGTGTGTCTGTATCGCTTTGAGTGTGTCGGAGTTCGCGAGCAATTTCTTGTTCACGCTTGCCACACCTGTGTCGGCATGGTTGGCGGAGGTTACATCGGCGGAGGCGCGCTTGTCTTTCTTGCGTCCAGCCCAGTTCGATATGTTGACTTCGACGAGCATCGAGGAAGACGCGAGTGTCGGCGCTTCGGTTGGCGTGGGTTGTAGTGAGTCACTACTTTGCGGGTTGATCTGTGTTAGCATGTTCATAGTTCTTCTCCTGTGTTTGGTTGGTGCGCTCACAGCGCGTACTTGTTGAGACCCTTGAGGTCGGCTTTGTTCGTGACGAGGGTCGCGCCTTGCTTGTGCGCGATAGGTGCTACAGTCCATCCGGCGCGTTGCTTACTCGCGTGATAGTCGCCGCACTCTAGGCAGAAGTTGTACCCGAGTTGTTTTCGGCGAAGATCGAACGGCTGGTCGCATGATTGGCAGTAGGCTTTGATAGGCATGGTCTGGTCTCCTTGGTTGGTAGTGAGTCACTACAGTTGGTCGCGGTGCTTTGTCTGTGAAGGTTTCTTCTCACCACAACATATACCAATGTAACATGAATGTTCGTGAATGTCAAGTTTTCTGAGGAATGTTCTTTATGTATCGTGGTATATCGTGACGTTTTGTTAATGTTCTTGAATGTTCGTTTGGTGGTCTCTGTAGGGTATTGTTATTAAAGTAAAGTTCTATTGTTCCATTTGTTCCGGAAATTATGAAGGGGGAGCGACGTTGTTGAGTGAGACGGAACATCGCAAAAAGAGGGGGGTGCCTCGCGTAGTAGGGTATCTTTTTTAAGACGGAACATTAGGAACATTAGGAACATTATAATAAAACCAATAACTTATTTTTACCTAAAATGGAACTTCTTGCGAACTTTTACGGAACTTCTTGCCTACTCCATATAAATAAGGCTTCTGCATATTTGTTGTGACGCAACGCTGCTCAGAGAACTGGCCTCGGTTTGGTAGTGACTCACTACTATTCACACCAGTACATCTCTCTGTGTGGTCAGCATGACGCGCAAAGCTGCTCAGAGAACTGGCTTCGTTTTGGTAGTGAGTCACTACGTCTTTCCGTGCGTGTGGTTGGCCGCGTGGCCGCGCCGATTCCGATGTGCCGCAAAGCTGCTCGGAGAACTGGCTTCGATGGGTAGTGAGAGTACATACCGAAATGTAGACACAAAAAAGCCCCGCAACCCGAAGGCTGCGGGGCGGGACGTTATCGCTTTACTAAAGTGAAAGCCGCTTGGCGTGGGAAGGTGCTGCCATGCTCTGCCATTATGCGGCGTTTGTTTAAGACGTATTCAATATCATCTGGGGACATGTTGTCCCGCATATATCCGATCATGGCGTCAAACTTATCGTCTGGCCATTTGGCGATTACGTCGAGGGCGGTTTGGAAAATATGTTGCATGATTTCTCTTTCTGATTTGATTGGGTGTCGGGGCGGCGTGGTTGCCGCCCCGTGGTGGTTAGCCGATGGTCTTGGCGAGGTTTGCCAAGCCGGTTGTCAGATCATCCAGATCGATCGAGCAATCAAACTCGTCTGCTTTCTGGATGCGCTTGATTGCATCGTTCAGCAATTCGCGAACCTTGGTTTCAACCGACACCGTGCGCGTGTCCGGGCCAGTCTTGCCCGATGCAACCTCGGCCTCGATATCCTCGCGGCGTTTCAGCTGGGTCTTGATGTCGCCGATCACCGCATTGGCTTGGCGCATCCAATATGCGCGGGGCTGGCCGTTGACTGTCTTATCGCCTGCGGCCTTGGCGCTCATTTCCATCATGGCTTGCGCCGCTTTCGGGAAACCCGAATTGATGGTGGCTTTCAAGAACGACCAGCTTTCCTCGCTGGCCTCGCTGCCCTCTGATTTGGGGCTGATACAATGTGCGCTGGTCCAGCCAGCTGCGCGCAAGATGTCGGTGCGCTTGGTCCGCGCCAAGTCTGTCTTGACTGTAGTTGCCGCCCAATCGCGAACCGCGGTTTCAATTTCAGTATTGATTGTGAGAGTAGAATTAGTCATGGTATGTTCCTTTCAAGAACAGAGTTAATCAATCCCGTTGCGAGTGTGTCGCCCCGTTTGATGTAACCCTTATACTTGTTTTGGTGTGTCTTGTCTCGCAAGTGTATTGCCATATTGTAGTGAATCACTACTTTTCTTGCCATATCGTGACCCCACCTATCCCCCACCCCCCTACACACCCGCGTGTCGCGCATCTCTTATAATACTATTCTGTACAAATATTTTACGATTCCCCAAAAACGGACCCCCCTACCCAGCTTTTTTGATACCCGTGACCACCCCACCCCCTCATATATAGAAATCGGCAAAGTACAGCCGGATTGAAATACCCCAAAAAATTTTGTACACTGCACCAAACGAGGGCGAGACATGACAATACATATCGAACCGGAGCGCGGAGTACCGACCCGCAAAGCCCCGGATATGAAAGACCTTGCAACTAAGACATCAGCCGCTGCAAAAACGGTAGAATACTTGCATGCCAATGGGTTAGAGGTCGAAGCCAACAACGAGGACAAGGATATCGCTGCTGCTCTGGCGGTATCTTATGCTGAGAATCCTCACAAGACGTCTAAGGCTGCAACGCCGAAACGGGTGGCCCAGCTGACTCCGGCAACCCTGCTGTTGACAGATAGAATCCTGAAGGATTTCGGGCACTCTGTGGTAAAAAGTGCAGCGCAAGTGCGCCATATGGTGACAAATAAGCTCATCGAAGAGACAGAAAATCCTGATCCGCGCATACGCATACGTGCGTTGGAGCTGTTGGGTAAGATATCAGACGTTGGGTTGTTCGCGGAGAAGTCCGAGGTGACTATAACGCACCAGACATCGGATGACTTGAAGGACAAATTGCGCGAAAAGCTCGCTCGGTTGGTAAACCCAGAGCCTGAGATCGAGGATGCCATAGTAATTGATGGTGATACCATCGACGTGGACAAGGAGTTGGGGCTCGATGTCGATTAATCTGTCCTCTCTTGCGAAGGATATGGACTTCTCGCAGGAGGATATACAGCACATACTGGACAATTTGGACTCGTTTAGCCCTGAAGAGCTGTCCGAGATCGACTCAATCGTGGGGGAATTGTCCTCTCGGGAGGGTAACAAGGCTGCGTACGACGATCTCATTGAGTTCTGCAAGCGGATGCAGCCAGATTACAAGGTTGGGCGGCACCACAGAATCCTCGCAAACATGCTAATGGCGGTCGAGCGTGGCCCCACAGCTGAGGATGGCAAGGACAGGGTGTGCGTGAACATCCCACCACGCCACGGCAAGTCTCAACTTGTGTCAATATTCTACCCAGCTTGGTTTTTAGGGCGTAATCCAGACAAAAAAGTGATGATGGTCTCGCACACAACTGATCTAGCGGTGGACTTTGGGCGTAAAGTACGTAATCTTATTGCCTTAGATGACTATAAAACGATATTTCCCGAGGTTTCTCTCGCGGTGGACAGTAAGTCAGCGGGGAGATGGAACACCAACTTTGGTGGTGAGTACTTCGCGTGTGGTATCGGTTCTGCCTTGGCTGGGCGCGGTGCTGATCTGTTGCTTGTGGATGACCCACACTCTGAACAAGACGTCATCAACGGAAACTTTTCTGTCTTCGAAAAGGCCTACGAGTGGTTCACCTTCGGTGCTCGAACCCGATTAATGCCCGGCGGGCGCGTGGCCATCGTGCAAACCAGATGGCATATGGATGACCTGACAGGGCGCGTGACAGCCGATATGGTCAAGAACGAGATGGCCGATCAGTACGAAATCGTTGAATTTCCAGCAATTTTAGACTCCGAGGACGAGAACGGCAAGCCTGTACAGAAACCTCTGTGGCCTGAGTTTTTCGATCTGGCGGCGCTGGAGCGTACCAAGGCCTCGATGCCCGCGTTCCAGTGGAACTCGCAGTATCAACAGCAGCCGACGTCAGAAGAAGCCTCAATCGTGAAGCGGGAGTGGTGGAACATCTGGGAGAGCGACCGGATGCCCGTCGCCGAGTATATCATCATGTCCCTCGATGCTGCGGCAGAGAAACACAACCGCGCCGATTACACCGCACTTACCACGTGGGGCGTGTTCTTTCACGAGGAGACAAGTTCACACAACATCATCCTGCTTGACAGCATAAAAGAGCGGCTGGAGTTCCCTGAGCTGAAAGAGTTGGCCATGGACCATTATAATCACTGGGAGCCTGACGCGTTTATAGTGGAGAAGAAGAGTTCTGGCGTGGCACTCTACCAAGAAATGCGGCGTATGGGCTTGCCCGTGACTGAATATACCCCCCATAGGGGCACTGGTGACAAGCTCGCGCGCCTAAACTCTGTGTCCGATATTATCTCCTCGGGTATGGTCTGGGTACCAGCGACACGCTGGGCAGACGAGCTGGTAGAAGAGGTGGCGGGGTTTCCGTTCATGTCAAACGATGACTTGGTCGATAGCACGGTGATGGCGCTACTGCGGTTTCGTCAGGGTGGGTTTATCCGTCTCCCAACAGACATGGAAGACGATGACTCGTACCTACACCGCAGGGCGGCGTATTATTGACGGGAGTGACATACATGTACAGGTGTAGTATGTCTACTTACAGGACGTTGGTAGCGTCCGTGGGGGCACTTCGCATCGGCACTCCCTCGTTCGTCGTGCCCTCACTCCACAATGTGGGCTTTCTATTTTGGCACTATATCTGCTATAGTGCGTTCAAACGCTCAGAATGAGGCATATTATGGCAGTCGAAAAATCTATGGAACCCAGCGACATTCTCCTAGAAGTGGATGACATGGCCCCTGATCTCGCCATTGTAGTTGAAGAACCCGAGGCGGTTGAAGTTGTTATGGACGATGGGTCTGTTGTCGTTGAGTTTGGCGACAACGCCGAAATGGATGAAGAAGTTTCTCACGATTCTAACCTTGCCGAGTTCATCGACGACGCCGAGCTAGAAAGTGTAGCAAGTGAACTGATTGACCATTTTGCTTCGGATCGTGAATCTCGTGGTGAGTGGGCCAGCGCCTATATCAAGGGCATGGACTTGCTCGGTATGAAGGTTGAGGAGCGCACTGAGCCATGGAACGGTGCTTCTGGGGTGTATCACCCTATGATGACCGAAGCAGTGGTTAAATTCCAAGCACAGGCGATGGGAGAGCTACTCCCTGCGGCAGGGCCAGTACGTAGTAAGATTGTTGGTAAGCTAACGACTGAGAAGTTTGAGCAGGCCCAGCGCGTAGAGACTGAACTCAACTACCTCATCACTGAGAAAATGCCCGACTATCGTGACGAGATGGAGCAGATGCTCTTTAAACTGCCAATGGCGGGCTCCGCGTTCAAGAAAATATACTTTGATCCGATTTCAGAGCGCCCTGTGTCCCAGTTCGTTCCCGCAGAAGACCTAGTCGTGTCTTATGGGGCGTCAAATTTGCGAACTGCGCCAAGATTTACACACGTTATGAAGAAGACACCTGAAGAAGTACTAAAACTTCAGGTAAATGGGTTCTATCGTGACGTCGAACTCCCCGAAGCGACCAGAGACATCACCGACATCGAAGAAAAGTACAACGAACTAGAGGGTTCCGAGCCCACTTTCTCTGATGATCCACGGCATACCATTTTAGAGATGCACGTGGACTTGAATCTGCCTGAGCCTTTTGATGACGTGGACGGCGTTGCTCTCCCATACGTGGTGACAATCGACAAGTCTTCTAGCATCGTTTTGGCTATCCGCCGCAATTGGTATGAAGACGACAGTAAACGCGAGAAGCGTATGCACGTCGTACATTACCCCTATTTGCCCGGTATGGGCTTTTACGGCACGGGTCTCATCCATACACTCGGGGGCCTTACTAAGTCTGCCACCTCCATCATGCGTCAGCTTATTGACGCCGGTACGCTGTCTAATCTCCCAGCTGGCTTTAAAGCCCGGGGCATGCGTATCACCGGAGATACTACGCCCATTATGCCCGGCGAGTGGAGGGATGTGGATGTACCTGCTGGCGCGATTAAAGAAAATATCGTACCGCTACCTTACAAAGAACCATCGAGTGTACTCTACAGCCTACTAGGGAACGTCGTAGACGAGGGAAGACGCATAGGAGCAGTAGGTGACATCCAAGTGGGCGACATCAACGCTCAGGCTCCTGTAGGGACGACTCTGGCGCTTATGGAGCGATCTATGCAGGTGATGTCGGGTATCCAAGCCCGCCTACACGCAGCAATGAAGCAAGAGCTTCGCATCTTGGCACGCATTGTGCATGACTACATGCCCGCTGAGTACGCCTACGAGATGGATGAACCTGCAGACCGCATCTCCGACTTCGATGGTCGTGTGGACGTTATTCCGGTGTCTGACCCCAACGCAGCTACAATGGCCCAGCGTATTATGCAGTATCAAGCTGCGCTACAGTTGGCTCAACAAGCCCCACAAATGTATGACATGGGCAAACTGCACCGTCAAATGCTTGAAGTTCTGGGGATCAAAGATGCCGACGACATCATCAAGTTGCCCGACGACATCAAGCCTGCTGACCCAGTTACAGAGAATATGGCTATTCTCAAGCAAGAGCCAGTAAAACCCTTTGCTTATCAGGATCACGAGGCGCACATACAGACACATATGATGGCGATGCAAGACCCTAAAATATTGCAGATCGTAGGGCAATCTCCATTCGCAAGCGCAATTCAGGCTGCTATGATGTCCCACATTACAGAGCACGTCGCCCTGCAGTATCGCGTAGAGATACAGAAACAACTTGGTGTGGAACTCCCAGACCCAGAAGCACCGTTGCCAGAAGATATCGAACTTCAAGTATCTCGTCTGGCTGCACAGGCCGCGGAGAAACTGTTCCAGAAGGACCAAGCCGAAGCAGCTGCAGAACAGGCAGCTGCGCAGCAGGCTGACCCCCTCACTCAGATTCAGCAGCGTGAGCTAATGATTAAAGAGACTGAGCTGAAGCACAAAATCGAGATGGACAAGCTGAAGGTGAATATCGACGCTTTGTCTAAGCAAGAGAACGCTAGACTACAGCAGGAGCGTATTACCTCTGAGGAAGAGAAAGAGGCGGCGCGCATTGCGGTCAAGGTTGCAGAGCTTGAAACAGACCAGAAAGAGTCAGCAGTTCGTCTGGCTATGGAAGTCGCAGAAAGAGTAGACCTAGATGGCTGATAGTATATTCCATACAATGCTAACACGACTCGACGAAAGTCGCACCGCAATAGCGGAACACCTCGCCGAAGGCGGCGCAAAGGACCAAGAAACTTACTGGAGGCTCGTTGGGAAGTACGAGGCGCTTACTATTATACGTGGTGACGTTAAAGACATCGAGCAAAGATATGTTGATGATTGATGACCATACGTGTAGATATACGACATAACGTGGAATAACCCACGCAAAGGGCGCTGTGAGCCTTTAATCACTGCAGGAGACTAAAATGTACGCTACCGACAAAGTCGATGACGAGCAATTACTGGCAAAGCTGCCAGAGCCCAAGGGCTACAAAATTCTCATCGCGATACCGGAACTTGATGGAAAGACAGAGGGCGGCGTTTATATGCCGGACTCACTAACTAAGATGGAAGAGACCGCTACCATCATTGGTTATGTCATAAGTGTAGGTGCTGAAGCCTATACTGACAAAGAGCGGTTCCCTAATGGGCCTTGGTGCGAAGAAGGTGATTTTATTATCTTTCGATCGTATTCGGGAACGCGTTTTAAATTACATAACAAAGAGTTCCGCATTATCAACGATGATACTGTCGAAGCCGTAGTTGAAGACCCACGGGGGTATAGCAGAGTATGAGTGAAGAACTAGAACAAGTCGTCGAGGAAGACGCAATCGAGGTAGAGCTGTCCGATGACAGCGAGATCGAAGTAGAAATCGCAGACGATACTCCCGAAGAGGATAAGGGTCGTCCGCGCCGCGCGCCTGATGCTGAAGCGGATATCCCAGAAGATGACGATCTTGAAAAGCACAGCGACTCGGTACAGAAGCGTATCAAGAAGCTGAAGTTCGAGTTTCACGAAGAGCGTCGTCGCAAGGAAGAGGCCGAACGCGAGCGCGAAGCCGCTGTTAATTATGCTGAATCCCAGAAGAACGAGGCCGAGCGCCTCCGTAAAAACCTATCTGAGGGCGAGGGCGTATTGGTCAATGAGGCCAAGGCACGTGTGGCGTCAGAGCTTAACAGTGCAAAGCGGGCCTATAAAGAGGCTTATGAGGCTGGGGATTCCGATGCTGTGCTTGAAGCGCAGATGGCGTTGTCTAAACTACAGCTTGAAGCCGATCGGGTAGAGAACTGGAAACCGGCAAAACAAGCTGTGCAGGATCAGTCCGAAGTCCCAGCTCCGCAATCCGCGCCTAGAGTTCCTAAACCGGACGCCAAAGCCCAACAGTGGGTCGCTGAGAACGATTGGTTTCAGAAGGATACGGGCATGACACGGTACGCTATGCTCGTACATGAAGAACTATTAGAGTCTGGCGTTGATTCTACGTCAGATGTGTACTATGATAAGATAAATGAGGCCATGCGGTCTCGTTACCCAGATCGCTTTGCAGACGTGGAACCCGAGGTTCGACAACCACAACGTAAGGCTGGCTCCGTGGTGGCCCCGGGCGGTAGAAATACCGCTGCACCACGCAACAAAGTTGTCATCTCCTCATCGGAGGCCGCAATCGCCAAGCGCCTCGGATTATCCGTCAAGGAATATGCGGCGCAAAAGCTAAAGGATATGCAAAATGGCTGAT
>FUIF01000421.1_pt1 | contig 20283 bp, 33 predicted proteins | sample 1003461 | NCBI WGS metagenome assembly FUIF01 (sample SAMEA80401918, study PRJEB19352) | marine metagenome | reverse complement strand
CTTCTATCAAAATATCTTGCAAGAGCTTGCATCAATGGCATGTTCGCTCTAAAGCTACCATACTTACTTCCAATGGTAGATCTTTTCTCAAAGAATCTAGCTAAGTCTTCTCTTGCGTCTGATCGGTCTCTCTTTCGCTTATCTGAACGATCAGCCATAGCGATCAGAACATCGCCAAGCCCTTTGGACTTAACTCCTTTCTCAGCATTCTTTCCCCCTCCCCCGCTAACATCAACCCCTTCTTTTACGTCTCCGTGACAATCGACTTGTCCCGTTTCTTCGTTGAATACGCAAGACTCTCCGAAACCAGACCCGTCATCAAAATCAGCACCCCCAGCAGTAATGTCCTTATCTTCTTCCTCTGCCTGTCGCTCAAGGCGCTTTTGATTCATAGACCGCCCAAGGTTTCTAAGCATCTTTGACGTGCTAAGATTTGCAGTGGCGATGCCTCGCTCTTTGGCTCTAGGGTTGATTAAACCCTTCATCCCCAAGTAACCTTTTTTCTTTGGATTTCTAGGCATGTCTTGTTTGTTTAAGCTGCAGCAAACACCTCTACATCACAGGTGGCTGTATCTGCTTGGATACCAACTGAATCAATGTTTGCAAGTGAAACTGATGCCCCGCCTGCTGCATTTGCATCCATGGACTGATTATTCAAGATAAAGCTGTCACCAGCTTCAAGCTTTACAAAATACTCTTCGTTGTTTCCTCTGATCCGCACAGTAACGAAGTTGCTGCTGTCAAGGTTGGTGAGTCTCAGGTAGTCGAGAGTACCATCCTTAATTGTACCAGCTGCTACAGCAGAATCAAAAAGCAACACGGTTTGCTCTGCAGAGTGCAGGCAGCTCACAATCCTGTGATCAATCTGAGTTACCGTCTCTGTGTGGGTGTTTGTAGATCCACGAGAAGCACCATTAAGAGTGACTGCTTCTGTTATAGTTACCGTAAGTGTTGCCATAAGGCAAATATACTTACTTATTTTTAATCACCCTGACTCTGCCGCCTCTTCTGTACAGCCCAGCTGTCTTGGCAGCACCTCTTATAAGTCCCGCTTTGACGAACCCAAGGTCTTTTGCTGATATGATGCTATCCAAAAGCATTTTGGTGTCTAGGTCGTAATTTTCTCTGAGCCCAGAAATGACATCCTTGATCTCCCCAAGATTGCCCATGACATTGCTTATGCCTCCCGTCACGTCACCTTTGTCTTCTGGTGCCACTGATTTAACTAGGTTCAAAAGACTCTGCATCTCATCATCACTCATCCCCTGAAGCTTTTCATAGTCAAGCCCCTCAAGCTGAGGGAGAATAGCTAACTGCCTACCTGTAATCTCTTGAGCTCTTCTGATGAAGTCTTGCTTTGGGTCAAGCTTGTCTCTTTTGGGATCACCCATAGAGCCACCCTCTTCAAACCTTCTTACCCTGAATCCAGGTCTGCGCGTTCTAATGCTTTTCATTTCATTGCTTGAATCTACCTCTATAGCGCTCCTTCTTCCCGTCACGTACAATGTATCCTCTTTCACGAGTCACACCCCTCTTGTTGGTCCTCTGACGAGACTTCATAGTAGTCCTCCCGTGCTTGTCTTTCACTTCCAGGTCTTGCTTGATCTTCTCTTTCGTCCCCTTACCGATAACTCGGTTCTTCTTTTTAGATGATGTGTTCAGCTTAGTGACATCACCCGTCTTCATATCCGTATGGGTGGCCTTCTCACTAAACTCCTGACGCAGCCTTTCTTTGGTCTTACCTCTTTTGTTTGTCTTTTTGCCCTTTGTGTCCTGTGAGGTATACATCCTGGAGTCAACCTTAACGCGGATGTCTCTTTTTTCACCCACTTTAGCGCCTGGATCGTAGTTCGCCTTGGGCAGCTTCTTCTTTCTTACTCGCATACGGCAAATATAAGCAAATATTCTAGTACAAAAGCCCCACAGAGCACCCCTCAACACAAGACACAACTACCCTCGCTCCATAAACATCAAAAGATTCACTGTGTAAACACAAAAACAAGCTGTTTCTGTCTTACCAAAGTGTCAATCGCTTCGATATCGTAAAGGTATAAACAAATTTCTGAAAAGTCAACCCTAAAGCGTCACTTCAAACAAAACATGGTAACTCATTGCAAGCCAGTATGTTGCATATTCTTGCCTGAAGAGCGGTTTTTTGATCTGTGATCAAGAAAAGCCCGAAAAAAATGGTGAGTAATACATAGGGTGGGGATTATATGTATCGCTAGGCGGTGCCTGCGGCGACCCTAAATGACTATCACACTGCAAAACTACTATGCACGCACAGCATTGCGCAAAACTTTCAGCTTTTTGTAACTGACTGAATCTCAGACACTTACAGCCATTTGGTGCAGTGTTGGTAGAGGTGGCATTCCTCAACGTGTTGCAACTCAAGGAGGAACAATCCCCCTCTAGGCCTTGCCTCCCTGCATTATGTCCCCCGTCACGGGGTCCGACTGCGTTAACATTTATTGGCGGAAATCTCTTGCATATGTCCCGCCGTTTGTGTAGTGGCGTCCCCTTCGGGCCGTTAACGTTTCTTGTGAAAATCTGCTTGGTGGTTTGCCCTTGGTTTCGTATGGGGACACCCCCTTGAGGCTTTCACATTTGTTGGCTGTTTTGGCTTGGTGCTTTGGTGCCGTTTTCGTATGGGTTCCCCCGTCAGTTCACCTCATTATGTCCAATACAATTTTAACATTTCGGGCCTGTATTTTAACATTTCAGATTTGGTCATGACTTGGTAATGGTCGTATATTAGTGTCATGACAAGGGGGAAACAAAAACACCCCACAAAACACTACATATCATGAAGGTACTAAATACCATAAACCCCCACCCGACGCGGGCCGTACATGACGGACGCTATAGGAGGGAGTACAGCACCAAGACGTGGGGAGCGTCGCGAGGCCAAAAGGCCAGCCGTTCCAAACGCAAAGCGGACGCGCTCGTTGACGAGTTCATGCGGACGGCATCGAAGGCCCGCGCCTACGACGAACGCCGAGCCAAGCGCAAGCGCACGGCCTGACATACACGGCCCCACACGGGGCTATGCATGAGGGAGCCCCTCATGAGCAAAAACACGGCAAACGACACACCATCGGCGAAGGTCGGCACGTGGGAACGTGCGAGGGTTCGAGTCCCTCACGAGTGGCAAATCAGTTTAATTCAAAACCCCTATTCAATGTCTAAGCATTCAGAAACCATCCAGCGCATCCGAGAGAAAGGAAGCGAAAAGTACATGGCCCTTCGCATCCTCAGCGGGCACGACTTGCTCATGGCGTTCAAGAACCCTGACAACACGCCCGACGAGAACGCAGCAATTCGGCAGGAGTTGTTGGAGCGAATGTCAGAATCTTAAAAGTGTTAGGTGTGCCACGGGTGACTGCGTCCCCTCAAGGAGGGCGTGGCAGTGTGTGAGGGTGGGCAATCAATGCGCCCTTATCTCAGGAGGTTCGAGTCCTCCCACACCACAAATGTTAAAACTGTTAAATGGTTTTGACGCTTAGTTCAATTCATCAAAATTGCAGTATGAGAAAATCACACAGCAAGCGGTTGAGGCTTTCGAGTCTGGCCGTTCATTCAAAAGCGGGAACACGCAGGTGCGTGTCATCCCTCAAAACGGGGGTGGTTCTCTCGTCCTCTTGGAGTTGCACGGGAACGCCATCGCACGACATGAATCGTGGAACGGGCGAACGTTCATCACGACCGCGGGATGGGAAACACGGACAACCAAGGAACGTCTCAACGGACTGCGGGACGTGAGCATCAGTCAAATGAATTGGGACTGGCATCTCAATGGTGAGGCATGGGATGGAAAATGGATTGACCCACAAACTGGCAAAAGACCAACGACATGAATAATGCAACACCAACCTTCGCGTCTCAATGCAAGCACATGAGCAATTTCAAACTGATGGACTATGTGAGTAAGCTAACGCGAATCATTGAACGAGCAAAGAAACGTGACACGTTGCAATCCCGTGTGGATGCACTTGTGGCGGACGCATCGCTCAAAATCGTAGTAAAAGAACTAAAAACAAGAACGACATGAAAAACATCCAAGACATGACAAACACGGAATTTGTCGCACACCTCATGGACTTCGGCTCCAAGCACGGGGCCATGGTTCAAATGGTGGTAATTGACTGCATCCAGAAAGGTCTGGACCAGTACATCGAAGCGGAGGACGACATCATCGCGAAGATGAAAGAAGACGAAGCCAACGGACGCTACTCCTTCATCAATATGGAGGCATGGGTGGCGTGTTGCAAGGAAACGAAGAAACGAATCGACGACAAATACAACCCCACGACATAATGACTATGACACTCGGACCGAATCAGGTGGTGGTCCTCGACTACACGACGCGACTGACTCACGTCTTCACATACCCTGAAGGCACGGAAGACATCGAGCAATGGGTAGAGGACACCCACGGCATCAACATGAACAACGCATACTATATGACATGAAAAAACTACTAAGCAAAAAGCAACGCGAGGCGTGGCTCGATGAGAACTGGCAGTACGGGGTGCTGACATTCCGTTACTCTGACGGGACGCATGGCAACGTCGTCAAGGTTCTCGACAAGCGAGGCGACCGCATCCAAAGCGTGGGGTGTAGTGGCGGAGGCTACGACATGACGGGGACGTGTCTCGGTCAGTTCATCGAACTATGCTTTCCCAAAGAAATCAGACGGCTTGACCCACGGCAGTTCTATGGCGTCAGTCACTACAACATGAATCGCAAATCACGCAAGGCAGATACCAAGTGAGGCAAAGCAAGAACACCCGAACCATTATTGATGGTGCGTGTGGGATGAACTCAATGCGCAACATCCTTGAGAAGATTGGATTCAAGCTAGAATACATCACAGAAACTCGTGGCAGGGTTGACACCACCACATACATACTCAAAGTAGCATAATTCTAAACACATGTCTAAATACCACTACACGGGTGAGCATAACGGCATCACCTTTTCCATCGAGAATGGAGGTTACGGCCTCAGCAGGGGCGTAGCAAAAGTCAACGGCAACGAACTCGCAACAGAGTGGGCGCACCGTGACGAAACTCACACCTGCCAAGCAATCCGTCAACTCATCGACAACGAAACAAAATGAAATACGCAAGACAATGCTCGGTGACGGGCGAAGGCATGAACAACGGGTGGGTCTTTGGAGACGGGGCGTTCTACGCCAAGTACGAAAAAGATGCTTTGGCTGAATGTCGCAAGGACAGGGACGCTATCCTACACGACATCAAGGGCGTTGATGCTATGATGATTCAAGACCCGTCACGATGGGAGGAATTTGATGAGGCAGTGCAACGCACCTTGAAAGGCAAAGACGACGACCATGACCTCATGATTATCGCGTTCCAGACGGACTACTGCTACTACACGGAGTGGGAGGACTCTGACTGCGAAGACGACTTCCAATACGAAGAATAATAAACCCTTAAATACAATTCAATGAGTAACAACATCGAACAGACAGGCCGTGAGGTTGCACTCCAAGCAGAGCTAAACACGCTCAAGGAGAGCATCATCAAAATCGTGGGTAACGGCGCACCCACTATGCCCGTTATCCCCAAGGCCGTAGCCATCGCCATCTTCCGTGAGGGCGTTGCGTATGGTGCGGTCAAAGTCTGCGATGAACTTGACAATGCCTCTGACATCTGCATCCAAGAGAACGAATACTGCGGTGACTTCGAGGTATCGTTCAGCAAGTACATCGACCTCTCTGACCACATCGACACGAACTGGTTGCAAGACGTGGCGGTTGACCAAGACGGGTACAGCTCTGAAGAGAGCGTCAAGGACGCCCTCAAACACCTGTGTGAAAACTCAAATTTCGAGTGTCGTATCCACGGCATCGACGATCCAAAAGAAAAGAACAATGACTAAGAAAGAACTAATTGACATCATGTCTGACTATCCAGACGACACATACGTCACTATAGACCTCGACGACCTTCATGACATCGAGGCAGAGACCATCTCATGGTGGCGACTTCCCGCAGATGGTACAGACGCCGTAAGAATGCACGAGATACGTTTAAGCATAAAGCCCCAAGACAATGACTAAGAAAGAACTACTGAGACAGCAATCAAACATTGCCTACAACCTATTCGTAGGAGATGACCGCGTTCTACTCGTTGACTGCGGTAACTGTGGAGCCACCTCCTTTCAGCACTACTGCACTCCTGAAGGAGACATTAGCGAGAACTATGTTTGCCCCTTTTGCGGATTCGAGGGAGACCCCAGCGACTTCCCAGACCACTTCTACGAGGGGTTCGAGGAGTCAGCAGAATTTCAAGACAATGCATAAAATCATAATCGAAGACTGCATCCAATACTTCAAAGACCGAGACATGGTTGCTTACGAGGATGATGGCTCGGTGTATCTCCATGTCGGTTACGACATCGAGGTACAGTTATCCAGCGCAGAGGTAATCTTTCGAGCAGACGAATACTTAAACGAAAAAAACAACTGATATGGGATTCTTTAGCTTTTTTACACAGGACACACACGAGAGCATTCCAAACACCTTCAGCAACCGACCCACCTTCCCCGTCACTATGACTGACGACAAGGGCAACAAGTGGTAGAGAATGACTACGAAGGGTACGGAGTGTTCGGAGGGAAAGACTACTACGAATTGCTCGACGAGATGAATCGAGACACAAGTGGTGCAAGGGGCGATCGAGATAGTGGCATTGACATCGCCTTCGGTGAGAGACCTTTCATTGCCCCATGCTATCGCGTAGTGGCAGATGGTTCACAGGACAGCCTGAAAGATGCCCCGATCAAGGTTACTTCTATCAAGACGACGAATGACTTTTGACTTCTTACTTACATACACCCCCGTGATGCTTTTGCTCATGGTGTGTGGTGCCTCAATACTTTTGCTCATCATCAAAAAATTAAATGACGAATGACACGACACGAAGAAATGTACTTAGAGTTCTTCAATGACTTCTTGACCATCAAGAGGTTTGCAGAACATCACGACATCACACCTGACGAAGCCGTGCAGGTAATCACCCAAGGAAAGAAAGACCATCAAAAGCGAATGAATGACTAGAGAAGAAATCACCCAAAAAACAATAGACACGCTGATTGACGCGCAAGACCTTTTCAGGGATCTTGACAACAAGCCTGAGCTTGACGATTCCCCTTACAACTTTGAGGGATGGGTCAAGTATTTACAGGACTTGATACAAAGCATCGAGATGATGCAGTACGAACAAGACATGCAACAAATCAATCAATAACACATCAGACATGAGTGAACAATTCAATTTAGTGAAACAGCTTGCCGACATGCAAAACAATCAAATCGACAAGCACATCAAGAAGGTAACGTTTAACCTTTCAAAGCGCCCACGCATATCTCAAAAACCCAAGGCTAAATGAGCTTACAAATCACAAACGTTAGATACTTCAAGACCCGAAGGGTGTTGGCTATGAATGCGACACAAACATTGACGGCATCAAAGTTTGGAATGACGGCATGGGAGGAGATACATACATCGAGCGGTGCAAGAAAGCAAAAGAGATGAAACTGTATGGCATTAGCGAATTTGAATTGGAGGATCTAATTGATAAATACGAAGCCCGATGAGAAACACAATCAACTTTAACGACCAGCAGAGACGAGAGCTAACCAATCGCATCAGCGACGTGCTCAATGAGACAGGAGCATACAAAGAGCTCCACAAGCTACTCGTTGACCGCGAAGAGGTGTTGCTCCACACCGACATGGACAACCTCGCATGCGAACTAGAAGACTTTATTTTCAACTGGACAGTAGTAGAAGAATGACCAAGAAAGATATACTTACATGGATGTCTGAATACGACATCAACGACAAGGTGGTCCTTGTAAACCAAGACGACGACGGCAACGAGACCGAGCAAGGCTTTCACCTTGACTCAATAAGAACAGAACAAGGCTACACAATCAAAATCTGCACAATGCCATGTACACAATCGTAAATGAAATAGACAACCGCATCTATGACGGCACCCCTGTATTCGATACAGTGTCTTCAGCCCTCACATGGTGGCAAGCAAACAGCGGTAGGCCAAGCGACGTAGTAGTATCCCTTGAATCCATGGGATCCGCAAAAGACTTACAAGAAAGCACAGAAGAATTTTTCGCATGACAATAAAGGGAGCGCAGTCGGTGCGTACATCTGAGTTAGACAGGTGGCAGTTGTGTTCGAGTCCCAACCTCCCTTCAAATTTTACACAACAATGAAAAACCTAAGTACAGAATCAGGCAAAGAAGTTATCAAGTCAGCCCTTGAAGAATCTTCAGGCAATCGCCGCAAAGCTGCATTGCAGCTTGACATCACAGAGCGTCACCTTTACCGCCTTATGATCAGACACGACTTGAAATGAAGAATCCATTTACACAACTCTGCACCCAAGAAAAAGCTTTGGCATACTGCAGATACAACGACAGAGGAGACAAGGAGGCCATGCGAATGATTGAAGACGCGCTGGACGAAGACCTCTACATTGACTTGCGTGAATTTCAAATCACCACGCGAGATTACTGACAAAACGCTTGGTTCTGTGGAAAACGATTCCTACATTTACAGGCTCCGCTAATAATTCAAAACACATGGACAAGACAGAAAGGTTCTTGAGGAACATAAGTACAGAGCCCATGAACAAGAGGGCTAGACGGAGACTAATGGAAAGGGAATTAAATAAGCTATATGGAATCAAGCCAACTAAAAAAGGTAAAGACCTTGGAGGAAGCGATAGCTGAAATGCTCCAAGACGCCAGGAAAGAGTACGAGAAAAGGATTGGATACGAAATGAATGACTCCTCAAGGTTGTCTACGTTCGTACAAGACAGGACTGCTCTATCAAATGCTCTCAGACCTTATGCCACTCTAGGCAACATCGGTAAGCTTTTTCACAAGGATCATTCTTCGATCGTTCACTACATCAAGGAACACGATGCGATGATGAAAGCATACCCCAATTATCAACTCAAGTTTAACATAGCCATGGAGGTGGTTCAAGAGATTGCAACCAAGAGATACATCCACCCCACCATGAGACGCAGCTCAAGTCGAAACTTGCACAGCGAGTTAGCTGCTGTAAGAAAAACGATAGCTACGATGCGTGATCTTGAGAAGCGTATCGAACTCACACTCGCATTTGGAAAAACGTAAATTCAATTCACTATCATCATGTCCCAATACAAATTCAAAACTACAAACATTCGTGGTAAGCAGTACGTTGAAGTCAACGAACGCATCAAGTTCTTCCGCCAAGAAAAGAAATACGAGCTTTGGGGTATCCTCACAGAGTTCCCTTTGATTGATTCAGAACAGTGCTTGTGCAAATGCACCATCACAGACGCTGAGGGAGACGTCATTGCTCAAGGCCATGCACACGAGGTGCGCGGTTCATCTAACATCAACAAGACAAGCTATGTCGAAAACTGTGAAACATCCGCCGTCGGTAGAGCCTTGGCCATGCTCGGAATCGGTATTGATACCTCTATCGCCTCGGCCAACGAAGTCAACGACGCCATCGCCAAGCAAGAAGAGATGGTCAACAACCCTCATGTACAACAACTTTCGCAAAAGCTGACGCGCCCCTAGAGAACATCATGGACAAGGCCGTTGGATACATCAATCTCAGAGCGACAAGAAGAAAGCATTCACTGCGATCACAAAGAAGTACGGAGATCAGCTCACTGAGAAGCAGGTTGCTGGTCTCAAAAAGTTTGTGCGATGAGTGAGCTCGTGCAGTGTAGCAGATGCTTACACAAGCAGATGGGTGACTTCTCACAGAGCTGGGCAATTACATGTGAACGTTGTGGTGAGGTTGATGCCCCATACCTCGAAGAAGACTTTGTAGATCTATGACTTTAAGAGAACAACTAACAGAAGCCGTGGGCAAGCCCCACCTATCTTACTCATCCCTCAAATATGCGCTAGGAGACATGCGCCTTTGGGAGATGTACATGAGAGGCCAGCTAAAGAAGCAATCAGAAGCGTTAACCTTTGGGAGTCTGTACGACATGCTCCTGTTTGAACCTGAAAAAGCACATGACACCTACTATGTTCTTGACGATATGGATATCGTTGACAGTATTGGTGGTAAGTATCCGCGCAATACAAAGAAGTACCGAGAGTGGAAAGCCGAAGCAGAGCAAACAGCACAGAATGCGGACAAGGAACTGGTTAACCAAGAGGACTGGAAAAAAGCGCAAGAGATGATCCAGCGCCTCAAGGACTGCGGTATCTACGACAAGCGATTCGCAGGAGGCAGATTTCAGGTGGAGTTCAATGTAGACCTCGACGGTATCCCCCTCAAAGGATTCCTGGACTGCTTGATGGACGGTAAGTTCATCGTGGACTCCAAGTCATCGCGATCTATCGACAAGTTCAGATACGATGTCAACAGCTTCAGCTATGACATCCAAGCTTACATCTACACCAAGGTGTTTGGCATCAACGACTACTATTGGGTTGTACAGGAGAAGGCTTTTCCCTTCTACCCTGCTGATGTCAAATGCTCTGAAGAGACTCTCTTCAAAGGTGAGATGAAGTTTCATCAAGCCGTAGAAAATATTCAAGCATACTTAAATGGAGATGAAAACACACAACAACACTATGCAGAGTTCATCGTATGACCCCATGGAGATCTACGATCGACCATTGTCTACGAAGCACAAGCTGCTCACACTTTCTCTGTTTGTACTTTGGATTTTGATGTAACCTATTTTTTTAACCTTTTAATTTATTTACCATGAGCGATAAGCTTTATGATTCAGTCCTTGTCGGGTGGGCAGAAGCCCCTGACTACAATGACAACCAAGAACTTCTCTCCTGGAGAGTTCGGCTCAAGGATATTGAACTCCAAGACATGCTGAAGAAGTATGCAACTCGTAAGGACGAGGAGGGTCAGGGTGGCAACGTCTACCTGAAACTTTTCATGTCCAAGGGGGGCAAGGCATGTTGCAGCGTTTGGGATCCAAACAGCGAAGCAGCGAAACAGAAGCGAGAGGCGAAGAAGGCCGCTGTTTCTGATGACTTGCCATTCTAAGGCACCTATCTACTACATGACCGCTCGTGTGGCCTTCAAGAAAAAGAAGAAGGTCCACGAGCGTGTCGTGTGGATAGTATCTGTTTTTGACAACCCAAGTGATATCACTAGACATGATGGCAAGACCATGCATAGGCTTGAGCAAGAGATGTATGGCAAAAACGCAAAGTCTGACAAGCACATCATCATTCGAGAAATCATCGACAAGAAGATGATATCACACTCAACACTTTCTTTAGATGAACACAAGAAGTAAAATCAAAAAGCGCTGCAAGGATCTTGAGGAATTGCTTCTGATGAAGAATGCTAAGTATGGGAACTCAGCGCTGGAACCGCTGAACGTCTTCTCAAAGGCCAACGCTGTCAATGGCATAAAGATGCGTATTGACGACAAATTGAAAAGAATTAAGAACGCAGGTTTAGTTGACGCAACGGAGGATACGCTGCAAGACCTGGCAGGTTATCTTATCCTCCTTATGATCGCCAAGGACAATGAAAGTCACGATATTCAAGAACGTATTCGACAAAACAGCACCACATCACATACCGCTCCAACAAGCCCTGGAGAGGATTCAGAGTGGGAAGTCGAGTACTCTGGTAAGTGACGTCCGAAGTGGCGAGAAACAAAAGAAACAAGAACTACCTGTCGTCTGCTTTAGCGGCGAGTTTTCGTCGCGTGCAGATGAAGCTCTATTTGAGCATTCTGGCTTTATTATTCTGGACTTCGATCACGTTGACGTTGATCAAACAAAGATGGCCCTGGCGACAGATGATTTCATTCATTCGTGCTGGACGTCTCCTAGTGGCAATGGAGTTAAGGCTTTGGTCAGAGTTACAAACCCAGAACGACACCGTGACCACTTTAGAGCGCTTGTTAAATACTTTGAACGAACGCACGGACTCGAACTAGACGAGTCAGGGATCAATGAGTCCAGGGCTTGCTTTGAGTCCTACGACCCCGACATCATCATCAAGGATGATTACAAGAAGTTTGGTCACTTCACCACTGAGCACGCAGAGGCTCAGACCCCAACCAACGACACATACGACCACACGGACTACATGAAACTCAACCTTGCTTGTCGCATGATTCGACAGGCTAAGGATGGGGAGAAGTGGATTACGCTGCGTAAGGCAGGTATGCTGTGTGGTGGGTATGTATCTGCTGGAAAGATGGAGGAGGATGAGGTGATCAGGATCTTGTTCAGAGAGATATGCAAGAGAGATGTAGATAGCGAAGACCACGCGAAGAAGCTTATCATCGACGCTATCGAGGCGGGCAAGCAGATGCCCATCAGAGAAATCATTGACGAAGAGAAGTCAGCGAAGAGGGAGATGCTTCTCAATGACGGGGACATGTCATTCGTGTCCTCAGATGATGAAGACTTCAGGTGGATCGACGATTACTCACAGGGGCTCATTGAGATTGGTCTCACAACAGGGGATCTTCGGCTTGACGATTTCTTCAGATACAAGAAGGAGTTTGTCATCATCAACGGTCACTCCAACGTAGGCAAGACCACAACAGCACTGTACCTTATCGTCAACGCTGCGATTCGTCACGATTGGAAGTGGGTGATCTACTCATCAGAGAACAGAACCGCATCCGTGAAGATGACGCTGATGCAGTTTGCCATCGACAGAAAGGTTGGCGACATGACTTACAGTGAACGCAAGCGGGCGTACAAGTGGGTGCAAGAACACTTCGTCATCATCAGCAACAATCACATTTACAGCTACAGCGATTTGATTCTTTTCATTGAGAAGATCATGCGCCAACAACCCGTGGATGCGGTGTTCATTGACCCATACAACAGCCTGAAGCTGGACATGAGAGGTGCTGGCATTGGCGTTCACGACTACCACTACGAGCTGCATCTGAGTTCTTGACTTTCAGCAAAGCAAACAACGTAGCTGTGTGGCTCAACATGCACGCCGTAACAGAGGCTCAACGCCGCAAAGGAGACGACGGGCTGCCTGTCGCACCTTACGCAGAGGACACAGAGGGTGGCGGAAAGTTCGTCAACAGAGCAGATTGCTTTATGACACTTCACCGAAAGGTTCAAGCAATGGACCCTATCATACGGAAAATCAGTGAGTTACATGTTCGCAAAGTCAGGGAGGTAGAAACAGGCGGCGCACCTACACCACTCGAAGATCCATACAGACTTCAGATAAATCTTTCACACACTGGGTTCCAAACCATGACTGGGCAAAAGGCTCTGTTTGAGTCAATTGACTTGCCTCAGTTAGATGCGGTGAGATTTGAGTTTTCAACAAAGACTTGAGATTCAAATTTTCTCTTGGTAACTTCGACATATGAAGAGGCCGAGGAAGACTACTAAAAAGCGTGCAAGCGCAAAGAAAAAACGCTTAGGCAGGTACGCTAGTTCTATAGAGAAGTATTGTGCTGACCAGCTTAAAGAATACGGGATAGCTTTTGACTACGAGGAACACACCTTCGAGCTAAGTGAAAAGTTTCACTTCCCAAACAAGTACTTTAAGATGACAGCAAAGGGCAAAGAGATGGCCGATCGAACAGGTTCGGCTGTCTTGCCCATCACTTACAAGCCTGATTTTGTTGGCAAGGATCACGATTGGATCATTGAAACGAAAGGCTATCTTCCTTCACACCACGATTTTCCGATGCGTTGGAAGCTTTTTCTCAAGCATTTGGTTGCAAAAGAGGCTAAAACAATTGTATTTTTAGCCAAGAACAGCGGTCAAGTAGACCATGCTATTCAGCAGATCTTGCAATCAATAGAAGATGGAGAAATCTAAACTCAGCTGGTATTACTTTCATGCTTGTGAAAGGATTCACGAGGTAGTGGATGATCTCTACGAAAATCTGCATGAAGAGACAGGCGTTCCTAAAGAAAGAATCGGTCTTGTAGAGGAGGCGATGGAAGGTGTTAAATCTGCTATGTATGAAGAGTTAGATTTGATTAAATCCATTGCAAATGAACACGAAAGCGAAAGAGAGGACGAGGTATAGTTCGGCTACTGGTAGAGTTGCTGAAGTAAGATTCCTGAGGGCAGCGAGAAACAGAGGCTGCTTGTCAAGAAGTCAAGTCACACCGAAGACATGCACGATCATGTCGATTACTGGCTGGCGCTGAAGGATGGAGGTAGATGGGGTGTTGATGTAAAGGGAAACAATCTACCAGACGAGATCTGGATAGAGTTCAAAAATGTATCAGGAGAAAAAGGGTGGTTGTACGGAGGTGCGTTTCTGATTGCATTCGATATGCCGAAGAGGGTGGATTCGCCATAGTAGACAGACATGAGCTTGCTTTCTTCTGCGAGAAGCACGTAAAGAATGAAGTAGTGTCTAATAAGCGTGATGCATACTTGAAAAAGTATACAAGAAAAAACAGAGGCGATTCGATTACTATGCTTAAATTGCACGATATCAAGACCTTAGTGTCTTACAGGGTTTGGGAATACGATAAGAACTATTGAGTATCTTTATCTGTTCATGAAAACAAACCGCTATAAAAAAGTCAAGATGACTGTTGACAAACTTCTTGAGCAGAACGCAAAGTATCAAGCAGCCAATGTGTGTGTGACAAACACCCCTGAAGAGCAGAAAAAGATTAACGACCACTGCAACACTCACTTCATTGAGCCGATCAAAAACCTTGACGACGATCTATACAACTTGATCAAAAAACAGAACGATAGTTAATGTACAAATCCAGCCTTCTGTGGCTTGCTGTTGCAAGTTTTTGGTTGTCCCCGCTGAACGAATTGTTTAGCCAGGAATGCATATCACTACTACCAAAACAGCCACAGATCATGGGGCTGCCTCAAAGGGTTGACGTCAACTTAGATGATGTCGATCCAGTGACTCTTCCAGTTGTTTTTCATGTGGTACACACAGGAGAAGACGACGAGACTAACATATCGGACGAGCAAGTTCTCTCGCAGATTGATGCTTTGGATAGTGGATTCAGGTGGGGTCCAGGAGTTGACACGAAGATTCAGTTCTGTATCGCTTCAAGAGATCCCGATGGCAACCCTACAAACGGAATCACAAGGCACAACGGATCTTCTCTTTTTGGTTCTACCTACACCAACTCTGGCGTTGCAGCAGTAGTATAGAAGACGGTGTCAATGACATCGAGTTCAAGCAAACTGTTGGATGCTGGAATCCAGATGAGTACATCAACTTTTACATCGTTTCTGAGATCAACGGAAACAATGGAGGAGGTGGCGTCCAGGGCTATGCGTATGTAGGCGGATATTCAAACGGTCCAGGTGGCGGATGTGGAGATGGCATCGTTCAGCTTTACAATGTGACTGGAACTACGGGGGTGCTGAAGGCTGGAAGAACGTTGGGCAAAACGGGTGTTCATGAGATGGGACATCAGCTAGACTTGTATCACACCTTTGGATTCATTGGGTCTTGTGACGAAAGCAACTGCGAGACTCAGGGAGATCAGGTATGTGACACCCCGCCTACAGAGCTAAACAATGGATGCTCGTCTGTTTGTGAGGGGGCCATGGTAGAAAACTTCATGGACTACACAAGTGAGACATGCAAGTACACCTTTACGCAGGGTCAAGCAGAAAGAATGTGGGATCACTTGCTATCCAACAAGCAAGAACTGATAGACTCTTACTCTTGCGTCCCACCAGTTGATTATGACTTGGCGATCACATCGGTATCGTATCAAGAATCTTGGTGTACAGATTACCAGGATATCATTGTCACGATTACAAATCAAGGGACGAACCTGATTGGCATATCGGATGTAACGCTTTCCTGCAATGGAATCGACTACACGCAGACAGTCTTTACCCTGTCCCAAGGAGCTGGAGTTGACGTTGTATTTGAAAACGTGCTTGTAGCAGGGGCTTCATCGTTTGAGGTCAGCGTGATGAATGACCTTGATGAGTATTCTTTCAACGACACCTCTGTCTTGGGTATCGAGTTTCTTGATGGAGATCTTCTTCAGATTGATGTGTACAAAGACTTTTGGGGGAATATTTCTTGGCAGCTCTTGGATGCAGATGGAGCTATATTGATTGAAGATGAATATCCTGCTGGCATAGAAACATACAACTACAGCACTTGCATCTATGAAGGGTGCTATACCGTAGCCGCTCAAGACCCTGCAGGGGATGGCTTCTGCACGATTGACCTTGGCGATGATGGGATGTGCAACATTGGGGAAGAGGGTATCGTTGGTACGATAGGGCAGGACACCGTATTTGCTACTGGTTGGGGATTGCAATTTTCAGAGTGGGAACAGACCTACTGCAATACATTCCCTCAATGCAATATGGACTACGATGGGAATGGATACGTTGGCACGCCAGACGTATTGACACTTCTTGCAGATCTTGGATGTCAGCAAGTATGCTACACAGATCCAAACGATGATGGTATCACAAACATTCAGGACCTGCTACTTATTCTTGCAAGCACTGGACCATGCCCTGAGGAATGAAAAAGCTTTTCTTTTTTTTCTTGCCCTTGCTAAGCTATGGGCAATGTGACATTGAGATACTGGGGTTTGACCCTATATCTACAGACCTTTTGATAACCGTCAATGGAGGACAATGTGGAACACAGTCCGATAGTATCGGTGAGTTTATTCTTGGCCTTGGCTTCAATCCTCCACTAGATAACACTCCGTGGCCATGCTTTGGCGATGACGAGTTTATGCTTCTTCTATATCCGCTAGATTTTCCTGGGTTCGAGATAGGCCAAGGGCCAGACAACATATTGCAGACAGGTGATACCCTGTTGTTCAACATCATAAATGATACACCTCTAGCTGGCAGCGGCACTCTTGAGTGTTGGAGAACAGCTCTTGAGGAAGGTTCTTTTTTTGATGAGTGTGTCGTCCTCACCATCTATCAAATCAACGATAGCGAAACACTGTTTGGCGATCCAGGACTTGGTGGGTTTCCTTATCCAGACGAAAACATAAACAATAGCTGGTTGGAGTTTTCTCTTGATGGTGGTTGCGACCCTCCACCTCCTCCAGTTCCTGTTGATCCAGAGCCCGAAGGTGACGATACCACAGATACGGACGATCCAACAAAACCTCCAAGACCTGTTTCTAGTGCATGCGAAGACCCCTGCATCCATGTGCCAAACGTATTTACGCCGAATGGCGATAACGTCAATGAAACCTGGAAGGCGATTACACTTTCTAAGTGTTGGCTAGAATGGGAGTGCAGGGTCTACAACAGATGGGGTCAAGCTGTATGGATAAGCAACGACCCTGCCGATCAATGGGATGGAGGTGGAGTCCACAGCTATGTGCCTGACGGTGTGTACACCTGGACAATTACAGGAAAGACTTACAGATCCACGAAAGTGGTTTGCATAAGCGGATTCGTAACGATAATACGTTAAAAATCGTTTAGCATGATGTCGTCAACGGCCTCTTGAACTTCTTCAATCGTCGCTTCCATTGTCATCAGGATGTTCGCCTGGAATCTTTCCTGCTCCTCTCCCTCGTTGAAAACAACAATCGTCGGGACGACAACAATCTTGTGCTCCTTCTGAAGGTCTGGAGCAGTAGCGATGTCCACACGGGCAGTCTCGCAATCGTTCAGTTTTTCTATCCATGGAACACTGTTTTGTGAGTTAAACGATGCGTTGAACTCGACAACGCAAATTCCTGATCCGCAGATCGTTTTATCTTCGACAGGCGTCACAAAGGCCGCCGCCAGCAATAATGCAAAAGATAGACACAGGGCTGTTATTGTTTTCATTTCTCATTTGAGTTGATCTATTTTCTCCTCAATCCTCTTGATGTCCTCTTTGATTTCAGTCACGTCCTCCTGAGTTGTCATGATGGTTTGACGAACCAGCTGATCCTTCATGTCAAACTCCATGCGAGTGATCTCAGGTTCCGCAGGAAGGGGCAGTTCCTTTGCCTCGGCAATGTCTGCCTGGAGCGCAAACCACATGGCTACGACCGTGCCTATCCCAGCAGCCACCATCCCAAGCGTCTTCAGGTCTAGCGTTACTTTAGTGTCTTCTCCGATTTGCTGTGCCATTAGGTTCTCTTTTTTCTTCTGTAACTCTTCATTGCTTCTCTTCTGTCTTTGCCTTGTTTCCAAGAACCATGAGCAAATTTGTTTGCTCTATTAAGGTTGTCAAACTCATAAACTTCTCCAGCAGCCACGGCCTCATCGAAGGACTGATTCCTTACCTTACCTTCTTTGTCAAAGGTTATTGTGGGGTAAGCATAATGTTTTCCGTCATAGCTGACCGTTCCCATCCTGTGGGTTTCGACCTTTCCGCTTGGCAGTACATTCCCAACACCCTTTCGGATAGATCTAGCGTGTCTCTTCCTTCCTCTTTTTATAGGTTTCATAGGAGAATGTAATTCAAACCAATAGAGAAGTCATGCCACTCTCTGTTCCAGTACCTGTTGTATTTGCCTTCTGTAAAGATACCAATACTCTTGGTAAGTTTTGTGCCAAACACAAGACCAAAGCCCAGGTCCACCCACTGACTGCTATTGACAAAGTTGTGGTACGAGTACTCGTCACCTGTATCGAGGTGATATGGCATGACGTTGCCCCATGAGTGCAACCAAAAGTCTTTTTCGTAGTGGTAGAAGTCAAAGCCTACAACAGCTGAATACAGCCATTGGCTTTGCAGCTCAGATCTCTTTTCAGAAACGTAATCATCGAGAACGTCAGGAATAACCACCTGTTCCCACACTGCCTGATCATTTGCTACGAGCTCTCCATCTGGAGAGAAAAACTCTCCCGTGTTCACGTCAATGGTGTATCCTTGCTCCAAGGCCAAGGCTGTATAGTGTATTTGATTGTTGTCCAGGAGCCACTGTTGCAGAGGGTCATATCCGTATGGCTCAGATATTCTCTGGACCACACCAGCGTTCAAAGAAAGCTTCTTTCCAATCTTTATCCTCCCCCGCTCTGATGCTTCAAAGTATCTGACATCAGCGAAACCATCTTGTAGATACTCTGCTTTGACAACCCAATTGTCAGCCACATATCTAGCGAAGTAGTCTTGATCCAGGAAGTTCTTTCCCTGTTGTCTGCGCCAATCAGCCTCAGCGAGAAACTCAAAGCCGTCGTACTTACCTACGGTAGCAGCATCACCGTATGTCTTCTCTGTGCCGTCGTAAAAGATGTTAGCCCTGTTCTCGTATCCGAACCTTGCAATCTTTCTCACACCTAGGGTGAGCGAGTAATCGAATGGGGTCTCTAAAACTTCCGTAGTCAATGGACCTGTCGCCACAGAAAATACATCTTGATCTGATACAGAGTTGCCTCCGTTTACAGCAGCATAGAAGGTCGCTCTCCTAAGTACGTTTTTGTAGAAGTCACTTTGCCCAACAGAAACCAAAGGCAAAAGAACAAGAGCGATAGCTACGAATCTTTTCATTGTCTTACGATTGTTTCTCTCTTGATTCTACCCTTGTAGTTTGCCATGATTACATATGGCCCTGGAGATGGCAGTTCAATCATGCTGCCTGTGGTTGTTTCAACAACTCTACCCCTCGCATCGAACAGGGTGATTACAGTGCCCACAGGTGCCTGAATGTTTACCAACCCTGATGTTGGATTTGGAAAGAAGTGAAGCAATGACCTTACAGCCATTTCCACTGACGTCACACCAGCACCACAGTAGTCGTACATCTCTGCACACACGGCATCCCACGCTGTTTCGCAGCAGTATGGGTCAACCTCAATCACCCACGAATAGCAGTAGTCGTTGGCCCAATACGGTTCTCCTGGGCCAGTGATGCAGCCTGCGTCATACAGACAGTTCTCGTTGTCTGCTACGTTGGCGTCAGGATCAAAGTTAAATGCGTCAAGATCCATGCACCCCGCAACAGCATCAATACACGAGTCTTCTAACTCAGTGTTTGCATCTTCATCGTAGTTCAGGGCAAGTGGGTCCATACATCCGTAGGCGAATGCAACGCAGTTGCCGTTGTCGGTATTGGCAGTAGGGTCGTAGTTGAATTGAGTCGGGTCAGTACACCCAAACACTACCTCCTCACATTCCCCTGGGTCAGTCGCATCAGCGTTGTAATTGTATGCCGCTGGGTCTTGACATCCCACAACTTCGAGTTCGTCGCACACGCCGTCGCCGTCGGTGTCATTGATGCACACGTTTGTGCAGTCGTAGTACTCGATTGGGAATGTGCAAATATCGGGCATGTTTGCCTCTGGGTTGTAGTTACACGCGAAGG
>FUIF01018213.1_pt1 | contig 20361 bp, 43 predicted proteins | sample 1003461 | NCBI WGS metagenome assembly FUIF01 (sample SAMEA80401918, study PRJEB19352) | marine metagenome | reverse complement strand
CATACTACTAATCGCTCTGTCAATGTCGCTGTCAGCCATCCTCGCCTAACCTCTCACGTTGTATGGCTCGCGCTGCCTCGTTGATACGCGCAGCGGGCGGTAAGATATACCGCCACATCAAAGGCGCCTCTACTGGCATCGGTCCTTCTGCGCTATTTCTCATCCACCGATCTTTCTTCCCCAGGTCATACCACACCGCAAATCGTCGCAGGATAGGCCGCGGTTCGTTAGGCCAGTATCCCACGTGGGTGTCACTGGTACAGGTGTTCTCAAAAAACTCAACCGCCGGGGTTTATTCGATTCGGTCAGTATCCAGCCCTCAGAGTTGATACGTTGCGCCGCTTGCCACGCCAACACCCCAACGCTTTCGTTGACATTGACACCATCTTTTTTAGTAGCTTTCGGGAAGTTCTTAAGGTCGTCTTTAAACCACGGGTATCCAAGTGCTTTCCCTAACCGCTGCTCAACCTCATAGACTTCAGAAACGTAGCCCCTGAGCTGGCGCTCTAGCTCGTGAACCCGCGCCATATAGTGATCGCGCTCGCGCTTGACCTCCTCGAATTCATCGGCCATCGGTTGCTCTCCCAATGCCAGCTGCGTCTACTTTCATATCCCATTCGAGATAGTCACCGGCATCAACCCACTCCGCGTGAGCGGGTACGCCTTCCTCTGTCTCACCCTCGATGCTTTGCAGTTCAGGCCGAGCCTCCAGCAACGACTGTCGCAAATCCGCCTCTCCTCGAGCCTCAATAATCTCCGCCGCGCAGTCAATCGGTGACCGACGATCGACTAGCTCAATGGCGTTCGCCAGATCTTGACGCAAACGATCGACCTCAACGCTCAAGTCACGTAATGTATCAGCAGCCTCAGCGGCAATCGTTCCGGCGACATGCGCACCGACGCAGACGCCGTCCTCCTCGGTGGCATCGGGGAAGTTCTTTGGGTCATCTTTGAGCCACGGATAACCGAGCGCCTTGCCAAGGACCTGTTCAACCTCACGGCACTCGCTTTGGTAGCCGCGCACCTGACGTTCCAAGTCACGAAGAGCAAACAGAATTGAAGCCATGTCTTTTGCAGGCTCGCTATTCGCACCAAGCGCATCAGATATCACAGCCAGTATCTTTTTACCCTTGTCCGCCAGCGCGGCGTTGTCGGGGTTATCGGTGGTCGCTTCCTCGGCATTCAATAGGTCTGTGTGCGTGGGGTGACGATAGTCGGCCCATGGCGCAACCGTGTTGTCATGATCGATACCATCTGCTTCGCAGTAGACGAGATATCTGGTTTTGTCAGTGACGGTCAGCCGGTGAATGTCCTCGATTAGATCGATCAGGCGCTGCTGTACCCGTGTGGGCAGATCCATCAGAATCGTTCGTGGCAGCACCAGATAGTTGCTGTAGGAAAGGCCGAACCACAGATGAATCGGCCCCTGTCGACGTAGGTAGCGATCTTCGACTTCGTTCACAGCACGCGCCTCACTATCGGTTGCCATCGTTCCTCTCGCTCGTTGCGTTCAGCAGCGGCAGGTCATTGAAAGCCTTGAAGGCGTCGTCCAACTGCTTCTGGTCGCATGAGTGCCAGACCAGCTTAGGCATACACTCATGGACTTCGATTTCAACATGCCCATCTTCCCACTCGGTGTGCGTCAGGTAATGATGGCCACGCTTGTATTCCGTGACCTTGCCAACGCGGTTGGGCTTGGGGTTAGTCACCTGATCTTCTCCAAATGCCCGCAACGAACGCAGCGTCGATAGACCACGTTGTTGTCGTTTTCGTCTAATCCCAATACTTCTCGACGCCCCCATTTATGTAAGCCGATCCGGCACAAAAAACTAACCATCCTTCCGCCCCTCCAGCGCCGCATGGAGCGCGTTGAGTAGGGTGCAGAGTCGTTCCGTCGCCCCATCATTGCTTGCGCGCCATCGGATATAGGGCGAGTTGGCCTGTTTAATCCACAGTTCGCCACTGCCAGAAAAAACGGTGTCAAACGGCCCCTCGACCCCCAGAGCCTCGAAGGCTGAGAGAACCTCGTCACGAAAATTGAGGACGTCAGAGATTTCTTCGGCCCGGTCTTCGTCTTCCGCCGTGCAGACATGACCCCAGCTAGAACCGTTGTCATGGCAAACATGAACCTTTTCGTGTGGCTCATTGTCGTGGTGATAAATTCTATAGCGTTTATCTACCGTCATTTGATTCTCCGCAGCAACCACACAACAAGCGCCACGCCAGCAACGATGAGCGCCACGCCCAAGACGATGAAAGCCTCATGGTTGATGTATTCCATCAGACTGCGTATCCCAGCGACAAGGCCCACTTATCGCGCCGGTATTGCAGGCGCCCGATGATCTTAGTCAAGGTCTGTTCTTTGGTTTCCTCCTGACCGAGGGACGGCCCAAAGATGTCGTTGAACGGGATGTCGACCAGAAGTGAATACTCTAACGCCCAAAATCTGACGTCGCGCTGCCCCAAGTCGGGCATCTCGGGGCAAGCGTACATCCACCCACCCGCGCAGGCCGAGGTGCCACAAATTGGCTTTCGCCAATAATCGAACAACGGATAATCGCGTCTGCTAGTATCGCCCCCGCTACCAAGACCGGAGTAATACGACGGCATCTCGAGTACAGCGGAATCGTCCGCGAGCACCTCTCGAAGAGCAGAAATTCCAAGGTCCAGCAGGTCGATGGCTTTTTCACCGTTGAGGCGCATAATTCTTTCCTTTCTTAGACTGGCTCTAACTGAACTCAGACTTTGGCTTTCACTCGTCGTTATTATAACGAAAATTTGAAAGATCGCACGATAGAAATCATTGACAGCCAGGCTCTCTGCATGATTAAAGGGTGTCCTCGAACGCTTCCGTCGCCAGCGGCGCCACCTGTCGCGTGATTTCCATCATCGCCTTCGCGTATTCACGGATCTCCCACTGAGCGTGCTCGTGGATTCGCAGGCGCAGGAAATGGAACAAGTTGTGGAGGTCTACGGTAGCGAACATCCGCGAATAAGTCGCCAGCGGCAGCACTGATCGCGCCAGCTCACGGGGAGTGCCCATCTCCAAAAGATCACGGTAGGTCTTGAACGCGTCTTGACACATAGCGCCCATAACCGCAACCGCAGTCTCAGCCAGAGCGTTCTCTTCGTCGGTCCGCATCTGTTTGTTATCCGTCGATTGCGTCCCTATCTTGTCAGGCGACGGCACATAGAAGACCTCCGGAAGCTCAGTGTACCGCGCTGAGACCTCGTTGTAGGACCAGGTCCGGTGGCGATGCCACTGCCGCAGGATAAAGATCGGCGCCTGAACCTCGAAGGTCAACACCACCGCCTCAAAGGGACTGGTGTGGCGGTTTTTCATCAGGTATCTGATGAGTTTGCCGTCCTCATCGCGCGGCGGATGGTTGTAGCTGACACGCGCCGCGCGGGAGATGTCCACATCTCCGCCCATACAGTTCACCAGGCGGACGTAGCCGTGATCGAGTACCTCGATCATTGCCAGATCCGCCGATCTTCTTTGCCACCACGCCCCGCGTTCGGGTTGATAGACCTCAGGCAATGGCTTTCGTTGTACCACGCCACGTCCACTGGCGATAACGGGTCCAGCCGTATGGCCTTCATGTGCTCCACCTCATCGGGCGTGAGCGGGTAATCTGCGGGCCGCGAATCGAAACGCGATAGCACCCAGTCAAAAAACTTGCACAGGTAGCAGTGGCCGGCGATCATCGCCTTCCCGATTCCACCGCTGATAGTGCCGTCGGGGTCGCCGAGCAGAAATTTGACGTAGGCCATACGGTCGAGCGCCAGCCAGTTGTTGCTCGCGTACAAGCAAAGCCAAACACGATCCGCAGGAAGATGGACGTCTCTTTGGCTCTCTCGTACACTTGCCACACCCGCTCCTCTTTACCGCCGCGGAAGAAAAGTATGAATGTCCCTAAGAACATCACGGCGATGTACGCGGCTTGGATAGCGAGCCACGGCACGGCAATCCACGCGACGCTCTGCGCCCACTGGCTGTTGAGTATCATTTCAAGCATTACTGCTCTCCTTCTGTTTTATTGAGACGAAATTCGGCGGCCTGGCTTTGTGGCTTTTCATGTAAAAGACGAAAATGACCGTCTTCACTGACTTTGATCTGTTCGACTACGATTTCATTTTTCTCGACTTTGCGTTCCAGCGCGCGAATCTCGTGAAGCAAGAGAGCCATTCGCAGATGATGGATGATCTGGTCGTTGCCTGGCCAACGTAGACAGTTGTCACAATGGCGAGTCCGATCAATCAGCGCGCGAATGACCTCCTGGGTTGTGGTGCCCGGATGGGGTCTGTCCTCCCGATTCACAAAGGTAAGGACTTCTTCGTTTTCGCCGTCGAGGTGTTCTAGGCCGTAAATGTGACCTCTTTCGTAGATTTTCATGCGGCTTTCGGAGTAAACGGCTCCGACCCCTTCAATTCGTAACCCTGGTCGCGGATAGCTCGGGCGATCGCGCAGACGACGCCGAGTGGATTACGCCCCGTTCTTTCGCACCATTCTACCTGATCTATGCAGGCATTGACCATCGCGCCTTTAACCACGATCGACTGCTCAATGATATCCTGTTTATTACCGACACGGCGCAGGTATTCCATACCACCGTCCGCCGCGACTGCGCCGCATGAGCATCTAACGAAGTCGTGAACGTGGGCGCTGTAGATCGTGTCACCGCATTTGCGGCAGGTGATTTGGTTGCTGAGTATTACCTCACGATCGTCATCAAAGCGTTGTTCCATCATCTTTCTCCTACGGCTGGGGAAACATGCCGTTGGTCCGCTGCCAGCGCAGCGCCACGCGACAGCGTTGTTCGAGGACGCCCGCTGGCGTATTGTTGTCACGGTAGTCCGGCCCCAGAAGCCAGTAGAGAGCCTGGCCAGTCTCCGTCTCAGCGACGACCGGGACTTTGGTGTACCGCAACACTTCTTCACCCTCATGCCAGAGCTTGGTGAATGCCCTATCTCGATAAGCGGGCTTGGTGAAGACGTTATACATCTCAAACCAGTGGACGCGGTTCAGCGGCCCCACGACCGGAAATTCACGGGCTCCGGGCTTAATCGTGCGGTCGTACGACAGTACGTCGAGGCGCCACTGATCACCGTTGAGGTAGAAACGTATCGTATTGCGGTTGTTGGTCTTCAGAGTCAGGAATTTGACCATGTAATCGACAGTCGATTCATGGTCTTCAAATCGTGGCATAGGCTGCCAGTCTGACAGGTCAACCCCAAAAGCGATGTTGTTGTGGTTATACTGATCGCGGTACTCGCTGTTCACCCCGAAAAACCACAGGTTTCCGATGCGCCATGACTGGGAATCGCGATCGAGGGAGTAGGGGTTATAGGCGTCGCTCCACATCTCGCTGAGCGCGCCTTCTCCTCTAATCTGACGCTGAATGCTCATTGGCCTCCCGCACGATGTCGTCTACGATTTTCTGCATGACATCATTTTCACGTGATTTGTCACGCCAACCGTTCCAATACCCGATGAAGTAGACACCGCAAATCACTACCATCAGGAACAAGAACAGGACGTCAGATTTCACTCTCGATATAATCCGCTAACTGATTGAAGTTGAGGGTGCCGGCGTTCCAGGTACCGTCATTCCGTATGGTGACTGCCGAGACTTGATCCAAGGTGAGGCCCACACGTTTTCGGAATCGATCGGTGATAGTGTACCGCGACGTATTCCCAAATCGGTAGAACATTTCGTCGATTTCCGCGGGTGTCCCGACCTCGTTCACCAGCACCCCAACGACGCAGAAGCAATCGCCGCTTTTCAAGGACCTAGCTAGGCGGCCTTTAGTCTTCGTGTAGACGCCTAAAGGGCTCTCGCCGCGCAGCGCCCGAACCCACTTTTTCTTGAACTCCGCCTTCACTGCGTGAATCCCAGCGACGCGTTCAGCTCGCTGATGTGAACTGTGGGCAAAGTCGCCTCGCGGCTCTCGATATCACCGAGGACCTCCTCCACGTACGGGATGCTCTGCGGCCACGCTTCCATGAGCGCCTTGGTGGTTGTCACGGTTCGCATCACGTCATGAATGCGACGTTGTCGGTGGCGGGTTATTCTTTCGCTTCACCACGCAGCCTCTCGATTTCTTCCCACATCATCGTAGCGTTTTCACGCGGTCCGAATTTTTGGACCTCGCCGTCGAGTGAATAGGGGATCCGCACTTTGCCAAACGGCGATTCGATATTCTGGTATTTGCCGTTGAATGCGACGGTGATAGTGTCCACCTCACGAAACCATCCATCTGGCAAGTCTGCCAGTTTCTTTCGCAAAGCAGTCGGCACCAGAATATTCCACACATGACGTTCCAGTTCTGCCATCAACTCGTTGGCTCTCTCCAGGCGATCTTCAACGTCGGGGCTGCGGTCCGAGACAATCGCGTCAGCAATCCGCGCCTGTAATTCTTTCGTCAGCTTTCTAGATTTCACTTTCTTACTCCCAGATGAACCGAACGCCGAAGCCCTCGTGGAGTATCACGAGGACAGCGAAAGTCACGACTGGGATGGTGAAGATCCAAAAGGCCCAGAATCGTGAACGGTCCTGATTGATGAACGCCCAAAACTTTTTCATTGGATGACTCCGTGATTGTGATCGTCGTGAGGACAATCACGATGATACGCCAAGAAATTGTGACGATATAGGGAACGGGTTTCGCTGTCAATTTTGCAGGAAGGTGGGTCGCGCACGCCTCATAAGCATCCAGTGACTTTTCGAGGCTGCGGCACAGATCTTCTTGGCCGACGTTGGTCGCATACCACCAACCGGCCGCAATTAGAGCCGCCAAGACGACGATCACCGCAATTATGTCTTTCAACCTTTTCTCCCTTTCATGGCCCGCCGGCAACCGGCAGCTAAGCCGCCAAGGCACCGGTCGTACATGGAAGCATCACACTCCGGCGCCGGCGAGTTCTTCAATAATACTAGCTCATATTTCAAACACAATAGGAGCGTCACGAAACTGAATCATCAAGTCTGACAGCTCTTGGTAGTTCAAATGACCGCTCCAGTAACCGGTTGCGGCTTCAATCAAATCCATTTTGTTGACCCGGCCCACCGAGTGTATGGCTTCTGGCCAGTTGAAAAGCAGATGATCGCGGTAGACTTGGAGCAGGAGCCAGGTATTACCACCGCCTTTGCCTTTGCTCTCTAGGAAGGCTCGTTGCTCGTCAGTGTAGTGATCGAGGCGTAGGATGGTCGCCTCGCGGGCTGGCCATTCGGTCGCCCACTTGAGCTCTACCCACCCGTGCCTACCTCGCTGAGAGAATGAGACATCAGCGATGCCCCTATCTAGCTTGTCCTCGTGGCGTTGGGCTTCCTGCCAGTAAGGACCAACCATGTTGCGGCGGACTTTCGCCCAGAGATTATTCTCACTCATCGAAGCCGTTGATGATTCTATAGTTGCGATGCAGCTCTTGGCTCATGCAATCAATTTGACCTAGAGTGGTGAAATAGCTGTCGTAACAGCCTTTGGACAACCACTGTAGTAAGGATTCGCACCGTATTTCGGGGTCCTCAGTTGGCTCTACCAGCACGCCAACCATGGCAATCGACTGGAGTTTGCCCTCGCGCGCGTAGCCGAGAAGCTTCTCTAGTATCTGAACCTCACTTTCTACCTGCGGGTCGAAGTGGACGACGTTACTCAATCCCACCGCCAGTGGCCGAGGGCACCGTGAAATAGATCATCCAGCCGTCGGGGTTCACACCATTCGACATGCTGGTGATCCATCCCGAGCAGACCTCGTCTTGGTCCTCAAATCCCGGGATGTTGTTCAGCGATAGATCATCGAAGAAAAAACAGGTCCGAAGTTCGGCGTAATAGAACCCCGACTGATCGATCGTGAACCTTGCTTCTTCAACGCCTAGCGGCGTCTGGCCCGAAGCAACCACGCCGCCCAAAGGCCACTTTTTGATACGCCACGTGACGTATTCCTCAGCGCAAGCCACACACGAAACGGGGTCCTGCCAAGCAAGACCCCGCTCCGTGCGAGCTTCAGTGACGATCATATCGCTGGTGACCACCTCACATTGAGGCGGGCCGCAAGTCGTCTGGCCGTTCGCCTTGATGGCGAAAAAGACCAGAGCGCCAGCGGCAATCACTACCGAGGCAGCGATAAGCCACTTCTTCATACGATCACGTCCTCGATTGCTCCGCCCGTCGCGTCCGGCGGCGGGCTCAGGTCCAAAGGGACCGACGTCCAGGGGCCGAACGTGACCGGGTTGCCGAGGTTGCCCGACGACAGCTCAACCGTCACGACCGCGAAGGTATAGTTGCCTTCGTAGCCCTGCGGTTCGCCGATGACGAGCTCGGGGGTGGGGTTTCGGTGATGGGATTGACCAGACCGGCGTCGATGTCTGCCAGCCAGCCCGGAACATCGCTGATATCCTTTCCGGCAAACCACCGGTAGGCGATGTCGGGGCCGGCATTGTCGACCGTCAGTCGTTTCGATACGACCTGTGACATGAGAGTCTCCTTTGCAAAGGGTGAGGGGCTATTCTACTAGAATTTCTTTCCGTGTTTGTAAGGTCTTTTCGCGTTAGCACGACACTTAGCGACGATAGCCGCGCCAATGTCAACGTCCTCGGCGTGAGCCTTGTCGAGTACGCGGATGATGATGTCCGCCATCTCGATAGCGTGGTTGGGGAATTCCGGACAATGTTTGTCAGGCTCCACGCTCTTGCGATCCGCTTCGAGAAGTTCGCTGGCCTCACTGTGGATGAGCGCGATACGTTCGCCGCGGTTCAGGTAGCCGGCCATCTTTTCGTAGAAGCCCTTTTCTCGAGCGATGCCGTGAATATGAGACGACAGTCGTTTGAACGTCTGCTCGACGCTCGATTCGAGAACCTCCAGACGGCGGCCATCACGCAGATCGTAATCAGGCAGTGGCGCGGGTTCGATTGCGCTCATTCCCAAGAGCAAATCAAAGATTGCCTCATCTGGGGAGTGGCCCACACCGATGAAGTTGGCTTTCGGGTCATCACCGTCGTAGGAGTCGGTGTCAATCGCGTGAAAAAGCCAGATCCGCCCGCTGTCTTGGTGATTTCAATCCGCATTTTCTTCTCCGGTTAGGTAGGGTATTTCAGTCTCATTGCTCCAAGTCTTGCTCATCAAGATTTGGAAAAATTCTTCTATCTTCTGTCGCCATTCACCGTCGATCACCCGCGCCTGTAAAAGGTGAGCGTGAGCGCGGCCGTAGGTGTCAAAGTGAAGGGTCCACGAATAGTTGATACCTTCAGCGCGCATCAGATGGTGGACGTGCCACAGGTCCTCATCGTCCTCCCACTCATAGACCAGGATCTGGTGGCCTTGCCAGATCCAGGCTGTGGCAAAAGAGTCGGCCTCGCTCAATATATCGCTCCTGGCATGTTGTTAGGGAGTTTCATCTCGCGATAGAACTTTCCGTCCGGTCCCTTCCAGCCCTTGCCGGCGCAAGCGATAGCCACCGATATCCAGCGCGGGTTGAGGCTCTCATGGAGGTGCTCATGGAGGTCCTCGAGAACCGCGTGATGGACCCAGCCACCGCAAACCTCACGAAGCCATTCACGCACCGCGACACAATGACGGCAGGTCTTGCACGACCACAGTTGGCCGTCTGATTTGGCAACCACCGACTCGTACTTCTCGCCGACCTCAATAGTACGGCCGCATTCATCGCAGGTGTGCTCTTTTCGCGCGGTGGGGTTCCTTGCGTGATAGAATTCGTTGATATCGCAGGCATCAATCATGCACATTTTCACGCTCCTCGGGCATCTCTACGTGACTCCTACCGCACGGGCAATCCCAGTGGACTCGGCCTTGGTCGTCTACCCATCCATCCAACTCACGGATTATGCCTTCGACAGAAAACCAGTCGGCGATGGTGTTGCACCAAACTACTTTGGTTCGTCCGCGGGGTGAACGTCTCCCGGATCCCTGTCGACGTAATAGTCGTCGTCCTCGACTGCGGTCACGAAGACGCACGGGTGGTTCTGCGGCATCGTCGGATGCTGGTTGTCGTTCTTCATCAGAGTGCATAGTGAAGCCTCACCTTGCTTAACCCTGTCCAGTTTGCTGATCAGTGTCAGCAGGTTCCTTCGTGACAGATAAATCTGCACGGGCTTGCTTGAGTGGTTCATCGAGCATAGCCTCCAGTCTTTCATCTCCGTAGTGTATGCGAATCGCGGTTATAGCCGATTCAATGGAAAGTACGCACGGGAATTCATCGGCGTCAAAAGCCTCCATCCACAACCGCTTGACTTCATCGACTGAAATTCGCATTACAAGGGCTCACCGGCGAGCTTCTCGCCAAGTGTCATGATGTGGTTCAAATAACGGTGTTGCTGTTCCGCGGAGTGATCCTCAACCTCATATTTGAGATGCATCCACTCCTCGAAAATGGTCTTGGCGACGCATTTCGTGCCTTCTTGAAACGCGAGTTTACTGATGTAGATGCGCTGGTTTTCAGCACGGCCAAGGACCCCCGGGCCAAGATTGTCGGACACGATAATGTCGCCAATGCCGTCGCATTCGAGGATGGTTTTGCAGAACGCGACGGCGCGTGTGAGCTGTTCCGCTTCTACCTCGCCAAGAGGAAGGCTGCTCGTGGGCAAGACACTGTTCTTGCCGTACTTCCTGCATACCTTAAGGACCGAAGGTGAGAGCTTGAAATCCGCATTTCTCTCGCGTAACAGGTTGGCAACCTCTAGGAAGGTTTCACTGGGGCTCATACCCCAGTCGTGGAAATCAATGTCGTACTCAAAAGTACCGTCGCCCCGCGTCAACACCTCTTCAATGAAAGCCTTATCTGAACTGGACAGTATCAGTGACGCGATACACCTGTCCGCCATCGTGACATATTTCAGGGTCCGGTCTTCAGTCAGTGACTGATCGGAGACCAGGTTATAGTTGAAGGCGGCGGGCTTGGCGTTGTCCTCAACCTTCACGCTGCGGTAGAAAAGCGACTTCCCGTTGCCGCGGTGAGCTTCAGCGAGCCCGCCCACGGCAACGGGGTCGCCGGAGAGAAAGAATTCGTCGTGACGTGCGTAGAGCTCGTCAAAGGCTTGGCCCTCAACCACCACCGCTGTCCTGTCGGTCGTGTCCAAGGAAAAACACTCTGGCGGCTTGCCGATAATCGGGTCTTCTTCGTCGACGGTGTTGCAGTAGAGCTCACGGTAAGCCATCCACAGTTCCCAGTTCTTGCCCAGGTCAGTCGTGAACCCAAGCGGCTTGCCGTTCATGTGAATGCGTCGCACTTTCTGGCCGCGGAATTCCATCTCCACCGCCGTGAAATCGTAGTCTTCACCGTCCACGTGGATACTGATCTTAAGACCGTGCCGCAGTATGATGGCGATGGCGTACTTCAGCCCGGTGCCAAAGTAGCCGATAGGCTGGTCAGTTTCCTTGGCTGACAGACCCATAATCTCAACCGCGGCCATGTCCATCTTGCCGGCGTTGGAGAACACTATCATCTTTCTATCCTTTCAGGAACCACATGGCTCCGGTTATCCAGACCGCCCAAATGGCGGCCATGATTAGGACCCACCGCCGATGTTTGCGGCGGTACTCCTCTACTGCTCGGCGATGATCGTCGGTGAGCATGCCAAGAACAAATCGTCGGGGTTCACCGGCGGCAATTCTTCCATCGCCTGACCGCGCCACAGGTAGACCGATTCGACGTTATCCCAGTCAACCCCAGCCACGCTAAGGTCAAACCCGATGCCGTTGTCGTCGAACCCCGGGCACACTACCGACGAGCGGTGCACCAAAGAACTGTCGAAAACCAACTTCAGGTTCACCTCCAGGTAGTAGCAATGGTCCGCCTCGTTGAGAGTCGTGAACTCGCCACCGTCGATGATTGCCTGCTTGAGGTCCTGGCTCTTGTCAAACCACGCGATAGAGCAGTCCACGGGTTCGTTCGCCAGCGACAGAAGCGGTATCAGCAACGAAACCGCGGCCACCTTGGCGATGCTACCGGTGGAAATCGTGGGCCCGGTACGGAGCCGGTGCTCGGCGGCTTTCAGGTTTTGGCGCCGGTTGGCCTGGTGCAAAGCATGGACCCGCATCCGCGATTTCTTGCTCGCGTATTTTCTGGTCGGCGAGTAGGCCCGGTAATACCGACGGTAGTGAACCTCACCGCGAAGTGTCGGCAGGAATGAGCTGGTAGCCTTGTCAGCTTGCATGGCCTCCAGGGCTTGAGTTTTGCCCAGTCGCTGACCGCCGACGAAGAATTCTTTAACTCGTTTCAGAAAGGACACGTTCCACCTCCTTGGTGATTTTGGGGCGACATTCGTCGCGCAAGATCTCCGCTACCCTTTGGGCTTGGCGGAGACGCACTTTGCGGAGTTGGTCAATCTCCTTCTCCAATGACCGATTCTTCTCCTCCGCGTCATCACGCTCATTTATGATAGTCTCGACCTGTTTGTCAGTGTACTGGCATTCGTCGAGGGCGTCCTCCATGCGCTCCGCTTGCCGGAAAACGACCCGGGCGACGGAGGGCGTAATGCCCTCCACCTCCCCGAGTATGGCGTAATGCCTGAGCTCGTCTGGCGTTAGATTGTCGGCCTTCACGACTGCTGGACCAGGTAGCCGCCGCGGCGGGCGTGGGCGATAGCCAAGATCAAACCCTGGCCTTTGACCCCGGTCTCCTTCGCCAGCCAGTCCGTCAGCTGTTTCCGCGTCAGGGTTTGCTGGTCCACCGACTGAAACTTCTCTTCCAGAAGGTTGTAGACGCCGTGGGCCATGGTGCCAGCCTCATGCGGGTTGGCGGTCCCGTGCCAACTGTAGGTGGTAGCGTCGGTGGTCGGCGATGCGCGGTTAATCACCCGTCGCTTTTTACTCGCCGTGGCTCCAATCTCCACGTAGCACTGGACCTCGTGGCCTGCCCTATGCAGGCGCTTCGCTTCGTCCCAACCGATCTTGACTTTCGTCATCTTTCTCTCCTTTCTCTTCGACACTAAGAACGATGTCTTCCCGAAAGAAGATACCGTTCCCGATCCGTCTGCGACGTACCACGCAACCCAAAGCCGTCGTGAACTTGTGGCTGTTGATAAAAGTCCTTTCGAGGTATGTCACAGTCATGGCCTTTCTCCAATGCGGCCTATTAAACACGAATTCTTCAACCACCGCAACCGTTCATCTCCACGATTGGGCAGCCGGATGACGTTAGACGCCGAGGCGGGCCGCAATTGACCGACCCATGAACCAACCCGTGGCAACAACCGTGATCCAAATCAGCGTAATCATCTTTCTCTCCTTTCTTCGGCAGTTAGCCGATCGCGATGCCTTTGTCCGTGACCTCGAGTCCATATTCCTCGACCAGGGCGTCAAACTTTTCGTTCTCGCCTTTGCGTGGGCAGTCCTCAAAATCGACGGTGACGTAACCGTTGTTGGAAGGCTGGCCAGTAATACCAAGCTCTGAAAGCCTCCGCGTAATTTCAACTTCACGTCCGCTCATCTCTTTCTCCTAGTAGGCGCGTTGCCCTATGTTCTTAATGATACACGAATGACTGAACTATGCAAGTGGTTTTTCAAACTTTCTTTGAAACTGTGCCCTAGGGCACCCTCACGATTGAGGGCCGCATTTTAGCGTCGTGCGAACTTTGTGTTTGGGGAAGGTGAACGTTTCTTGGTTGATCTCACTGATCACAAACTCCATCGGAGTTCGGTTTGAGCGATGCAAGGTCACAGTCTCGCCAATTTCGACTTGTGAATTACCCCACGGCATCCACAACATCCCCGATTCACTGACCCAGCTGATTTCGAGTGACTGGGTTCCGACGATTAGGCTACCATCAATGATGGCCAGCGCCTTGGTGTAACGCTCAAGACGTTTGGGGTGGTCTTGACTCTCAGCAAGGTTGAATTCGATGTCAGCCTTTTTCACCGATATGGCGACGTCGGTTCCCTCCGACTTGACCCGCTGGACATATGAAAAATAGGCTTCATCCTCGCGGCGGGTGAGAGTCTCGACCGCCTTGATAACTCGGGTGGGTATCCCCAGCTGGTTCAAGTCGTTAGCTGTGACAGCGGTGTCCTCGAACGTGTCGTGGAGTAAAGCGACGGCGACCGCCCAGTGTTCGGGTCCCCAGTGAAGGGCTACCTCGTCAGCCACTCCGTTAATGTGGTAGGCAAAGTAGTCTTCGCCGTTGCCGTACTTTTGGCCATGATGGGCCAACCGTGAGATAACCCTAGCAGTTTGAATTAATCGTTTCATGCCTAGTTGTCCTCTTGGTAAATGCTTCGACCGCTGTGGAATGGACAGCGGTCGCTGCCGTGGTGCCGCGTCCAGCCATCCGCGCGAGCTTGCTTTTCACAGTCCGTGCGATTCTTGCCAGTGTATTCCCACTGTTGGTTGTGGCCATAGTAGGGCTCCTCTCCTTTCACGTCACACGAGACATAGAGTACATAGCAACCGACTCTCATTCCTTTCTCCTTGCCTGCGCCAGCAGGCGGTTAGCCTCATCTTTGTTGCCGTAAATATAGGCGAAGATAGCTCGCTTGGCCGCCCGCCGCTGCGTACTGGTGACCTGGTCAACCGGAACCTCGAACATGCGCGCGGCAACCTCCGCTGCCCGGTCACGGCTCATTCCACCACCTCCCAGACGCTCTTTTTCACGTGGACCACATGGCGCCCACCCGCAGCCGTCTCCATGATGAATTGCTCGGACAGGTGCCCGACAACCTTGCCGCGGAGGCGGTTAATGTGGGCTGGCTCGTAGATCACCTCTGAACCAATTGGCGGCATGCCGCGCGCGGGCTCCACCTCCATATAGCTATCCTTCTCCGCTTCCTGCACCGGCTCCTTATCCCCGAAGGGTAACCCGCGGCGGACAGCGGTCTTGTGAGCGGCTTCCTCCGCGTCGTGCCGAGTGAGTTTGTCGTTGGTGTGTTTGTCCACTCCATCGACTACCACTCGCACCTGCCAGGGCTTGTCGTCCTCGCCGTGGGGGTTAGCGCGCGGCGAAGGCTTGATGTAGACTTTATCCATCAGGCTGCTCCTCGAGCCACTGCATGGCTTCCTCAATGTTGTGGAACGGGCCGGCGACAACGTCGAAAAAGCCTGAATGAGATTCTGCTAACGCTAGGTGACAGCGGTAGCCCCAAATTTGGTTAAGGGCGTCCGAGATGAAAAACGGACCTTTTGCTGCTACGATGTTGACTTGCACAATGATTGCCTTTCTAACTTTCTACACTACTAATGATAACAGCCTGAATGAAGAATGCAAGTTTTTCAAACTTTCATTGTGTGCGCTAGGTCACAAAATTAGGCGGTGGTTGGCACAATTGGGCCCGATTAACCTAACTCTCATTAGGCGAGACTCAGCCACTTCATCATACCTCTCCTCGATGCCACCGCTCACCGCCGGTATAATGAGTCTCCTTAACGTCCGCGACGCCATCGTGCGACGGCGTCTTCCATGTCTTTCTTGCGTAGCCTTAGGTTAGCAAAATCTAGGTTGCCTTGCCGCGCACAATCAAGCATCAGCTCACGAGAGATACCAAGGTTCCTCTCATAAAGGTGCATCGCGATACCGACAAACTCCCGGCCATGCGCCTGGACGCGACCTCGACCGAACCATCTTGCCACGATACAATGAGCCAGCTCGTGGGTAAGTATGTAGAGGTTCATGTGGCTGGGAGCGAGCCGGATACCATCCCAACCCGCGTGGCTCCATGTGGACCCTGCTCGCTTGATAGTGAGTGCCGGCGTCTTGCCAAGGTCACCCTGCCAGGTCACCTTATACATATACTCGCGGAGCGCCTTGTAATCTACATTGTGAAAAGGCGCACGGTCTTCAGTAAGCCGCTTCACCTCCCACTCCCAGTCGTAGCATTTCTGCCTCTGGCTGTCACGCATCTTTCTCTCCTTTCTACACAGGTGGGCGCGTTGCCCACCCTGTAACTATACCCTACTCATTCATAATTACAACAATTTTTCAAACTTTATTCCAAGAATGTGCCCTTCCGCACAGTATTTCAGCGGCGATAATGGCGAACCCACGGTTCATTGACCTGGTGCGGCTTGGGTTGCCCGTGAAACACGACGACGTCGCCCGACGGGCCTTTGCCGCGGCAATGGTATTTGTAGGACCGAACACGGTCGTCGGGAAAGTCACGAATGGCGTCACCCATCACGCGCCAGATCCAGCATTGGTCGCCGTGTAGCTCGTCCATCACGGCACTGTCAAAGCAATCATAGATCTTCGCCGTATCGACAGTCTGGCGCCAGCGCATCACGGATGAGTTATGGGCAGCGTGGGGCTTGTTGGGCCCAAAATTCTCGATCATCACGAGATCGCCCTGACACCCGACGATTGGCACCAAATCGTTCCGGACCACGACATCTAGGTCCAGATACAGGACTTCAAGGTCCAGAGGCACGATGTTGGTGTTGAAAAGATTGACTTTCGCCCACCACCCTGTCTCGCTGCCTAAGAGTGGCAGAGTCGCGACTCCGTGAGCTGCCGCTTCAGCTGGGTCCAAATCATTTGAAAGGCAGAAGAATTGGTGAGAGATTGGGAGATTGCGAGCGACGGCGCGTTGTAGGGCGTAGACGTCCTCGGGTGTGTAGGGACACAGGTGCTCGCCTGCTTCGCCTTTGGCGTCATAGTAGACACACAGAACGGCCATCGCCGATGGCAGCCCACCGTAGCAAGCATATGGCACTGGGTTGGGGCAGGGAGGCGTGTTCAACGAAACGCCATTGAAGCTCTTAGTGGATTGAGTTATCATCCGAGACATGAGTGACCTCAGCTAGGGTTTCCGCCAACGAAGCGTTTTCAAACATGGTGAGAGCGGAATCGGGTGTGCAATTGGTGATCCTCAGGCCGAGGGCCTCGCAGTTTATTTTGGCGTAGACCTTGTCCAGGAGACCCCTCATCTCACCGTTAGGGCCAACCTTCGGCCAATGCTGTAAATGAGCGGGATACTCGCCGAAGTAATGCCGCAAACCCCCAGTCTTACGTGATTCTCGTCGATAACCCGCCGAATAACGCAGGTCATATCCCACTAGGATCATGTGCCGGATGCCGTAGTGATACGCGATACCGAGGATCTCTGTGCCGCTGCCGTGGGCCCAGTGTATGTAGGAAGGATCGGTAGACAACGATTCAGCCCACTTGGCTGGGATGAAGTTGATTCCGTATTTGGCAGCCGTTGCGTCATTCCAGGTCCACTTTTCAGCGCGATGGTCATGGAGCGGGTAGGCCTCGTGATTCCAGTAGGTGTCCCACCATTGCCAGTTATTCGCGAAGTGAACGTCTAACTGTATCTTTTGATAGGTGTTGTTGACGCCGAACAGCGGGATTCCGTGAATTCGCGAGACCCTTTCACACAAGGTGATCTGGGTGCTGGAGAGGCTTGGCCCGGTGCCAAAAATAATTCCGACCCCTTCTGGCCATCGCTGGGGTATGACTCTCGGGGACGCTTTGTAGGTGTCACCGTACTCAAATGCCCCCATGGAGAGCCTCCTCTAACGGCATTCGTGGTAGATTGGGGATAGCAGTCGGCTCAGTACAATTGACGATCTTCTTGACGTACTCAGGTTGAATCATGCGGTACGAGGAAACGAAACCGCGGTAGTTGGAGGCCTGTGAGAGCCCCTTTGGGTGATTTCCAAAGAAGTGGTGTGGTTTCCCTGGCAGAATCGTCATGTTGTATCCGAGAAGTATCAATCGATCGGGGTTACCGCAAAGGAAAGCGAGGTTCAATAACTGAAATCCGCTGTTGGCGCCAAAGTGAATGACGCCGCCTTTAGTATTGATGCCTTTGCCACCGCGCCCCTCAACCCAATTGATCTTCCTTTTTCTCGCGACCCCGCGGTCTTGAGTCCAGAGCGGTGCCGGGTAGTCTTTGACAAACGGCCAATGATGGTCCCACCAACGCGGGTCGCAGGCATAATGGAGATCCAAAAAATCACAGGCGCGGTAGGCGTCATTGCAACCCAGAACCTTGACCTGTCCGCTCGCGTGAAACGGACGAACGTACTCAACTACATCAGGCGTGAGAGAAGGGCCAGTGGCCATGAGTACGAGCGTGCCGCTCCAGTCGGGAAATTCTGCTTTGGGAGGGTCTGTTACTTGGCGATTCCCCAATTGGCTCCCCGACCTGAACTGACAACCAGCGGCACCTTTAGCTTATGACAATTCTCCATGAGGCGCAGCGATTCATCATGGGCTTCATACGCTTCTGGCGTTCGTGGGACTGACCAGTTCAGTTCGTCATGAACAGTCAGCAACGGAGCGCCAAGAACGTCACAGATGCCCGCTTCCCAGATTTGAACCATAGCCAGCTTCATCAGGTCTGCGGCGCCACCTTGGAGTAGAGCGTTTAAGGCAGCGTGGGTTCCGGCACGGCGAATGGCATTCCCGTACTTCTCACGCGCTAGATCTTTGGGTAAAGCCTTGTTTTTGGGGTCTCGAGCGACTTTCCAGTCGCGTGATTCCCATCGGTTCCACCGGCGACGTCTTCGTAAGAGCGTGCGGATCCAACCGCGACGTGCGGCCACCTTCGAGACTTCTTTGAGGGTCTTACTGACGAAGGGTAGCTCGCCATGATATCGATTGAAGATAGGCTCGACATCGGCCAATGGACGACCGAGGTTCGCAGCCAGTGAGGCTTTTCCCATCCCGTAAACGAGGCCGAAATTGATGTTTTAGCTGGCTTTCTATCAATTCCTGCAATCTCCGCGACGTACGAATGGAAATCTGTGGTCGGATCCTCGTTATACCGGCGGACAGTGTCCGCGGCCCCAGCGCCCATCGCGTAGTGTACCAAGAGACGGTATTCAATCTGTGACCAGTCGTCGCTGAACCACTCCTCGCCCTCGTCGGGAATGAAAAGACCTCGGATAAGTGGCCCAAGTTCTCCGTCCCGGGCGGGGATGTTCTGTAGGTTGGGGTTAGACGACGAGAAGCGGCCGCTAACTGTGCCAAATTCGTCTCCTCGCAGTTGATTAAACTGACAGTGAAGTCGTCCGGCAACACTATGCCCCATGATGGTGCCTTGGACAAAGGTTCCCGCATGTTTCTCAAGTTTGCGGCACTCATTGATAATTTGGAGGACTTCATTGCCATGGTTTTCTAGCCATTTGCCGGGGAACGATGGATTTCCGGCGGCGGTTTTTTGGAACGGGACATCATTGAGCTTACACCAACGAGCAATGGTATCTCCGGACCACGGATCAATGTGGTGCTCGGTACTCAGTTCACTGCGAAGCTCTTTCGCGCGAGACATCAACCGATCGTCAACCTCACTCGCCTGGTAAGAGTCAACTGCAACCCCGCGGAGGCGCATCGCCAGGAGCAGTGGCACCAGCCGCGTCTCCACATCTAAGACGGTGGAGAGCTCTTCGCGTTCGATTATCTTCTGCTGCTCTTCCCAAATGATGAAAGGCAGACGAACATCGCTTTCAGCGTAAGGCCCAGCGAGTTTCGAGGGCGCTCTCCAGATGTTTTTGGCCTGGTCCTGTCGGTTAGGGGCACCTCCAAAAACTAGAGAGAGCCATCGATTCATGGCGTCTTCATCCTTGCCCTCCCCTGCATACTTGTTTCCAAGCAGGTCAAGGCTATACCGGCCGGCATTTTCGTCAATCAGCGGCTCAGCATTCTGGACGTCAAAGTAGGGCCCAGTCACCGGAATCCCCTCGCTCCACGACCAGTCTAGGTCATACAGCAAATTCGCACCCAGTTTCGCCTGGCCTTCCACGCAGAGGTTGTCTTTGGCCCAAGCGTAAACCTGGTCGGGGTCAAAGTTATCGGGGCAGTCTTCGTGGCGGACTGGGAAATACCATTGCTCACCCTCCCGTGGCCCCGTCGAGACTGCGAAACCCGCGATGAAACCTCCCTCACGATCCTTCCTTCGCGGGCCGGGTCCGAGCTCTTTCAGGTTCGGGTCGCGGGTCTCCAAGTCAAAAGCGACTAGCTTGCAGTCCTTCAGGTTCGGGAAGTCAGTGGGACGCTTCCATCCAGTATCGGGAATCGCGGGACGAACTGAGCTCACGGTGCCGCCGCCTTGTTTCTTTTCTTTGATTGGTGCGGTGTAGAGAAGACCGTTGTCGTCGTATCTAGTCACGACAAGAGTGACAGCCGTAGAAGTCATCATGCCAAGTCGTTCGATTGCACCACTCGCAGAACTGCGATGTGACGATGCGATCTTGCGCCTTACGGCGTGAGCATTTCTCCATCGGTCGTTTACCCTGCATACACTTTGAGCGGCAGCGACAAGCCGCCAACGAAACCCCTTCAATTCGTTGCGGCATAACCTGCGTCACGTTCGCACCCCTGACAGGACACCCTCGAGGTCCTTACCTCGCCAAGGCACCGTCCGGGGTATTTGGAAAAATCTGCTGGGTGGCGCGGTCAGCGACGA
>FUIF01021476.1_pt1 | contig 20381 bp, 23 predicted proteins | sample 1003461 | NCBI WGS metagenome assembly FUIF01 (sample SAMEA80401918, study PRJEB19352) | marine metagenome | reverse complement strand
TTTTAGTATCTTGCAAACGTGCTTCACTGTATTCAAAGATATCACCTTGCTCTGCAGGATCTGCATAACGCTGTGAAAACTCTTGGAATGCAAAACTACGGTGACGTACAATCTGATGTGCAATGTCTCTTGTAGTTTCAATTTCTAATGTAGCATTAACCATTTCAAGTGGTGACCAATGTGCATGTTTAATCAAATACTTGATCAAGCGTTCGCTTGTTGCTGTATTAATCTGCGCGGCAGGGTTTGATACTTTTGCACAAAATGCAATTAGTTCTTGTAGATCTGTTAGACCCTCTGCTGCAAACTCATCTGTTGCTTTACTATAACTTACTAATCGAACGGCCATTCAGCTAATTCTCCTTTTAAATTCGATAATCTTTGGCTTAAAAAATTTATTGTAGTGTGTATATGACCAGTGTCATGTGGCTGCAATAAAGTTTTGTAATACTGTATTTCTTCTTCTAGTACATTTATACGCACTAAATCATTTACTAATGTTTGTTTGCTCATCTAAAATCCTGCGCATTGTGTCACTTGCATACGTTTTAAAAAAACGTGGTCCGATACTATGTACTATAACAGCTAGTACAACAACTTGCAACCTAAAAGCAATGCTAAGTGCATGTTTCATATGTTGCCAGCCTGTCATGTTTACTGACTTTAAATGTAATTTGCATTGTTTGCTTAACATTAATCTCCCTTTCCTGGTGCTTCACTAAAGTGTTCCATTTTACCTTCTACATCGTGCCAGTCTGTTGCGTCTGCAGGAACATCTTCAGGGCGCATTAGAGTAATGTTGGGCCAAACACTTGCCCACTTATCGTTGAATTCAACCCATTGTTCCATGCCCGGATCTGTATCTGCTCTAATAGCATCTGCTGGACATTCAGGTTCACATACACCGCAATCGATACATTCATCTGGTTTAATAACTAACATGTTTTCACCTTCGTAAAAACAATCTACTGGACAAACCTCTACACAGTCCATGTGTTTACATTTAATACATGCATCATTTACAATATATGTCATAGAATACCTTTTCTAAATTTTAATATGCAGCCTGTTGTGTTGTAGTATTTCGTCCATCTCAACAAGTACTAGTTGTTTATCATTATACGACATACTTGCTATAAAGTCTAGAACATTTTTTAATTTTCTTATACGTTTTTTATCGTCTAGTTCTTGGTCATAACTTTCGTCCCACCAAGCATCAAAAGTTTTTAAACCCAAGTTCTTTCATTAGACGTAGTGTAAACGGCGGCGCCGCTAGAACAAAAGGTCTGTAGTTTGCCATTGGATCTATTGTTTTTTCGCTAAAGTTAGCATATTGTTTGTTGTATAAAGTTTCTGTTACTACTGTGCAAAAACTATTTTTATATGCTGCTTCTAATAACTCTTGGTCAATCATAGGATGCTCTTGCCAGTCACCGTATGTAACTAGACTTTCATCCTTGTGATATCGTATCAAGTGCTTTGCAAGTAACCGTCGATGAATTTTATCAGCATTGTTTGGGCAAAAGAAAGTCTTCCAAAAAGTTTTATCAATCTCTGGTAGAACTATTTGTGTAGATTCATGCCAAAGGTATGTGTCAATATAACTCATATGATCAAAGTATTTTTCAAGTCCTTTATTAGGAACAAAGAACTCAAAATCAATACCTAAACTGTAGGCAAATTCATATTCACTACAATAATGATTATCAAGTCTGCCTAAGTATTTTCTCATGAAGTCAATTGCATCTTTTGGCAAAACATGCACAGGCTCAAAACTAAACCAACTTACTTTATCTGTTCCCAAGTGGTCTAGTATATGTGTTACATCGTGTTCTTCATCGTCTGGCGGATCATTTATGTTATCAAATTGTACAACTAGCGGCATAGAAACTGTATCCATAAGATACATTACAGCATCATGCCTATAGTCATCAAACGGTTTCATAGGTTTTAGATTTTGATCAAGTACTAAGCATTTTTTGTTTTGATCAATTAAGTATATCAAAGTTGCCCGAGCCTGATAAGCGTTGCTGCTAAGTTAATTTCAGGATCTACAACTAGTGTGTGATCTACTAAGCCTTGTTTGATAATTAGCACAGCTTTGTCCTGTTGATCTTCACTGCCAAACAATTCAATATTATCATACAACCAACGATAGATCTCTTCCATTTCTTCAGCACGTACTGTACCGCATAATAGTTTACGTGCATCTGAAATCTTGCCTGCCTTAAACAGTTCAACCATTTCTAGTTTCCAATCAGCAGCACCACTATCGCCTTCATTGGGCTTTACTAGCACACCGTCTGTTGAATTCATTTGCACTGTGTTGATACACTTACGTAAGTCTGGATACGTGCCTTTTACATATGTATCAAGTGTATCCAAGTCTGGAGTTACACCTTCTGTAATAAGAATCTCTGCAACTCTTGCTGTAAACTCTGTTTGGTCAATCTTAGCAATATGAAAGCCTTGGCATCTACTGTGAATAGCAGGAATAATTCTGTTAGGATAGTTACACGTTAGAATAAAACGTGCTGTTGTATGATACTCCTCCATTACGCCACGTAGTGCTGCCTGTGCGTTTGGCGACAAGTAATCGGCCTCATCTAGTAGTACTACCTTAAAGTCACCAAACGGAATCATCTGTACAAACGCAACAATTTTGTCACGTACATCATCTACACTGTTTGTACGACTTGCGTTAATCTCAAGAATGTCTAATGGATTAGTATCAAGCTCATTAAAAAGCAACTTAGCAAGAGTAGTTTTGCCAATTCCAGCATTGCCACTGAAGAGCAAATGAGGAATAGTTTTATCTTTAATCCATGTATTAACTTGATTACGTTGTGCTTCATCTCTAAATACATACCCTTCAACTGTTTTAGGCCGATACTTTTCTACCCATAAGTCTTTCATTTACTATCCTCTATAATTCGTTCTAGTCTTGCTAACCAGGCAGGCGAAATTTGTAATTGATCTAGTACTTCATCTAACTCAGCTAAACTATGCTTATTAAATTCAACACTTTCTTCTGTAGCCGGAGCCCATGTTGCTTCAACAACAGCATGATCTGCTGGCAGTTGCTCCACTATATTAATAGCTTTTTCAAACTTTGTCAACTGTTTTTTCCTTCCTTTTCCTCTTTGGCTTTCTTGCGTCTTGTATAAAATCCGCCTTTGAATTCAATCTCTTCTGTTCTTGCGCCGCTTTCCAATTTTGTAACAGTACCTCCGTTATCTAAATACTCTTGTATTAATTTTTATCTTCATCGGATGTGTTACGTGATACTGGATTCATTTTTCTACTTTCATTCCTTTGCGAGCAAATTCTTTTGCTCTTTTATTAACTTCTCTATCATTGAGTTTGCCTTGCGCATACAGTTTTAGCTTCCAATCTCGGACTAGCTTTTTACTGTCAGACTTTATCTTCTTCATCTTCCCACTTAATTTTTTCAACAGTATATTGATCAGCACCCCAAAGCGCCGGTGAGCCAAACTTTCGCATTGTTTTTTCAATTACATCTGATTCTTCTTCGGCATACTCGTATCCTAAAAATACTTCGTTTACATAAACTTGCCATGTACGTTGTCCTGCAAAATTATTCAATTAATGTACTCCACTTCTTTAGTTTATCTCGTTTATAATTACTGCGGGTAGCTACATCGTGATGTGATACAATTCCGTGATCAATCATAAGTTCGATCATACATTGTACATCGCCAATTTCTTCAAGTAATTTTACACGTTGCTCGTTTGTAATTTCTTCTTTGTACTTAAACTTGCGTACAATTTTTGAACAGCGTTGTGTAAGCTCTCCGCACTCTTCTGCTGTAATAATCATTAATTGCTGTAATGTGTTAATAGGACTATTTTGCAATACCTAGCTCCTTGTATACCATTTGTACACCTTTGGCTTGGAAGTAAGCATCTGCTAGTGCGTTGTGCAAGTCACTTTGCATTGCTTTGCGTGGATCTACTTTTGCCATTGAGAATAATGTACGGCTATCACGCACTTGCCAAAACTGCCATGGAATAGGTTTGCTACGCTGTCGCAACATGTCTTCGATAATAGTAATATCAAATCCATAACCGTGTCCCCACAGCACATCAACACCTACCATCCATTTAGGCAAACTATCAAGAAACACATCTTGATGTTCTCTACCTTCGGTGCCAAATGCTTCATCTTGCACCTTTTGATCTTGAGTTGCCCACCAAGCAATAGTGCTATCATTTACACTACGGTCTTGGCTATCTAAATCTAGTTTGTAATAAAATTCGCTGTGAGGTTCACTGTCGTCAAACGGATTAAACTTTACACCCCCTACTGTAAGCACAGTTGCCTGCGGTGTTACATCTAATGTTTCTAAGTCAATCATTGCATGGATTGGCATTCAAACTTTTCCTCTACTGCTTTTATGTGCTTACACTTTTTAAATGCTGGACAGTCGCATGTAAAGCCTTTGTCTAGCATTTCTATATTATACATACCTTTGCTACCTTCGGCATTCCAGACTGTACCTACAGCCCAATGTTTCTTAGTATCAATTATATCACTTGGATAAATTCTAGGACCGTACTTGGACATCGAGCACCTCTTTGTTACAGTTTAATGTAACACAAAGATCACTAGTTGTCAACCATTTTTGCACGGAATCTTTCATAAGCCCGCCAACCTTCCCAGGAAAACGCTAACATGATTCCTGTTGTAATACCGCCACCCATTAAGGTGACGATAAGTAATACTTGAAATACTTTGGCAAATATAGCTACGGCTAAGAAGTCATACCATTCGAAGTTTTCAAATATCTCCATCTTTTCGATTCTCTGAGTAATACGGGTCAAACGATCCACCAGGATAACGTTTTTCCAGTTTTTTAACATTCTCTGCAATAACATCATTAGGGTCAATGCCCAATGCACTGCAACTGTTCATCCAGTACCACATAATGTCGCCTAGTTCACGCATAGCATGGTACTGTGTATCTTCATCCATTGGTTTACCTTGGAATACACACTTCTTTACAATTTCCATAAACTCACCACCTTCTGCACTAATGCCGATTGCACCAGTCATAAGTTGCGCCATGTTTACTTTCATTTTGCTTTCAGTTGTTTCAATATCAACTATGCGATTATACATTTGCATACTTGATAGTGACTCGTTACTAGTCACTTCGCGAACAAAATCTTTGTAACGGTTTAAATCAACTTGGCTCATTATAATTCCTCTGCCATTTGTACGTCATCTGGTTTTTCATTACTATAAAGAAGAATACTTTCTGCTTCTACCATACGCAGAGTATTTTCTCCGTCTCCTTCATCGATATCAATGCCACGAGTCCAACGACCGTGTTCTACTAACACCCAGTCACCGATCTCATAACTATCATTATTTTGTGGTCCTTTTGCATGGACCTGGCCCCAGCGTGGATAGATACCACGTGAATCGCCGTCATCACTAGTAAGAATAAGTCCTGAAGCTGTCTTTTGTTCCCCAAAATACATATTGCTTACAATAACTCGATTGCTAATAGGCCTTAGTGTGCCTTTAACTTTTGGCGTAATTTTAAATCCGCCGCCCATTCCTTCTGTGCTCATTGTTCACCTTTTCTAATAAAATTGCCGTCTTCGTCTTCAATCCATTCATCGAGTGGATCTGCTTTAGATTTAGCCTTAGGTTTTTCTACAGGCTTCTCTATAATTGGTTCTTCATCAAATGCTTCAAATTCTTCTTGCTCAGCTTGTGTTATGTTTGCATCTGAACTTAGTACAGTTTCATCACGCATGCCGGGTTGTGCTTGGTAGTAATCCTTTAGCACATCTTCTCTTTTTCTAACAATTTTTCCACCTTGTCCTAGTTCGTCACCACGTGCATTTACTCTATGGTTTCCAACTGCCGGTGTTAATTCGTTGCGACTAATTAACAGATCAAGATCAACTTGTTTGCCTCTTGCTGTTCTATATACTTTACGACCTTGGTTTGCCATTCTGTCTCCTTATAAAATTACTTATCATTTGCCTGGGCTGTACACCGCCAGTATCGGCTTTTCCTATCCCAGTGATAAGCCTTCTGATACCACAATTGTGGATCAATATATTCTTTATCGTAGTGATCAATTAAAAGTGTATCACTATTTATACCCAACATATCGTTTGCAACTTCTTTATTAGTTGTTTTTACAAAAGGATATTGCTGTGTTTTGTCTCGTGTCATTGCAAGATTTAAACTTACTACTTCTTCAGCATGTTCGATATTATAATATTCCTTTAAAAACATTACTAGTTCTTTGCCATACTGTTCTTTGTTATCATGTAGTACACAAGCACTTGCACCTTTGTACTCCCAATAGATATCGTCTTCTCCGTGTACCTTGCGGCCCCATAACTTTTGATTATAATATGTATCAATATGATGCTGTTCGGTAGCGTTGTATTCACTATACAGCAAAGTATTAGGATTGTCAACTATCCATTTACGCAAATCTTCAAAAAAGTCCACTTCACGTATACCTTGTTTGCTTAGATACTTTGCTAGATAATGTCCAAAGCCGTAATAATACATTAAGATGCTTACCCAGCTAAACATAAAGCCTTGTAATACTGTACTCCAATCTGCTGTGCGTGTACTAACTACTGCGCCTGTATATTCAAAAATATACTTTTCCATATCAGTATCACGTAGATAAAATGTGTCCAGCGGTATTTCCTTAACACCCATTCCGTATGTATCTTGGTATTTACTGTCACCCATTGTAGCGTTATATGTTATAACCAAAGGATGTATCATTAGATAACTATCTTGTCCTAAGTCAATAAGTTTTTGCACATTATTTTTTAGACTATCGTATGTTTCTTCTGGCATAGGCCAAATAAGTTCACTGTACGTAGGAATATCTTCTTCCCTGTACTTTTGCAAATATTCTGCAACTTGTTCTTCGTTGATATTAAAGCGTTCGCTTGCAACTAGTGTTGTATCATTAAAACTTTGCATAGCAAACGTAACACCTTTAAAAATGTTTACAGGTGCTTTTTTATTCATTAGTGCAATATCAAAATTTCTATCTACATTGTTCTTTGCCCATGTAGCATCAAACCACATAGGATAGCCATACTTTTCTTTTGTATCTAGTACCATTTGTGTAAGTTCTACGTCACGTTTTAGTAGTCCCCAGTTGCTATCACAAACACTTACGTACTCAATTTTATTCTTGCCCATCCATTCAATTTCTTGTCTACAACGTTCCATATCAAATAGAGTAAGTTTGTTCCAGTAACTATCGCCAATATCACAAAATGCACAATGATAAGGACAACCTCTTAAACTTTCCCAAGTAACTTGCCACATTGTGTCTTTAGGATACTTTGCCATAATTGGCTCATAGAATCCTTCTAGTATTGGACTTGGAATATCTGCTATGCTTTTTCTACGCATTGCTGGCTTGGGCATGTGTGTGCGTGTTTGCGTATGCACAATATCGTCATACTCGCCAATTGGTCTAGCAAGTATTTCTTTCATAGCATTTTCGCCTTCACCATGCACTGCTACATCAAAGTACGGATACTTGTCAAAAAACTCTTTGTCACGCTTATCAATTTGCGGACCACCTGTTACAATTACACAATCAGGATATACACGTTTTACTTCGGTTGCTAGTTGTTTATTGTATTCCCAGTTCCAAATATAACTGCTCATAACAACCATTTTAGGGTTTACCATGTCTGCAACGTATTCACTTGGAACAGGTTTTTCAATTAGTGTATCTACAAGATTCCAGTTATCGTTTTTTCCATAGCACCATTGATATGCTATTGCTAATGGCAAAAACTTATTAGGTCCGTATGCATCACTTGCTTGTATTAGGTATATATTATTCAACGTAAGAACTCTCGCCAATCTAAATCATATTTTATGCTGTTAATTTTGTGTACACCTATCAAGTATAACACATAACTTGCTACACTTGATCCTCTGCCTACACCCCATACAATATCGTTCTCACGCATAAAGTCTACAAGATAGATCATGTAACGCAATAAGTTGTTCATATCACGCTTCTTAAATTCTATAAGTTCCTGACTTGCTCTTGCTATTTCTTTATCTGTAGTACATTTATTCAGCACCCAATTCTGTACATCGATTGCTTTGTATTCTTCAGGCATAAACCATTCACTTTGGCATACACCGTCAAAGGTCTTTTGATCTACATCTAGTGGAATATACTTTTGTAGCTTGTCAAACCCTTGTTCTTCCATAGCCGTATTGAACATATCTACGTCATCTGATTCTTCGCATAGAACTACGTGGCATTTTTCAACATTGCCACTATAGATCATATCTACTAGATCTTTATTAGAGAATCGTGGGATACCGAGTTCGTCTGTTTTCATAAGCATACACTTAGTTTAACTTACATTTATTAATTTGTCAAGATCTGTTTTAGGTTCTTCTGCACTTTTTTTCTGGCCTAGACGTCTTTCTTCAAGCTCTAGCTTATATGTGTCCATTAATAAAATCATTTGCTGACGAACATCTTCGTTGTCAGTCATAAAATACATTCCGTTGAGTTTGTATAGTTTCTTTTCAAGTTCTTGTACAGATAAATTTTTAACTTCAGCTTGTGGGTGCATCAATCAAATGATCCTACATAATTAAAGAACAAGTTATTTCCTGTATCATATGTAAATACATCAACAATAATTTTTTGTCCAATTGCACCAGTGTGTGTTAAGATGTTGTTTCCACCAACCCATGCAGCATTGTTATCATTTAAACCAGTGCCGTTGCCAGGAGATAGAGTAATGTTAGTCGATACTCCACTACTTACACTCATAATGACACGCAGTTTTGCATATCTATTTGTAGGCCATCCAACAAACGATACTGTCATAATATTACCTGCTGGTGCAGTAGCATTGAATTGATGTACGTGTGCGTCACGATAGTCAACTTCGTGATCACCTGTTAGTGTTTGGTTACTGTTGTTAAACTTTTCAGTAACTTGTAGCAGTTCAGCATCTTGAATTTCGTTGCCGACATGATTATTGTCTGCATCAATTCTAGCACGATTTGCTTGTAGTGCTGTAATCTCTGATCCAGCAGTTGTTAAATTTGTTTTTATACTATTAAAGTTGTCGCGAAACCCTTGGCTATCGTTGTCGATACCTGCTACCGGATAGGTTGCGTCAATTGTACTTGTGTCTATGCTGCTTGCCATGTTATTTCCTCTGCTATACTATTTATTCTCGTTAGCTGTTAAATTGATAATTACCGAATACAATGTACTGATCTTCGGATGATTGTGTGGTTGCATTGACAATGTATCTGTCAATATCGTAATCTAGTTTATTAAATGCAAACCCTACAGTGTTATTTTTTATAAAGTTATTTACATTTGCAAGCATCTGTGTGCCTTCACCTGGTTTTGTGTACACCAAAGGAACTGCAAATGTATAACCTAACTCACGTAAACTTCCATCCTGTGCAGTTTGCATCCAAACTGGTAAAAAATCTTTACTAGTTTCACCTACTGCATTAAGATTAGTTCTCATTTTTTCGATATTGCTAATATAAGTCCTAGCATCGGCGCTTTCACTAACTGCTACGGCATCACTATCGATTTTTATAGTAGTCCAGTCAGGACGTAATCGCCACGTTTCTTCTAGCCCGTCAACTGTTGTTGTACTTGCTACTGGAATAAGATTAACAGCACCGTTGCGTTTGATTATACTAATGTTACCAACTGCATTTATATTTACTGTTGCGCCGCCACGTTTGATTACAGTTAATTCTCCTGTTTTTAAGTCTAGTTTAAACGTAGTATTGTCTTTTCGGATAATACTTAAACCTACACCGCCGGCGCCGCCACTAAAACTATCGTCAATTGGTTCGTATGCTACACTGTCAACTGTAATTGCTTTACCACTGTTTGGTGATATAAAGTTATCTCTTGTTTCGCCTTTTGCTGGTAATGCAGGATCAACCATTTCAATGTATACAACTTCGTACAAAATAGTGTCAGTGCCTGGTTGTTTTGCTACTGCTTTTTTAACGTCCCCAAAGTAATATTGTTTTCTTTTAACACCTTTTACACTTGCACTTACATAATCGCCAATACTCTTTGTTCAATACCAGCAAAATTAAACTACGTAGTCTTTTGTACGCCAAAATTTGGATCGCTCGGTCTATATAAACTTTGTGGTGTAAACACAGTAGTATTATTTAATAATTGATTAACTGTGCGCCTTTGTACTTTTGGCAAGAATGGCTTCATATACAAATTGCTATATTGATTAGTATCAAGCGTATCAATATTAATTGTAAATTCTTGAGTAATGTTTGTATTTGCAAATCTGTCTCTTGCTAATACTGTAAACTTAAATGTTCGATCAAATGTTTGAGTGTTCCCGTCAAACGTAGTATTCTGTGTATCAATCTTTGTAAGCCCAGGGGTATCTACTGTACCGATGCTTGGAAATTTTCCTGAAATTTCACCAGTTGTAGCAAGTGTCATTCCGTATGGCAGTGTACCACTTATTACTGCATAACTCAATACAGCTGATGCATATGTGCTAGATGCACTTACACTAAACAAGCTATCTCTATTTGGTTTTATACTTCCAATTAGTGCAGGAGTATTCCAACTTAGTACACTATCAATTTCTCCAAGAATTTGAATTGTGAATGTTTTAATTTTTTCTTGTATATTGCTTTCGTCTTTGGTAAAACTTTTTTCAAAGTTTCCTCCACGTACAGCGCCAAAACTAATATTTCGACCAACATTGTATATTCTTTGTAGAGTTTTATTAATTTTTACTCTTTGATATTCTGCATTTTTTGCAATATTAATTGGCGCACTATCAGCTGTATGAAACAAATCTCTAATGTATGTAGCATTACTTGAATTAGCTGTTAATGGTACTTGCATTACTACTTGGTATACACCAGACGATCCTGTTGTAACTGTAATGTATGCTGGCAAGTCACCTAGCTTTAATAAGTTTTCCAGTCCATCAATTATTGTTATACCTGCACTATCATCAAAAGAATTTGTAACTAGTTCAAGTGAGTTAGTTGGATCGACGCTAACAGTGTATTTTACATAATCGTTTATACTTTGAATATTGTATGTTTCACTATCGCTATAAATTATATCCTGTCCTTTATAGAACAACAAATCTGCTGTACCCAACTTGTTAATATAAAAATAGTCATTAGGACCAGAAGGTTCAGCAACAACTAACGAATTATATTTGTATAAAGGATCTAATCCTCTGTTTAGTGTAACCGTATCAAAGTCTGGATCGTTATCGTTTACTGCAAGAATAGTATAATTACGTCCTTCTATTTCAACGTCTTCACCAACTAGCTCTGCTAAGTCGTCTAATCCATCTGTTAGGTCTGTGCTTAGTTTTGCAATTTTAATAGTTTGCGTACCAGCTAATGTATCCTCATAGAACGTACCAAACACAGTAACAATACCAGTGTCTTCATTAAAACGTAATGCACTTACTGTAAAATTATATTCTTTTGTAACTGCTGGCTGATAAGGAATAATACCTGCTATTTCTCCAGTAGCAGGATCTAAATCAAGTCCAGGCGGCAGTTCACTTGCACTTTCAGCTTTTACTACTGTAAATTCGTCAGTAGTGATCGGGTCTGGTAAAAATTGTTCATTAAGACTGTCTGGTCCACGTTTGCTTACAGGAAAATATGGAAGTATCCCACTAAGTTCATAGTAGCCTTCGGTAATTTCGCCTGTTGCAGTTAGTTTATACTGCCCTGGATTGCGCTGTTTCTTTTGATATACTAACGCACCACTAATATCGGGCTGTGCTACTGTTTCTAAGAATACAGTTGTATAGTTGTTTGCTCTACGTTTTCCTAAATCGCTTGGTGTTACCCATATTGGAATTCTTTCAAAGGTAATATCAGCAGTAAACACACCAGTGCTAACTTCCATAAGTGTATTGTCTGCTCTTGTAAAATCATCACCTACAACATATATTGTAAATTGTCGTGAGTTTATTGCAGTGCCGTCTGTTACAGTTACAACAAAAGTGTAACGTCTGTTAAGTTTGCGTGGCGGCTGCACTAAGTCAATGTTTGTTAAATCTACATCGCCGTAGTAGTAACTTTCAATTCTGTCATCTGCAGATGCGCCCCAGTCAAAAACGTTTGATCCGTATCTGCCTGCATCGTATCCTAATTTAATTTCATTAATATCTAATGCACGTAACGGATCAACTATACCCGAAATACGTCCAGCACTGTTCATTGATAATCCTGGAGGTAGTGTATTCTGTCCTGAGGTGCTGCCGTCACCTAATATGTATTCAAGTGTTTCGCCTGCTGCTACATCTAAATCAATTGCTTCAAGTTGAAAATCAATTGGTGAACTGTCTAGTATAAAATAAACACCATTAGGACCAACAGGCAAGTCGCCTTCGGCTGTTACCCAAACTGGCTCGTCATATCCATCTACAGTTAATTTTAGTGTACGGTCAGCAATTTTAGTATCGCCTGTAGCACGTATACAAAACGCACTTGTTTGAATACTTTTTACATTGTATGGAGTTCCAACTATTTGATTATTTTCTATTCTTAATCCGGCGGGCAATGCACCACTAATAACTTTTGAAGTTATACCAGTTGTATCCACAAGAGGTAAGTCAATAGCAATAGTTTGTCGTTCTTGTAATGTACCTAGGCTACTGCCGTTGATTACGTTCCACTGTGGCTCAGCCATATGACCCCCTTAAATACTTCCGCCGTCAATTCCACCTGACGCTGGACTTGTAATAGTTCCTAAATCTACAATTTGATTTCCTAAAAACCATTGTAGTTGCCCTTCGTATGTAGCAGTAATTGAACCAATATCCCAAGTTAAAAATCTGCCTAAATTTTCTTGGTATGGCACAGAGTTAACACCAGTAGTTCTAATATTAGTTGGTGCAAGTGTGCCAATTGTTCCAGTACCACTTACAGTAAGTGTTGCTGTTAATGCACTAGTCGAACTTAAATTGTTTACACCTGTAATATTTTGACTGTTAGCATCTAAACTTGCGCCAAGTGTTGGACTAGTATCTTGCTCAAGTGCAGCATCGATAATAATTTGAGGGTTTGGACTAGCATTAGCATCTGCTCTAGTTTCAACTCCATCACCGCCGTAGATTGCCCAACTACTTCCGTTTCCTAATAGTATACTGCCTATATCACTAATCACAGCACTTTGTTGTACAGGATCGCTTCCGTCAATGACAATAGTGTTGTCTAGTTGTGTTAGGTTAATGTTACTGCCGCCAATTAGATTTCTAAATCTTAAACTATTGGCTACTTTATCTTTGTAAACACTACTTCCTGAAGCGCCAAGACTTAATCCATCGGTTGCCTGCACTGCTTCAAGGTCTGCAAAATTGTTGTTTACCTTAATAAATGCTTCTCGGAGATCGTCGCCCGTTCCGTCGTTTGCTGCATTACCTATGTTAATTGTTTGTACTGCCATCTAAATCCCCTCTTTAATTTGTTGCAATTTCTAGCCAAGTGTTATTTAAAAATACCATTAGTGCTTGGCTGCCATCGCCAATTGGATCCCAGTTGAGGCCATCTGCTATTGCTATCATTCCTATAAAGGTATCATCTGCATTCGGTGTTCCGCCGATAGGTGGAATAAATGTAGCCCAACCACCGGTAACAATCCCATTGCCTGCTTGATTTACAAAATCTCTAGCAGAAAGATATATTTGGTGATATCCGTGTGTAGTATTGTACATATATGTACCTTCTGACGGGCTACTTGGTCTTTGTGCATCTGTGCCGCCTCCAAGCTGTGCAAGTTCTACGTAACGTGTACGAATACGCAATCCAGTGGCTGCTTCAAGTGTGAGTGTTCCTGATGCATTGTTGTTGTCAATTTGTAAATTAGATGCAGTTGATACAATTCCACCTACGCTGACATTTCCGCTAAAATAACCATCTAAAAACGGATTAGTAGTATCGCCTATGTTAACATTTGTTCCTGCTTCCAATGATGCATTTACAACAATAGTATTTCCTGAATCTAATGTTAAATTACCAGTACCGCCAATGGTCATAACGTTACCACCTTGGGTGTCAATACTAAATGCATTAGTGTGTGCAAAATCAAGTCCGCCGGTGTTGAGTTGTAAATCAGTAGCAACAATTTGTCCAGTACTTGTTAATGCGCCAGTGCCGAGTGATTGTGTTGTAGTAGATCCTTGTGTAAGAACATCGTCAAGTGTTTGAGTCTCAGAAGTTAAAAATCCTAGCGAGTTAGTTGCACCATCATATGGTGTATATCCAATTGCTGTCACAACTTCACTTGCATTGATGTAGGCATTTGGGTTTGTAGCACCGTTATATGGAGTATAGCCTAATGCAGTTGTTACATCTGCTTCGGCGATACCTGTAATAAAGCTATCAGGATTAGTAGCATCATAAGGGGTGTAACCTAATGTATCTGTAATACCAACTGCGCTGTTAATAAATCCATCTGGGTTAGTAGCATTGTAAGGAGTAAACCCTAGTGCGCCAGTAATTTGAGTGCCAGTTAACCCATCTAAAATACTTGCAGTTGTAATAGTAGTTAAATTTTCTTCGGTAGCATTTACAACTACTAATTGATCTGCTCTTCCATCAAATGTAAAGCCATCACTTAAACTTTCAAATGTACCGCCTGCTAACAAGCCACCGTTGTCTGTAAGATCAGCAAGGTCTGTTGGAATCAATCCATCAGTGTCGCCAAGTTGATTAAGGTCAATTGGAATAAATGGTTTGTTAATTAAATCATTATAGTCGCCAGTAAATCCGCCACCTAATAATCCATCTGTATCAGCTAACTGATTAACGTCTACCGGAATAGTTGGAGCATCTAATAGATTATTAAAACTAACTTGTTCTAGTAATGGTAATCCTCCAACAGTATAAGTAAGTGCTTCTACAGTTCCGCTGACAGTTGCATTAGTTGCTAATATTAAAGGAGATGTTATTGTGCCACCTGCTGTAATACCGCCTGTTGTGCTTAGTGAGGATAACCCAGTTAAGTTATTGCCAGTAAGATCTAAATCATCACCGACTGGCAGTTCTCTCAACTGGTTGTTTGTTTCATCTAATATTAGTGGAAATCTACTTGCCATTCTCGTATCCTTGTATTGTTATACATATTTATCGCATTAATTATAATGCTGCTATTCGCGCTTGGAAGTCTGCAAAATCTGTTGCTGCTGCTACTTCTGTCTTGAGTGTTGCTAAACTAATAAAAGTTGTATCTGCTGTATATAGCTCATCGAAGTTATCATTGATTTTATCAAATGCTGTGCGTAGTGGATCACCATCACCTTTGTTTACTGATGATCCAATGTTTATTGTTTGTTTAGCCATTATACTCTCCCTACCACAACTTCAACAATGCCGTAGCCGTCGTCCTCTTTGGTACCAACTGCTTTGCCAAGTACTTGTCCAACGCCCGGAGTGTTATTAACAATAGCATATCCTTCTTTTGCTGCTGTTACCAACATATCGCCTTTTTCTACTTTTCCTAATACTTTACACGGAACTCTACCTTGTAGTGCTACACCAACTACTGTGTCGCCTTCAAGTGCGCTGTTCATCAAGTGTGCAGGATTAGTTGTTACAACACCAGCAATTCTATGATCAGATTTTGTATTAGTTGTAGTAACTTCGGCTTCACCACCGAATACTAATACAGTACCTGGCTCGTATGCACTATCACCTACATAGTTTTCTGCTAAGTCGGCATATAGTGCTTCGGTAGCAGTACCATTAAATGTTTGTGCATATATTGTGTTGAATCTATCTGTACTTGTACCAATAGTACTGCCGTTGTCAGTTCCACTACCGTTGCCAGCGCCTCTATATCCGCCTGGAGCAGTTACAGTTTTTGATGCTGCTAGTGTTAAGTCACCACCGCCTGCAATATCGCCACCAATTGTTAGTTTGTTTGTACTTGGATTATATGCTACACCGCCGTCAGTATAGATTGTCTCGTTTGTAGCACTACCATTATTGTCAGTTACAAATGTAAGATAATGTGTTGCATTATTATTTCTACTTTGTGTTTTGACTGTATCAGCACTATCAGCGTTACCGGTTAGTTCCCCTGTACTAACATCTAATATTAGTGTAGCACCGTTGTAAACATCGCCATTAAGATCGGCTGCAATTTTATTTGGTAAACTAATTGTGTAAGTTGGCGAACCTGCAACTGGTGTAGAGTCAGCAATACTTACACTTATTTCATTTGCAGTACCTTGGATAGTAACTGAGTTACCTAATGCAGTAGCCACAGTTGTCGATGCGTCTCCAAACGTAATTGAACTGTTGCTTAGTTTTGCGTTTGTAATACTGCCAGCTAGTTGTGCATTGCTTACGCCAAGTGCTTTAATACTGGCAAAGCCAGTTGTAACATCAAAGTCGGCACTGTTGAATCCTACAATACCTTCAACTGCTGCTGTTGCATTTGCTGCTGCTGTTGACAAACTTAAATTGAGTTTACTCTGTGCAATAGCTGCATTTGCATTTACGTCTGCGTTTACAATAGCACCTGCGGTAATCTGACCTTCTAGATTGCCACTTGTTCCATCTAGTGATATAGTAAAATCACTGTTGGCAACGTCTGTATCAAACACTGCATCAATCCAATTAGATTCTGACTGATCATATACTAAGAAAGAAGCGTCTGCTGGAGTTGTAATATCAGTATCTTCAAGTTCAGCTAGTGTATCGTATGCTGCATCACCTGCGTCTACATATGCCTTTGTTGCTGCGTCACTTCCACTAGTTGGTGTAGCAAGGTCGTTAATTTGCTGTCCGCCCATGCGTAGATCGCCTGCCATTGCTACTGCACCTGATAATGCTAGGAACCCGCCAGTTGATTGTGGTATAATTTCTGCACCAGCTAGTACTGTACCGTTGCGATCCATTCCTAAACGTCTGTCAATATAACCTTCAACTGCTGTTTCAACTGGTACCGAGTCTGCTGTAGCATTTGTAAATGTACTGTCTGCACTAAATTCGTTTACACGTACACCACGTTTAAAGCCAATACCATCAATGTTTGTTAGAACAAGTGCAGCATTAAATGTAATTCTACCTGTACCTTGGTCAACTGTAAAGAATCTACCTACACGGAAGAAACCGTCTTGGTCTGTACTTGCAAAGAAACAACGTCCTCTACTACGTTCTTGTACCTGTGCTTTACTTGCAAATCCTTCACTATCTAAACTTTCTTCATCAGTAACTGGCTCAATCTTTGGACCACCAAAGATTCTATCAGGATAGTTACTACTATTGTATCCACCTGTACCAATATCTAAGAAATCATGTGATGTAGCTCTACATGTACTAATATTAACTGTGATGTTACCAGTCTCAGCTGACTGTAAGCCTGCTTGTAGTGTGATGTTATTACCTGCTGCACTACTTGCTCTAGCTGCTAGTCCTGCTCCGGCATATGTATCACTAATATTGTATTTGTCAGAGAAACTAATAATACCAAACTGTGTACCTGTGCCGCTATCTGTTACAACTTGATAGTTAGTAATAATATGTGTTTTACCTTGCCATGCAAATATCATATCAATATCGCTTGAGTTCAATCGAGCTTGATCATTTGCAGTTAAAATTGTACTTACTGCAATGTGAGTATCACCTTGCGTATTACCTAGTGTTGTACCACCGCTTAAACTATAAGTAGCTGGTGCCTGTGCAGCAAATGTATTGCTTACAACTAGATCAATATAATCAAAGTTATCATCAATTGTAATTCTAGTCTGTGCTCCTACTACTGGTATACCACCAGTAATAGTATTTTCAAATGCTAGTGTTCTGTAGGTTACAGTTTCTTGTTCGTTAAATATAAGTGCTGTACTTGGTCTTGTTACAACATTACTATCAAGTCCGTTTACAAATACGTTTTGTTGGCTTGTTAGTACAGCGTTTGTGGCATGTGCAACGTTAAACTGTAGACCAGTTGTTTCTGTAACAGCACCTCCGCCTGTTCCACTAGTAAATTCAAGTCTCCATACTTTGCTGCCAAGTAGTCCTACGGAACCAATATCGTCTGTGAGTGTACCATCTACATAATCACTTGGAATAGTTAATCCAGTATCACTTACGTTGATAACTTCGTATGGCTGGAATGTATCTTGGCTGTCATCATGGTGAATTTCAAGTTGCGATGCGTTTAAAGGATAGTTTGTAGTATCGTAAACAAACGCACGTTGTACGCCTTTTACAGCACCAAAGTCTCTATTGGTAATACTTACTGGTGCACCTAAACTTACATATGCTGTGCCTGAACCAGAACCTGTACCTGTTGCTGTAAATGCTAGACCAACTGTGTTACTTGCTGCACCAATAGTAGTCCAGTCTGTTGTTCCAATACTTCCAATTACATATGCTGTTCCGTTGTTTGTAGCACTTGCGTTTACTACACTATCAATTGCTATTGGATCTGTGTCGTTTACTGCAAAGTCGTATCGTGTTGTAGCAGTAATATGTCTGTTTACACTTAGAATACTGTTTGTAGCATTGTCGTCATTAAAGATAACAGTTGCCTTTGCAATATTTCCTGTTACAGTATCGTATTGCCTAATTACTGCGTTACGTGCTGGTGTAGCACTGTTGCCAGTAATTTCAATTTCTTGATCAACTGAGAATATTTTAACAGGCTGTGCTAAGTCTTGTGCAAGTGAAATAGTTTTTGCAACTTCATCTGGATCACTGCCTTCTGCAACCAGTCCGTAGTTACCATAACTGTTGTTACCTGTAAGCGAACGTATCTGGGCACCATTTAATGATAGGTAGCCTGTGTGCGCATAGTATGTAAACACACTAACAAGTTCTGAAAGTCCGTTGTTTGTAACAACTACACCATAACCTAAATCGTTGACTTGTGTAAAGTCGTTTGCCAACATACTTTTGTTACCAGCACCTTGTAAAACAATATCAATTGGTCCACCTGCTGAGTCAATGTCGTCGTCTAAACCTGCGCCACCATTAGCTGCACTGTCTAGTACAAGTGTTGCAGTAGCTTTTCCGCTGCCGTTATTTGCAACATAATCAACAATAGCGTTAACTTGATAACGTCTGCCAAACTCAAAGAAACTACAAGGAAGATTAGGTTTACGTTGTCCTAAAATACTTGTAGTTGGTGCTTCAATTTGAATACGGAAAGGATCGCTGTTGCCGCCTTGGATAACTGTAGCTGGCATGTTGTAGCAATAACCGTCAATAAATATACCGCCTGCAAAGGTTTTAGCATTAATACTTCTACTAAATGAAGATCCTGTTTGTACATATGGCGAACGTGTAAAGATAGCACCTTCTGGATCTAGCACCATCATAAAGCCACCTTGTCGCTGTGCTGTAATATTTCTAATAATAGTGTTATCGTTACACAGGAACATGTCCATTTCGTTGTTGTCTTTAGCAGGATTATAACCTGCGTCAAACGCAAAAGATACAAAACTTACTAGAGCAGTTGCATTTGTATTTGCATTTGTTTCAGCTGTTAAGTTAGTATTTACAACTTGTCCGGTAACACCACCTGCGCCTGCGTATGCCGTTTGTGCTAGTACACTTGTAATAATTGTTGCAATATTGTTGATTGCTGCGGCTGTTTCAGTCTCTTGTCCTGGAACAACATTTGCAGCATATGACTTTTGGTTAATACCACTTTGTATTCTACCGCCTGTGCGTAAATCAGCTTCAATACCGTCTACAATATAACCTGTATCTCTACGACATTTTGCTTCATCATATACTAATGACGGATAGGTTGCTGTAATAAAACTAATAGTTCTATCAATAATAAATTGTCTGTTTAGACTTATCAAGTCTGCTGCTTCGTTAAACTTGCCTGGGTTAGTAGAACCAAAATTACTTATGTTTATGTCTACTGCTGGATTTGTTAAGTAGTGTCTGCCATAGTATCCGTCTGTGTCGCCTGTAAGATCGTTTACGTATGCTTCGCCGCCAGTTGCAGTAGTATTGCCATCGATTGTAGCATCTCTATAAAAGAATGTATTGGCTGCTGAACTTAAACTCATACCTGGTGCTGGACGTACAAGACAACGTCTAAATTCGTCACCTTTGATACTTACGTTGGCAGGTAATCTAATCGGCAACTGTTCTTCGTATGTGCCTGATTCAATACGTATACTAATCTGTTGTTTCTTAACAAATGCACCGTATTCAATTTCTTCTTCATCGATAAAATCAATCGGTAGTAGTAGTTTAACATCAATAGTATCGTATATCGGTGTACCAACTGTATCAACACCTCTGCTATATTCTTGTACAATACCAACAGCACCACTTTTCTTACCTCTAATAATTT
>FUIF01018212.1_pt1 | contig 20383 bp, 29 predicted proteins | sample 1003461 | NCBI WGS metagenome assembly FUIF01 (sample SAMEA80401918, study PRJEB19352) | marine metagenome | reverse complement strand
AAACATTACTCAGATTTTTGAGGACGTGTTCGGTGTTACATCTACTGAGAGGTGGGTGCAATCCGCAGGTATTGACGACCAACTTGCTTTCCAGAAGATGACTTCGCTTCTTCAGATTGGAACCGACGTTGAGCATGCGCTGTTGCGTGGCTCGATTGCTTCCGGTGCATCTGGAACGGCGAGACGTTTGGGCGGTGTTCTGAATTATGTGACCACCAATGCCACGACGGTTGCCTCTGGTACTAAGCTTACCGAGTCTTTCTTCGGTGGCTTGTCCGAGGACGCTTATGGTCAGGGAGGTCGCCCCGATGAAGTTTATGTCGGTTATCGTCTCAAGAGGATTATCGCCTCGTTTACGGCTGGTTCCACCAAGACCGTTGCGCAGGCAGATAAGCGTCTCACGAATGTTGTGGACGTTTATGAGGATGACCTCGGACAGAAGAAGGTCTTTTTGTCCAGAGACATGCTGACGGGTGCTGTTGCAAACTCTCTCGCCTTGATCGATGTTTCTAAGTTCAAGATGGCGATTGGTGAAGAAGTTCACGAATTGTCAAGAGACGAGGTTGCTCAGACGACCCATGGCACCACTGGTGTCCATCGTGGCGAGTTGACGCTTGAAGCTTTGGCTGAGCGTCACAGTGCAGTCGCATTCGGTCTGTCCAACTTGTTCAACTGATCTTGGTGATCTGAGTTTTGGCCAGTGTACTTGGAAACAGAAACACTGGCCCCCTTCGGGGTTATTTAAAGGAGCCAAAATGATTAATTTTAAAGCTAACAAGGGCGGTAAGACCGCCATTATAATCGGCCTAGAAGACCAAGACATTGAAGATCTAGGCAAAGACGGCATTCTCCAACTTACCCTTCCTTTTTGTACAGTCAATTTGATGGCAGTCGGCTCTAATAGAGAGAAATTCGTTGCGGAGCTCAGCAAGCGATTCAAAGTGGAGGACCTTGATGACGGAAATAAGGATTCATCAGAAAAAGGAGATGTCGAAGGAACATAAAGAGGGGTTCGAACAGAACCCTAATGTTCTCGGCTACACACTCCCTGATTTCGATAAGCCAGTCCTGAACATGCATCTGATGTCAGACGAAGGTGAAATCGCTACTATCCAGTTGCGCAAAGGCATGACTGCTGAACAATTAGTAGATGATTACACCAAAGCCTTCCCTAAAGAAACCAAGAAATTTTTGAGTTATATTCGCATGAGAAATCAGGGCCTCCTCAACGATACTGGAATGTCCGAGCATAAGACTATTATGGCGTTGGGTTCCATACCGGAGACAATCAAGATTGGTATGGCGTACCTATACGGTCCTGATTATTGGAGAAAAAAGTCTAATTTGTATGGGTTCTTCAGGAAGTTTCCGAAACTCATGATTGGTAATCACAAGCCTAAAGGCACGACAGGAAGAGGACATATAATCAAATGATCGAAATTAACGGAGCCAAAAAGACCCTCGGTCTTGCATTAATCATACAGAACGAGACAGACGACCTTTACAAACTCTTCAATTCTTTCACCAACCTAGACGGTAGCACCCCGTTCGATGAAATAGTTGTCGCTTGGAACGGTGACAACCCAAAGACTAAGGAAATCCTAGAGTCTTTCGGGTGCAAAGTGCTCGATTATGAATGGATTGATGACTTCGCCCACGCTCGTCAGTTCTCGTTTGATAACTGCAGTTGTGATTATATTATGTGGCTTGATGCTGATGATTCACTCAAGCGTAAGACGGGCGGTGATTTACTTCAGGTCGTGCAGGAGGCATTCAGCAATCCACGTGTTTATTCGGTTTGGATGCCGTATGATTACGACCATGACAAAGACGGCAACGTGTCAATGACTCTTTGGCGTGAGAGAATCCTGAAGCGTGATACTCACCGCTGGAAAGGTGCAATCCACGAGTCTTGTCTCCCAGTCGTAGATGGTTGCAATTTCCGGACAGAGAAAGTTTTTGTCGGTCACAACGTGGACCATGAGAGAGTAAAACGGTCCGGACCTCGTAACCTCAGAATTTCTAAAAAAGAATACGATAAGGAGCATGCCCCCGGTGCTGTACAAGACCCTCGTACTACTCTTTACTATGCTAAGTCTCTTCATGCTATGTATGAATACAAAGAGGCGATTCCAGTCTTCGAGGAATACTTGGAAACGTCTGAATGGGACGATGAAAGATACCAAGTCTACCTCATCTTGTGCGATCTTTATACTAGGTCCAAGCAGTACCACAAAGCCTTAGACGTTGCAGGGCTGGCGATGCGTCTGAAACCTATGTACGGGCAGGCGTATTATGCTTTCGCTAAAATTTATTTCCATATGGAAAGGTGGGATGAGGTTATTCATTATAGCGAGATTGGTGCTCGTTGCCAGTGTCCTATGGATATTATGCCTGTGGACCCGACCGAGTACTCTATCAAACCGTTACTTCTTTATGAACAGGCCCTCTTCCGGACCGGACAGGCCGAAAAATACACTCCATGCAATCGAGATTGGTTTAAAGAAGTTCCCTTCCAACGAAGTGTTGCCTGAGAGAAAAAAGACCGTCATTGCATACCTCAAGCGTATGCAGTTGGAAGGTTCAGCTCACAACTTGATGGACTGGATTGAAAAGAACGGCACTGAGGAGCAGGTCGCTAATTTCTTGAATACTTTACCTGAGTATATAGCTGACCACCCAAGGTTTGTTAGGAAAAAGAACCAGTTCGCTACTCATCCGAGTAAGTCTAAGAACAAAGTCGTTATTTACTGCGGTCCTACGTTCGAGACTTGGGGGCCGAATACGCTCAAATCTAAGGGCCTCGGTGGTTCAGAAGAGGCTGTGGTTTATTTATCACGTGAGTTGGCGAAGCTCGGCTTGGTGGTTGATGTATATTGCAGTATCGACCAACCCGGCGTTTACGATGGTGTGAACTTCATCGACATTTGGAAGTATGACGATCAAATACCGTGCGATTACTTCGTAGCTTGGAGGAACTCAGAGTATGCGGACTACGCCCCTAAGAGTGCCAAGAAGTATGTCTGGCTTCATGACGTTCAGAAGGACGAATATTGGAACCCGAAACGTATCAAAGAAGTGGACAAAATCATGGTATTATCGAAGTGGCACAGGGAAAACTTACCGGACATAAAAGACGATAAGTTCTTCTTAACACGCAATGGTATCGTAAAATCCGACTTTTCTTTGGCTGGTCACATACCTCGTGACCCGTACAAGTGCGTATATGCGTCATCCCCGGACCGTGGGTTGGACACCTTACTTGAGTTATGGCCTGAGATTCACAAAAAAGTAGAGGACGCACATTTGCACGTCTTCTATGGTTTCAGCCCGACGTATGATAAGCTCCATGCCAATAACGACCGCATGATTGAGTTCAAAGAGGCTACCCTCAAGAAGTTGGAAGAACTCAAGGATAAGGGCGTGGTTTATCACGGTAAGGTCAGTCATCCGGTCCTTCACGAGCATTTCATGTCAGCCGGACTTTGGCTCTACCCGACCAATTTCACTGAGATTTCTTGTATTACTGCCATGAAAGCTCAAGTGGCTGGTATGATTCCAATATGCCCTACGTTGGCTGCTTTGGATGAAACGGTCCAGCATGGCTATAAGATCAACTTCAATATGATGGACACCAGAGCTAGGCAGGCGTTCACTAATATGACCGTTGATTTGCTCAAGGACCATGACAAGCAAGAGAAAAAACGCAAAGAAATGATGAAGTGGGCAGTCGATTATTTCGATTGGGCCAGAGTTGCTAAAGAATGGAAGGAAATGTTTACGAATGGGAAAGTACGCAAGCCGACCCAAAAAATTCCGGGAAAGTTCGCACACCTAAAACTGCCACACGCTGATCAGTTAAGGTGGCATACGATCGTTCCTTTCGGTAATGACTGTTACAGGGTTTCGTATGTAATCCCGTCCCACGTCATTTTCTCCAAGCACCCTAACGCTGGTTGCTCCCGGTGGTTGTATTTTCATGCAAAGTCAGATAGATGGGCAGTTTTAATTACTCAAGTTAAAGGTAACGTCTTGCATTTGAGTAATAAAATGATGGCTGAGAATGCTAGAGCTTCTGACCTCAGCAAATCTGCTATGGATTGGGTGTCCGGTAAACTGGCGTTGCCCAATGCTAAGAAAGCCCAAGTTGAAACCAGAAGAAAAGACGGAATACTTCGTAAAATAAGCAAACTATTAGGGAGGAAGCCTCGTGGAAAAGTTCTACCGGGACGATGATATTAATGTGTACACCAGTGTAGGTGAGTTTCATGAAATTCATAAGGTGTTCCGTAAGTACAAGAGAATGCATACTATTGCATGTGAGATGAGAAATCTTTGGTACAATAAGGGCCTTTTTTGGTATATACTTCAAGACCCGTTAATTAACGTTGAACTCCATGGGTGGACTCATGAAAGGTATAAAAACCACGATCTTGGACCATTGATGAATGAATTAAGAATGGCACGTGATTATTGGAATCAACATGCTGCTAGAATGTTAGGTAAGACATCAGTTGATGAATTGCCAGAAACTAAGAAGATCACGACGTTCTTCCCTCCTTGGAACCAAGTTTCTTCTAATATTGAGGAAGCCTGTAAGTTGCTCAAGCTCAGGCTTTCTTATAAAGATGAAGATTGTCATTGGATGTTTCACTTCTGGGCCACAACTCCGAAAGAGGTTGCTGAAAAGTTACAATGAAAATTTTGATGCTCCCGGACAGATGTGACCATTGGTCGGCTCATAACAGGACCCTCCGATTGTTGCAGTATATACCGGAGCATCAAATCGACATCATGGCTGGGGAAGAATTAACATCAGACCATTTTGATTTGTTGATGGGTTATGATATCATCCATTTTCACTATTCATCATATGTAGGTAAACACAGACCATTAATTGAAGAATTGCTTAAATACCAAAATAGGCCAATAATTATAGGTTCCGTTATTGGTCATAGGTGGCATGCTGGTCACGATGATAAAGAAAAACATGAACACACTATGCATACTATCGAGACTATGAAGCTCATGGACCATGTTACTGCTCAGACTCCGGAACTTCATGCTAGATTAATTGCCAATGGAATTACGCATTCTACTATGATACCAAACGGTGTCGATAGAACTATTTTTCATTATCATAGGAGATTGTCTGTCGGTCACGTAGGCCCAGCGTTTGAGAAGCCAGTCGGTGATTACAAGGGTGGTGATATAACGAGAGAAGCTTGTGAACAGCTTGGCTTAAAGTTTTCAATACCCGGTTGTTATGGTCCTAGCCGTGGACCTCAATACCCCGGCCAACGCCCACAAAGTGAAATGGTTGACTGGTATAAGACGATTGATGTATTATGCCAGCCGTCCTCCGGTGAGGGTTGCAGTAACCCAATAATGGAAGCTCTATCTATGAACATTCGAGTTATTTGCACTAAAGAAGCTGTCACCGAATCTCTTTGGCCGTACGTCACTTTATGTAAGAGAACAGTTGAAGATGTTATGGAAAAATTGGACACTGGCTTCTTAGTTCCACACTGGGATGAAATAGCACAAAGGTTTAGGAGAATGTATGAACGACTATCAAAAAGCTAGGCTTAAAGAGTTCTGTGATTTCTACGGTTGGCCTGAAGATCAAACCGCCCAGCTGTTTGAGTGTTCAAAGGCTTTCTTTGAGTGCGTATGGCGTGGTATGAACCCGGCTACACGACGTGAAGAAATTGATTACTACAACGGCCCTTGGCTTACCTTACGTCAGATGAGCTATGATGAGCCTGACACTTTCCCAAGCGAGGCCAAGAAGCTAATTGATGAGTTGCCTGAAGGTTCCACTGTGTTTGAGTTTGGGTGTGGTGTTGGTGATGGGCTTATATATGCAGCTCAAAAAGGTATGAAGGTATACGGTACGGAAGTTCTTTGCAAAATACCTTTTATTAGACATCGCTTAGAGATTCGTGGGTTGAATGATGTGTCACTGGGATTCGATTTTGATGACATAGGTGACATTAAACCTGATTTGTCGCTCTTTATTTCGTCACTTGATCATGTGCCGGACCCGGTTGGCGTGGCGAAGCTCGTATGCAGTAAGACGCTTGGTAAAGTTTTTGCTACCCCGTGCATTGATGAGACTTATGATAGACCGACCCATAACAAGAACATTTTGTTGTACGTACCGGAAGCCTTTAGGGTAATTGATGAACACAATAAGCGAGCACCGAAAATATCTTAACGAAGTTCTAATGTTGGAATGGGCTAAAGAGTTCAAACCGCATGAATTGGTGTATGATATTGGTAAGTCAACTACTTGGGATTACGAGTCGTTTTTTAATTGTAGATTCAAGACTATAGATAGAAATGCTAATTTAAGCCCTAATATTGTTGCTGACGTAGAAAACTTGGTAGAGCTTATCGAAGACGCTGATGGTATTATATTAAATGGCGTATTTGAACAGTGTGATGACCCGTGGAAGTTGATGAGAGGGGTTAATCATTTGATTAAAAAAGGTGGGCGTATATTAGTTGGTTTGGCTTCTAATAATATGGAGCCATACGGTCCTAATGATAAGTGGAGAGTCACTTATGATGGGGCTAAAGCTTATATGGATGGCTTCACCGTTGATAGGTTTGATGTGTTTCCTAATTATTTTTTCTTAACTGGTGTGAAGAAATGAATTTCGAAATAAATATCACAGCATATAGGTATTCCAAGTACCCAAATGAGCTCATACTAGACATTAGGAAGGTTCTGCCTTATGCGTTCATTCGTGTGTGGGATAACTCATCTGATAAGTTAGATATTCACGGTGCTAATGAGCACAGGTGGAATAGATTCAACCCTTCTTTATCTAGAGTATGGAACTGGGCTATAGCTCAGAGCCAGACTGAATGGCTAATGATAACTAATGATGATATAAAATTCAGAAACGATTGGTATTCAAATTTGATGGATGATATGGACCGCAACCCGGAAGCTTTGTGGCATGGTCCTTCTAGATGTTTCCTTTTTAATACAAAGCTTATTTCCAGAGTAGGTTGGTTTGATGAGGCGTTTACTGGGTTCACTTATGAAGATTTGGATTACGTTCGTAGAATGAATCACTTGTATATTAAAAAATTGTATGGTACAGACTCATCTTTAATAAGAAATGCACAATGTTTGAAGGATGAAATTCGTACAGAGAGAGTTTGTGCGCCATTTAATAATGTATCACATTTTAAAGCTAAGTACGACAACCATAACACAGAAGATTTTCATTGCAAGCCGAATCTTCCAACCCCTAATTACTACCCATGCCTAAAGTTTCAGTAGTTTTCTGCACAGCACGTAAAGACCCAGCGATTGATATATTGAAGTATTCTATGGATACTCAGGAGTTCAGAGACTTCGAAGTATTAGTTTTAGATGAATTACATCGTACTAGTACCTTCATAGATGTAACACCTCCTCCTAAGAAAGACTGGGCATTTTGGAATTTAAGTGCTAGCCTTAATGAGGGGTGTCGGAGGGCCAAAGGTGATATTATAGTGCTTCTGCAAGATTTCATTTATGTGCCACCTCAGGGCCTCCTCAAATACGTCAAGAGACATGAGGAAGAGGGTGACTGCTTAATTACCGGAGTCGGCCATCAGTACCAAGAACCTAGTGAACCTTGGGGTATATACCCCCCTCCGTTGCCGAGTGGTGATAAGTGGTTTGTTGACCCTAGAATGGAAAAGCCGGGGTTCAATTTAACCCAGCCTGTAATTTGGGAGGCCAACTGGTCCTCTTTTACCAAGAAAATTTGGGAAGAAATCGGCGGGTTCGACGAGGAATTTGATAAAGGCTGGGGGTATGATAATGTTAATTTTGCTGAGAGAGCGCAGTTAGCTGGGTATAACGTCTTTATTGATACTTACAATGAAGTGATGTGCTACTCACATATTAAAATATTTGGTGAGAAGAAATTCCGTGACGAAAGCCCCAATAATCAGGAACTTTGGTATAAAAATACAGAGAATTGGCTCGTGGTCAATCACCGTGGAAATTAAACTATTGTGAAGATAGCGTTCATTCATGATTGGACAGTTCCTATTGAAGAACAATTCGAATATAAGGATGGTATTCGGAAAGCTGTCCAGCTATTAACCAAACTACATGACGTAATTTATATTACTGGTGGTGAATCAATAGCCACATTCAGTCACACTTCCCCTAAGACACACCTTATTACTAATGATTTATTAGGTACTTGTATTGACAGTTTTAAACCAGACGTGTTATTATGTTGGGGAAGTTTAGATCGTCCGTGGCATCGGAGCCTACACGAACGATATAAAGGCTTACCGAAAGTTCTTTGCTTTGCTGGTGGCCCTACAGAACATGTAGCTAAAAGTTATTTTAACGTGATAGTGTGCGAATCTCAGGTTTACATCGACGCTTTCACGAAAGTTGGAGTAACGGCTATGAGAGGCTTCGGAACAAACACCGAGTTATTTCGTAAATTAAACCTTCCAAAGAAATTTGATGCCATCTACCCGGCATCTCTCTGCTTCCATAAAAACATCGAGCTTTTCAGTCGTGCCATGAGTGATAGGGGCCTAGTCGTAGGTAATCACAACGAACCTACTATCGCCTCCAAAGTCCTTTCCTTAGGTTCTCATCTCATGCACCGGGTAAACTCAGAAACTTTATGTGACTTATACAACATGTCCAATGTGACGGTTGTCACAGCCGGACCGGACGGTGGTGCTCAACGGGTAGTCTTGGAGTCTATGTCTTGTGGAACCCCGGTCATTGTGATGTCGGACCATGATAGATGCGTTGAGTTCGTTGAGGAGTCCGGATTCGGGAAAGTGGTCCATCCGGTGGAATGTGAAATCAGAGATGCAGTCGATGAGTTAATTCACGATAAGATGGACCCACAGGACGGCGTGAATTACGTGAGAGCCAATTGGTCCGAGTATAATTACATGGAGTCATTAGAAAAAGCTTGTTTGGAGGCCATCAATGTCAGAAGAAGCTAATCAACAGACTATAGCTGGTCCTAATAACGGAGCTCCGAATCTAGACCAGTTTTTCGGTATTTCTACCGTCCAATTATCAGATGAAGTTAAGGCAGATTTATCTGCTATGAACAACATTCTCACCGAGCAGTTATCAGACCCGTTAGACCGGATTGCAGCTATCCGCAACGTTGAGATGGGTTTACCTTTCACTGATGACAAAGCAGCTCGTATTAAAGCCGTTCTCAAATCATTACTTAATTATAAAATCATCGGGGCCGATTTCAAAAACTTTGCTAGTACAACGGATGATCTTTTCAGACACGCCGTAGAAACTGGGAACTGGATACCGTTCCTCAAACATGCTGAAGAGAAGAGGCGTAAGTTAAAGAAATGAACAACAAAATGGACACTATAGAAATCGTTATCCCACATGATGACAGATTTCAAATTGCTTACAAAAACGCTGATGCTAGCACAGCTAAAGAATTGTTAGCAGCTGAATCCGGTAAAGAAATGTGCATTACTGCCTTAATGGTTTCTGTTGATGCGGAGCTTGATATTATTATTCAAGATGAAGATGCTACTGCGATCGTAGAAGAGGTCTATTGCCAAGCCAACGGTGGTTATGTTTACCCAATCGATAAAAAGACTCCTCTTACAGTTCCAGCAGGAAAAGCGTTGCAGGTTAAGGCTAGTGGCGCTGGTAAAGTTTCGGTTAACGGAACTGGTTATTATAGACCAGTCTCATAGGTGATTTATGGCTAAAGCTGAAATACAATTTGATGCAGCTCACTTACACGCATTCGAGACTGACTTTGGTGCGTTAGAAGAGTTGGCCGGGTCCAACGTTAATACTTTAGTTCGTGCTTTTGATGATACAACAGAGGAATACGCCAATGGTAAATTCCTCGTTCCCGGCGATGTTGATACTGCTGGCACAGTTACTTTCCGGGCCTATGTTATGGCTAAGACTGCTGCTGCATCAAAAAATATTGCTCTGACCTTTGGTCACCTAGCTCTTAATGACGGGGAAGATTTTGACCCGGCATCCCCATATACGGAAGAAGACTCCGGAGACAAAGCTATAGACGCAACGCAGGACAATGTGACAGAGATCACATGGACTGAAACTATAGCTAATCTTGGCTGGGCAGCTAATGACCTAGTTTTGTTTAGATTATCTAGGTATGCTGCTGGTGCTAATAACCTATCAGGCGATATGTATTTACTCGCCTTAAACATAGAGATACCATTAACATGAACGTAGTTATTTTCAATAAAACAACTGGTAGAGTGACTAGTTATATTTCTAGTGCTCACACTGTGGATTACGAGGGGAGAGATGATGTAATCTTAAACCCAGTTCTCCCGATGAATGTGCCTATGGAGTTTTGGCGTGTAGATGGTGGTATACTTCATGAGGCTTCACCACTTCAGAAAAATGAAATTATTGAAGAGAAAAAGGAAGAACAACGTAAACTTATTGACCGTGGTGAAATTAATGCGGTTGATTTAGCTAAAGCTCTTGTAGCTTTAGGCGTTGTAAATGGGCCAGCCCTTAGGTCTAAGATTAAGGAGCAAAAAGGTCTGTAATGCCTAGTGGTGCTAGTACAAGATTCAATATTGCGTCTACTCAATTCGTTAACGTATCAGACCCATCTGTGGTCCCTACTGCAAATTTAACTATTTGTTTTAGGTATAAGAGGGTTACAGCTAGTGTGCAAACAGCGTTCAGCCAATGGGCTGCTTCAAACCAAGCTTGGGTTCTTCAGCACCACACTGACAATAGACTTTATTGGATTGTATCTTCTACTGGTGCAAACCTTATTTATCGTTGGACACCTTCAGGTGACACGAACACGAATTGGAATACTATAGTTGGTACTTATGATGGTGGTGCTGGAACCTTACTCTTATATTATAATGGGGCTACAACTGGTTCGCTCGTTGGTGTCGTACCAGCTTCTCTATATAATTCAACGGCTGAAGTTGCTAGCAGATACAGTGGGGCTAATTACCCCAATGCATTCTATTCAGACATGAGGTGTTATAATAGGACATTCACGGCTGACGAAGTATTAGCGTACCATTATGGTGAATTTGTTAATCCGAAAAATCTTTACCTTCACTGGTCTGGTATTAATAACAACTTTCGTGATTTATCAGGTAATGGAAATCATGGAACTAGCACGGGCACTGGAGATGGTGAAGCACCTCCTAGACTCCATCACCCCGGCGGTGCAAGACTTGTAATGCCTAGTGCTGGGGCAGTTCCACCAGCGTCTGGTAATCCACTTCGTATGATGATGGGAGTAGGGGTATAATATGGAAATTTTATCACTAGCTGAGATACGCTCCGAAGTTCAAAATTTAATTGAACGGTCTGACTCCACAATGCAAACTCGCATTGATGGTTATATCAATCAAAGATACCGCAATGTTTACCGTCGTAGACCGTGGTACGGAGTGTGCCGTCAGTTAACACAGGCTCAAGTTTCTGGCCAGAATTACGTTATTCTCCCGGCGTGGGTAGTGCAAGTCATTGATATTCACCAGACTCAAACCCCAATTGTTCTCGCATTAAGACGTTATTACAACTGGCTCAAACAAAACATTGATGCTACTTCAGAGCAGGGTAACCCAGTACAAGCTCTTCCTGATTCTAAGATTGGCGTGATGGCTGCTTTACCAGATGACGGTACTCTGACCGTGGAATCTGACAACGCTGGTGATACAACACAGCTGGTCCGGATTCGTGGTTATAATTCAGATGGTGTCCCGGTGACAGAATCTGTGAGCCTCAATGGTACTACGCCAGCTACTAGCTCCAACTCTTATTCTTCAACTATTGGTCAGGAACCTTGGTTCTCTAAAGATGCTGATACTACGGGCGTTATCATAATCAAGCGTGGTTCTACTGTATTAGCACGTATCGGACCGGAACAGAGAGCCGTGCATTATAATAAATGGAGACTTTGGCCAGAACCTAACTCCGGTAACAATCTCTTTTTCACAGTTAAAAAAGGCATTCAGAAATTAACCCAGTCAGAGGACACGCCTGAAATCGATCACATTGGTGATGCTTTAATTCAAGGTGCTTTCGCACAGTGTTTAGAAGAAAAACGTCAGTTTAAGAAAGCTGGTGTGGCTTGGGAGCATTACGAAGAAGAAATTGACTTGGCCATTGGTAAGGAACCTATTATGTCAGAGAACGCTCAGGACCAAATGATGCCTGACGTACAAAGATCGGACACCGATACTCATTGGGCTTAAATTATGCCAGACGTACTAGACGATAAAATAGCAATTGTTTTAAGACGAAAGAAATTCTCCGTAGGTCAGAATGATGTTGATGAGTCTGACGCTATCGGTGAAGATCGTGTAGTCTTAGCACAAAATCTATCAGTTAATAAATCAGGTTGTTTGCATACTCGCCCCGGCGCAACTTTGGTAGCTGATGATCAAGGTGCTCATGCTATTGATGGTCTAGCGCATTTTTACCCGGAAGGTGGTGCTAAGACACAATTAATGGAGGCCAACGGCACTATTTATACTAGGGTAGCTGGTGGTAATTGGACCAGTTCTAAAACTGGCCTCACTGGTGGTAGACCAGCGGTTTATTTAGTAGCAGGTAAAAGAATTTACAGATCGAACGGGGTTGATAACGTTTGGTCTTGGGATGGTTCGACATGGACTGACGAGGGCAACACGAATACTGACCCTATCAAGTTTGAGTTCGGCATTTATCATCAGAACAGAGCGGTCTTAGGTTCCACGGCTAATTCCCAGATCGTAATTTCCGATGCTTTAGACGCTCAGACTTATGATAGGGCAGTAAACGTCCATAAACCTAATGACCAAGACAACGGAACAGGACGAGCATTAGTTGAATTACCACTGACTACCAAACCAGCGTTTCTTTACTTTAAGGACAATGCGTCATTTTTGATTGATTCGTCCGATTCGACGTTGGCCAACTGGAAGATTGTAGTGGTCGACCCCATTCATGGAACGGTGGCCACACGTTCCGTAACGGCCATAGGCTCCGGACCGTTGCAGGGTGGGGTCCTCTATTTGTCACGGGAAGGCTCAGAGAACGGGCAGAACAAGTACCGAGTAAGATCAATCGTTAAATCTGGTAATGATGCTGTGGCCCCCGGCCCGATCGTTTCACTTGATTTATCTCTCAATGACCTTAATGATTCTCAGGTTGATAAATGTGCTGCTTACTTTTTTAATAACAAGTACATTCTGGCCTACCCTTCAGGGAGCTCCAGTTTTAATGATAAAATCGCAGTCTTGGACTTCGATGTTTCGCACCCTGAGAACGAAGATTACAAGTGGCAGGTCTTCACAGGCTGGAATGCTGCAGTCTTTGATATTTTCGAGGAAGATTCTGTTGAGTACCTTTACTTCGGTGAAGCTAGTGCAGATTCTATTGTACTGCAGGCTTTCAACGGGACCACAGATAACGGCGTTTCCATTAAAACGAAAATTACCGGACGTGCTGAAGACGGCGAGTTCCCGGAAATTAACAAAACTTGGGAGTTCGTTGAGGTATTTTTCAAATCAACCGATGAATCATTGGCTACGGTGAGGGCTATATTTGATGATGGAGCACCTACTGATTTAGGAACCGTACAACTAGCTGGTTCTGGCCCCAGTCTACCAGTTAATTTGCCGTTTGATTTAGCAGGGCAGGACATTATCAAAAAGAAGTTTCCAATAGATACGCAAATTGCACGAACTGTTCAAATTGAAGTCGAACACGACTCAGGTACTGATGGTAATAAGATGGAATTTATTGGTTACGTGTTAACTGGATGGGCAGAAAACCTATCCTTTACCGATTAAGGAGCCCAAAATGGACGCATCGATGTTGAAGAAAATGGAACCTGCAATAGCGGAACTCAGGAATAAACTCCAAGAATCTGAGTCTATGAAGAAAGCTTTCTTATCTAGGTACAGACCTGATATTGATGCTGTGTATGCATCTACTGACCCCGGCGTTATGAATATGAGGCGGTTCATCTTCGGCAAAAAAGTAGCCGAATACGTAGATGTTTACAAGAATAACGACACTGATTACGCATTAGTATTTTATGGCAAAGAAAGAAAACCTGCCATATTTCGTTCGGCTCTTGAGGCTGAAGTTTCTATTATGGATTACTTTGTTGGGGGATAAATAAATGGCAGCTACAATTACAAAAGGTAAAACATTTGCAGCTACTGAGGAAGTGACGAACACTAAGCTGCATACTTTGGTCGATAGTGCTACTATTGCAAACATTGACCAGACAAACATGGCTTCCAGTTACGGTGTTGTGTTCAGAGGGACCACAGCACCTTCCGATACTGATGCTTTATGGGTGGATACATCTGCGTCACCGCCTGTTCCTAAATTCTACGACGGGTCCTCGTGGACTTCGATTCGTGGTGGAACTATATCAACAAATTATAGAGAAGGTCTTATTCTTACAAGAAGTGGTGCAGAAACCTTATCTGTCGGCTTGGGTGATGTTGAGATCAATGGTTCCATTGTATCAAAGGCTGCTGCTACTTCACTTAGTTTAAGTACAGCTAGTGATTGGGCTGGTGGTTCTAGCCTTCAAGCGACTAATACTACTGGTTATGTTGGTATTGATGCTAATGGTAATATCAAGCTTCATACCACAGCACCTACTCACTCTAACGCTGAGTTAACTGTTACCGCAGGTAAGAAAAGATATGTGTCTTGGTCCAGTGTAACTTATAGGGTACTCTCTGCTTTTCGTATGAATGGTACTGGCTCCGGTGAAATCAATGCTAATGATGGCATATTTAATTTGCCTGAATTTGGTATTAGGAATAGGGTTAGAATAATTGATGGGTCCAGTAGTCAAATTGCAAGTGCTACAACAATCCCGTTCGATGATACTACCCCACAATGGTCTGAGGGTGAGTTGTTAACGCCTAACTCAATTAATTTTGTGCCATTTTTCCCGAACAGTAAAATACGGATTAAGACTTGGCACTGTTTAGGTCACAGTGCTAGTGCTAATAAGGCCGTTGCTGTGTTTAAAGATGGGGCCGGTGGAGCTCTTGGTGTTAGTTGGACAACAACATCAGCTGCTCAAGAGCATATACCACTTCCAATGGATACGGAGGTTGATGCTTCAGACGCTAACCACAGGACTTACGATTTCCGTGGTGGGGCTAGTGCTGCTGGAACGCTTTACATTAATAAGCAATCCACTGGTGATAGGTTTAATAGCCTCACTGTAAGTATGATTGAAATTGAAGAATTAGTTGAAGGTGATTAATGACCGTACGCCAGCAAATCAAAAAAGATTTCACTAAACTCTTCGCTTTTGTCGTTAAAAATAAGGCCAGAGTTTCCCTGAGGATACCCCTAATGCAAAAATTAAGGAAATCATCAGGTGGGCGTGGTATTATGAGAAGCTTTTCGTTGTGTACGATGGGGATAGGATAGCTGGGGTGGCGGTAGCATGGAGGACAGATCATCCAGAGAACAGATACGAGGACATGTCCTTGTCCAATACTGAATACGGTGATTACCTGTCGGTCTTATGTGCTATTGTCCACCCCGACTATGAATTTAAAGGAATTTTGACAATCTTGTACGCACTGGCACTTGAGCGTTTTAATGGAATTAAGAGGGTGTTTTGGACCGCTCATGCTAGAGATTCCAAGAGGCTTATAATTACAGATGCGAGTAAACTAGCAGAGGTGATGGTGAAATGGCAAAAAATAAAGTCCCGGAAATCCAAACAAAAAGTTTAGGTCAGCTCACCGATGAAGCGGTGACCGCCAATATTCAGAATCTACCCCGTATAGCTGAGGCGTTCGCACAGTTCGGCCCCCAGTTCGGTGAGGCAGCTTTTAATTCATTCGTGGCTTCCAACCCCGACATCGCCAGAGTAATCCCTAAACTGGCTGACCTTTTGGGGACTCGCCTTGATCAGGCTAAGACTGGTCAGGTCCCGGATTTTGTTTTGGCCCCGGCTAGGGAAAGACTCAGAACTGCTCAGAGTATTAGGGGCAATGCGTTGAGCCCAATCTCCGGTGCTAGTGAAGCTCAGCTTTTAGGTGAATTGGCCGAGGAATCTATTCAGAACACTTTATCACAAGCCAGAGGGTTCACTGGTCAGCGTCAGGGCGGTGAAGCACCCTCGTTGGCTGATCTCGGCTTAGATCTACCCGGCGTTGGCGATCAAGTGGAACGTGGTGTAGAACTCATGGATTTTGAGCAGACTGCAGCTATTGAAAATTTCAATAATCGTCTGGCTCGTAGAAAGGCAATTGGTAAGTTAATCGGTGGTGGTGCTGGTTACCTAGCTGGTGGACCTGCAGGTGCAGCTGCTGGTAGAGCAATCGGCGGTGAAGTAGGGGGGACATTCTTCTAATGGCTGAGACATTTGGTTTCCAATCCTCTAGCAGAGAAGCTAGAAAGCTCGTGGACCCCGGTCCTAGTATTGATCAACTCTTCGAAGACATCAAAGGTCTGAGAGATCAAAAACTTAAACAGGAAAAACATGAGCACGACATTAAAAAGGATAAGAATAATCTTATCGCTGACTTTGCAAAAGCTGGGTTCGAAGTTGAGGTTGACGATAACTTCAATATTACTAAGCGCCAGCCTATTCATGACCCGGAGGGTGAATTTAAGGGGGTTCTTGCTGAATTTATTAGGAGTAAACTACCCCAGCAAGGAGCCCCGGCCACTCCTATTACTCCACCTGCCACAACTGATGGCGACGTTCGTGGTCAGATTAATCAGGAGTTACAGCAGAACCAGCAAGTAGATACTCCTAACCAGCAGACAGGAACCACAGATCGAGTTGTTGGTAAGACCACTGTGGCCCGTCCTCAGCAGTCTAAATCAGATGCTGAATTTGATGTTACAGGAATTTCTATCAGTGAGGATGGTAGTGTTCGTGTGACTATCGGCGAGACTGACCAGTCTAAGTCCAGAAGAAAATCCAAGATTAAGATGGATGAAAAATTCATGGAGGAAAAACAGCTCAAAGAAGAGAGCTTTAATAAGTTCCGTGATCTTTTCAGTGGTGTCGTAGCTCAGTGGAAAGCTAAGAAAAAACAGCAGGGTGGTAAGACAGGTTTTGTTCCTACCCAGATCGCCAAATTCAAGGCTGGTATTAAGGGATTGGGTGTCCTACCAAAAGATATGGCCGATAAAGTCTTAGGTGAGACTGGTGCTGTCGGTGCATTTCCCGGCCAAATTAAAGAGTCAGTCCTCGCACTCAACAGTATCATCACTGGCCAGAATCGTGTCATCAAAGGCGTGGTTGAAATGATTATGGAAACCATGCCCGGTGAGAATCTTCTTGATGAGCAGATGATAGACAGGGTTACTCAAACCATCACCAACGCCTACCGCCTGAAAAGAGCGTTCGATAAGTCACAGTTGACCTTCGAAGAAATGGAAGCCATGAACCGTGGTCAATTAACTGACCTCAGGGAAGGTTATACTATGGACGCTGAGGAACAAGAAGCCGTTGGTGTCTTCGTTCAAGAAATCCTTAATACGCCTGCAGCTAAGAAATTCAAGTTTGATCAGCCAGTTAAAGGTAAGAAACAGCAGAACACAGGTTCTGGTACTACCAAGTCCGGGGTTAAATTCAAGAGGGTCAGTTAATGCCTATCTATGAAATCAACGGCCAAAGAGTAGAGTTTGACAAAGAACCCTCCGAGGCTGATATTGAAGAAGCAGCTAGTCAGTTAGGTGAGAAACCTGCTTCGCCTGATGACCCTAGTCTTCCGACAACATTAAACCTACTACGTGGTCCCGGCCCTGCTTTACCAGTAAGAGCTGCTGCTCATGTTGGTCAATTTGCAGGCATCGGCCTTGATGCTTTGAATAAGCAACTAGCTGAAGAGTTTCAGAAGCCCTTCTTGGAAAACGTCGTGGACCCTGCTTTAGAGAAAATCCGGAAACCTGAAGGTGACGTGACTCCTCGTATTACTCCTATATCTGCTGACCCACTTGAGATGATAAGATCTAAAGTGACAGAATCAGCTGCTAAGGACCCAGCCAAGGCTGGCCGTGAAATAGCTGAGTTCATGACTGACCCGTTGACTATTGAAACTGCCTTAATTGCACCTACAATGAAGATGGCTCAAATCGGTGGTAGACAGTTAATAGCTGCTAAGAACGCCCTAGCAGATTTAACTGGTAAGTCAACTCTTCGTACTCTGCAATCCACAGCCGTGAATTTGGATGAGGAAATCGCTGTATTAGAGAAGACAGTTAAAGACTTCTCACCTAAGATTCTCCGTGCAGCTGGTCAAGGCTCACTAGCCGCTAAAAGAAAGCTCGGCAAGTGGTATCGTTCTATGTCGGATTCATTCGTTAATATGTTAGATGACGCAGAACGTGTTGCTGTCCAGCAAGGCAAAAAACTCACACGTGGTGATATGTTCAATATGTTGGATGATGCAGTCACCGAGGCTAGTCAGGCAGGTGTTGGCTCCGGTAGAACATTTGAACAATTACTCAAGATGCGTGATTCATTCGCCCCTCAACAGGCTGATATTATGAAGGGCATCGGTAAGAAAAGTATTGAGGAAATCTTCAGTGGCTTCGAGTCTGGTGCTACGGTGTCGGCTGATGATCTAATCAAGGGCCTGCAAGGAGCTTCCAGTACAGAGCAAATTCCGTTCCGGGCCTTGAGTACTATTAAAAAAGCTATCCGTTCTACATTCAGTGGTGGTTTCCGGTCCAGCGCAGATGATATTCCCGGTTATATGTTCTTCAATAAGTTGGGTAAGTTTATGGAGAAAACATCACCGGAACTAGCCCGTAATACCCGTCTTTATGGTCGTGTTATCGAAACCATGAAAGACTCCGCTCGTATCTTTAAACCTAAGGGTACTATAGCACAAACCAAATCAGGTACAGATTTTATCCGCAGAGCAGCTGAGGGTAAACTCGACATCGGTGAGAAAGCATTCCTTAACCGAATGGAGGGCGGTGTGAAGCCCTTCGGTCCCGGAGTTGGTCAGGTTTCTAAAAAAGCCAAGGGCTTGCAGGAACAAAAGACTGCGTTAGAAACTACTCTCGCTGAGAAAAAACTCGCCAAACAGGAACTCGATGAGCTTTTGAAAAACAAGTCTGCTGGTCAAATCAAAAAGCTAATGCAGAAAGCTGGTAGAATCGGTGAATCAGCTCTCATTTGGCGATTAATAAGAAAGTTGTTACCACTATAATGCCTGAAGATAAAAAGAACGATCTAGAGCGGTGGCGTGTTGTTACCCCAATTCTACTAGTATTTTTGTCCATATTGTCCACCATGAACCTTACCATGATGGGCTGGATTAGGTATGACGTATCAAAAGCTGCAGAGAAAGTAATTACTATTGATAATCGGGTCACAGCCATCGAGTCTAATAGATTCACTATTAAAGACTGGCATATTGCTCTTGATGACTTGAAGAACCAACTTCCTCCTAAATGGGTTAAAATCATGTTGGAGCACCATGAGAAAAGAATTTCTCAGATAGAACATAATAACCACAAACCGTATGGAGGTAGATAATGTTCGATTGGATTAACAAAATCCTCAATGGCAAGAAGACTGTCATTGCCGGGATTGCTGCAGTTGCTAATGCTGTGCATTTGATTGCTCAGTCATTAGCGGACGGGTTCCAGACAGGTGACCTTAACATCATCGGTACTCAAATCGTTGTTGTTATGGGAATCATCGGCCTCGGTCATAAGGCCAAAAAGATCGAGGACCTCCTAAAAAAGTAGATTGGCCAAAGACACTTCGTACCCTTGACCGCTTGGTTAAAATTGCCAAGCTGGTCGGGGACACGAAGGTGAAACTGGGCCATGTGAACACACCTTTCGGGGACGAAGTTCGTGGTATCAAGGTCACTATAGGTAGTATTAAAACTGACCAAGAGATCTACGAGTCTATCAAGAAATTTAGGGAAGAGTTCGAATCAGCTGATTTTGTCGTGAGGGAAGTCAGTAGGACTGAAATTCACGGCTACGCTAAGATGAAGACGAGCTTCTAAAATACGTCTCCATTCTCTTTAGCTTTCTTATCTTCGTACGGTAACCCAACACGCCTATAAAATTCCATCTTCGCACATTCCAGCACGCCAATTATATCGTTGATGTGCTTATACCCAAGAAACGTATAACGGTTGAGATATGCTTTGCAGAGTTTGGTGATGCAGTAATTGAGCTCACCAATAGAAAGGTTCGGCATAGAATCCAATATTAAATCTACCCTTCTGCGATCTTCTTTATTAATGTACGGCATAAAATTTCACCTTTCCTAGTAATCGGTACATACTTGCTTTCGACACACCAAGCTTCTTTTGTACAACCTTAGGCTCCTCGCCAGTTTTGAGGCACTCAACTATACGGGCGGTATTT
>FUIF01019071.1_pt1 | contig 20407 bp, 47 predicted proteins | sample 1003461 | NCBI WGS metagenome assembly FUIF01 (sample SAMEA80401918, study PRJEB19352) | marine metagenome | reverse complement strand
CTCACCCAGGTTATCGGTGCCAGTAGGGTTAACGAAACCAGCGTAGGCGATCACCATGCCATAAGCAAACGACTCTTCTGTCGCTCGCATGATGTACTCGTTAAGATCCGTGCCTTGCATGTCGACGTTGTTGAGGATAGCTTGTAGCCTATCATCAAAGTCAACATCGTTTGCAGTTTTAATGGTAATCGGGTTCTTAAAGATCTGCCCAGTAGCAGAGGAAATAGCGTTCTTAAGGTACGGCGTAACATAAGTTCGCAGCATACGGTTTTGGTAGGTAGAATCGCTCTCCATCTGCTCTTGACGAATGTACTCAATAATAGAAGGCTCGTTGTCAGCGTTCTTATTCTCAAGAGAGTTTCGAATGGAAGCACTGCCATTCAGAATGGCTCGCACAGGACGATTTCGCAGCTTCATCTCTTGTACAAGCTGCGTTTCTGTATAGATTGAGTTATTCTGAGGCATAAAAAAACCAACTGCGTTATGACAGTGGTTATTGTAGCATAGTGCAGAGCGAGGGGTTTACCAGCTTAGCTTACTAACCGTCTCGCCGTCTTTGTCTTTTAAAGTGAAGCTGGAAAGTTCAATTTTTTTCTCCGGCCATTGATAACGCCTCAAACCTTCGACCATAGGCGTGGATACGATGTACTTTTCAATGGGGTTTATTCCTATTACGTACTCAATCTCATCTTCTCCAGACCAGCATGAGACTGGATGCCCGCAGATTGCAAGCACGTCTTCGACCCAGTAAACATCTGACGGGGCTGCCGCTAAATTCATCCAATGCGTGACAATGTGATCAGCTTGTTCAGTTGAAAACGCCTCACTGCTTGCGTTATAAGAGCAGTTCCACTGGTAATGGCTTTTCCAGTTTCAGTCATGCACTCAATGTAGCACCAGTAACGTCCGGTTTCTTTTGGTAGCTCAACGAGCGAGCTAGTCCATTCATTCATCTTTTTCTCTCCAAAGTTCGGTAGTTGTCTGCAGAAGGGCGGCTGTGCCGGGGAGTTGGTTCGGGTTAGTCACTAGCGACACTCGCCATCGAAATAGTCGTCTGGGAGGAAAGCCCAAGCCACTACATCGCCAACTACTTCATCACCTTCTAGCCTGCCGCTCTTATGTCGGAAAACTGGGTAGTCAATATCGGCGTAATAGTAGTCCGTCTCAACAACATCACCATTTTCCCATTTCGCTGCTACTGTAATTCCGTTGTCGTAGAAGCCCACGTCAACATCACCAATATCGTCAGGCAAATCGGCCATGCTTTGCGTCATATCGATCCAATCTAATGATTCTAGCTGCTCTTTTGTTAGTCGCATCATTTGTCCTCTTTGTTGTTTGTTGTTTCGGCAGGATCGTTTGGCAGCGGCATCCAGTAAAGCGGGTCTGGCATTCCTGGCCACGCGGTTCCGTTGTAGTTGCTCCATTCGCCCTTGAAAAACGTGCTCATCGCTATTCTTTTGCCGTGCTTAAGGATGCCATCTGGCAGATAGACTAAGCAATCGACAATCATTCCTTCAGGCAGCCTGTCACCTACACTAATCCACTCGTTCACACCTTCCACCAATTCACCGCACACCAGTAATTCATCGTTATGTAGGTTGCTATTAGCATTGTTCGTGTTCCTCGTAATACTTGTTAACGATTGCTTCTGCCTCATCGTACAGATCATCATCGCCACCGGCAAGCACTTTAAGCAGAGCGCGCTTCTCGGCCATGTAAACGCGAGCGAACTCTGGGTCGCGCTCAGTTATGGATGACGTGTTGTCGATAAGGTCTGCAAGCTTGATGGTCTTAGCGTCATCGCTGGCCATTGACAGATGCTCAAGCTCTAGTTGCTTCCGGTAAGCTCGATTGCCATCTTCCTTGACGGTGATCTCTGTTAAGTCACGAACCAGGCGCATAACACGAACGCCAAAGTATTTCATGATGTCATGATGGGTGACTTCTGTATCCTCCACTGTATCGTGTAACAGTGCTGCTGCGATAATTTCTTTGTCAGTAGTTACAGCCTCGACCTTGGCAGCTACGCTTTTGCAATGGGCGTCGAAATAGTTTTCGCCGGTGTATTTTCGCTGCTGGCCCATATGGGCGATCATGCCGAATGTATTTGCTCTGCTAACGATGTCTATGGCGTCATTGTTTAAGATGCCAAGCGCAAAGTAGGATTCTAGTCTTTCTTCGATTGGTGTCATTATCCGACTCCCCCAGTTCTAAAGCATTCTGGCAGTTGTTTAGCATGGAAGCTATAGTCTCGCTCTATGCCTCTGTAGTTTGGATTGTTCTTGAATCCGTTATCAACAACAAACTCATACTCTCTTTGCTGCTCGGCCGCACCCCGCTCAAGCGCTAGGAATATTGTCTCGTAGCAATCCCTCTCACGCTCTGCCTGGTCAGCTCTGCTACTTGCGCCGTGACTTGCTATTGCAAAGTAAACAGCGCCGACCACTGCTAGTGCTGTGGTTAACTTACTCATTCGTCACGCCCCCAAGGCTCTTCGCTGGCTGGGCGGAATTCTAGGGTTTTTCTCCACTCTGGGCCTTGCGCTGCAAGTTCAGTGCGACCCTTTCTTGACTGCCAGTTGTACACGTGGGCATTAGGCTCACTTTCAAACCAATACCACTCGCCATCCTCATCCATCGCCAAATAATTAGCCCAATCGGGCGCGTCTTTCCAGCCTGGTTTCATGTTGTTCTCCCGTTATCTAATACACACATCCTACACACAACTAAGCCGCTAGTCAAGCGGCTTTTGTAAGGTGCCGAGGCACTTCTCGCCATCGAGTCGAATGCTCCTGTTTATTTTCATTACTTCGCCCAGCAGTAATAGGCGCTCCATTCTAGCCTTGGCTGGGTCGGCAAGAAAATCAGCACATGCCAGTCGTTTTCCATTTGGATGGCCTTCATATTTAGACGCCAATGATTCCATAAGCGACTCGCAATATTCATCATACAGGCCTTGAAGGCCTGATTGCAGTTCATTTAGCCTTCTATCACTCGGCTTGCTCACCCCTCACCCTCCAACACCTGAATAATGCAGATTGCTGCGGCGCGTAGTGGGTTTTGGTGCATACCGTCCGGCGGGGCTGAGCCGTGAATGTCTGTGCATACCCAGTCTTTACCGTCGCTCCACTCAACGTCAGGCGCGAGCATGCTAAGGTTATGCTCAACAATCAGCGGCCAGATCGCTGAGACGTCGTTGCAGTAGTTCTCAACCGGCCAAGAGCTAAAGCCAGTGTTTTCAACCCAAAAACATCCTTGCCTGTCAAACTCAATGCTGTCTGCGTTTGGGTATCTGGCCTTTAGAATCAGCTCAGTTAATAACTTATTAATCTCTAAATCGCTTGCTGTTTCGTAGTTCATTGTTTTTCTCCTTTACGCTAAAGCGTCACTCGGCGCAGATGATGATAGTCGTTTCAAACGGACAATCAAGGCCTAGCTGCATCATATGACCAAAACGGTTCATAAGATCATGCATCTGAAACATTGAATATCCATGTTCATCCATCTTAGGGCTTTTGAATTTGCCAACTTTTGGAAACATTTTTTGCAGTTCTTCGTGCTGACGCTCAAGCTCAGCTATGCCATTTTCCTTTAGTTTTACTTTTACCCAGTAGTTAACGTTAAAGTGTACTTCGTTCATCTGTGTATCTCCTATTTATTTGCAGTTATCTTAGCCGCTTGCGCTAGCATTGTCAAGTGATTTCCAGAACTCGGGCTGCGCTGAACTAACCCCGTTTTCGTTTATTTTCCAGCAGACGCCATCAGTCCAGCATCGAGGGCAGCCGTCGCCATCCACGTAAACCCAAGCTTTGCACTCATTGCCATCACTATCAAAGAAACCGCTTGCCATGCTTATGTAATGGCTTCCTAAGTGGCGCTCAATAGCCGCTTTGATAATTGTTCCATCAACTGGAGCTGTGGCAATAGGCTGCCAGGCTTGTCCTATCCCCTCCATAAACTCCTCCGGCGTCATCTCCTCAACGCAGCGCTTTAGCTTAGCGACTAGACGCTCATGCTCGCTAGTCATCTTCCCAGTCCTTGCGCATATCGTGGTAGGCGGTCAGCGACTGCCAGCCAGTGACGAAAAAGCCGAGCACGCCGCCGATAAGCAAGAATTGGCTGCCAAGCGCAGCCCAAGCGCCCGGCTCATACAGAAGCTCGTATCCGAAGTATCCTGCAGCGATTGACGCTGCCAGTTGTAGTATTAGTCTCATGTTAGCTCTCCAAAGGATAATGCTCGTTGGCATATTCAACTGTTACTTGGTCGGGGGTTAAGCCGTCGACGACCGTCAAGTCAGTCACACACTCACCGTCGCGTACAAACCATTCCAGCTCAAGTGGACGATGATCTTTGCAATACTCGTAGCCTTTCCAGCCGTTCGTGATTAGGTTCTGAACTTTGTAATCATCGGTGATGACCGCCAGTGCGTTAAAGGTGTCTGACTCGCTATCAGCCCAGAAGCACACCATGCCAGGCTTAAGCGTGATTAGGTTTTTGTCTTTTGGTTGCATTGCTAAACTCCTGAGGCGCATCGGTTGGCGTAGCGAATAAGCTTTAGCACGAAGGACAGATCCTTGCGCCGCTTTTGCATTTCTCTATGCACTTGCTCAATGTAGTTTGCGTGAGGCTTAGTTGCAGCCATGCCGCGAATGCGTTCTATGTCGTTGTTAAGCGATTGGCGGTTGCGTTTGTTTAGTCGGTGCATTGCTCGTTCCCTCGGTTAGCTGTTAGCTATAACTGGCGTCTCGCAATTCTTCAATGCCCAATCCATCCAGTAATCTAGCCAAACTATTCTGCAATAAGTTGAATTACAGCTAGGGTTGTCTTGGTCGCGATCAATCAACGGGTTTTCAACATTTCCATAAGTCGCCCGCACGCCTGGGTGTAATCGTTCAAACTTCTGCTTCCTCTTAGAAAACTCCTTGTACAAGTCTTTAGTAATGAGCCTAATTCCCGGATGGCCGCCGATAAGATGTCCATCGCAAAAAAACAAGTCCTCCATTCCCGCGTCAGACAAAACATTACGCCAAACTCCATATGACGGCCATCGGGAATTGCCATAATCGGTTGGTTCGCCAAAAGCTGGCGCTTCTTTGTGATGCTCACCTCTAGCTGTAAAACTTATGCAGGAGGTATCTACTCCGTCATCCTCGTGCTTCTCTACTTCTAGTTCTCCTATCACTATCGAATAACCCATAATCTGTCCCTCTTGGTTGTTTTTGTTTACTGCATGTCGCTACGGTGCTTTTGTCAAGAGTCGAGCTAAAGCTCCACGTTGTTAAATTGCTCCACTGAGTAGCACTCAATGAGGTCTGTTCCTATCTTGCTCATTTTGGCTGCCAAATAAAACGCTCTGTCAAGCAAGGTTTTATCTTCTGGCTGCTCAACGGCCACAACTTCATGAATTCTGATAGTTGTTCCATCAGCCATATAAACCGTCGCTAAAATAAAATAATGTTTAACCCTAACCGGATTGCTCAGCACTTAACCTCCCCAAACTCATACTCACTTAAACCAGCGTAGTATTCACTATCGCTAATTACTTTAACCTCGATCATCCGGTTGGGCAAAAGCTTATTCAGCAACTCAGCCATGGTCGAACAACTAAGCTCATGCAATTTATCAATCGGCGCAAGCGGTCGATAGACTTTAATAAGCAAAACCGCTTCGCTGCGAGTGTAATAATATGGTGTTAGTTTCATGCCAAATCTCCCATCGACATCATCACAAGTAACAATAAAAAAACTATAGCAAGTCCCTGCCAGAAAGCAAGTCTTTTAAACTGTTTGTTTTCTCTATGCAGATCATAAATCCTTTTATTGGCAGTCCGCAGTTTCTTGAGGGCTTTATTCTTTTCCGTTAACAACTTCATATATTCGCTCATAAAAACTCTCCGCGCTATTAAAGTGGCAGGGCGATACAAACAGTATTAATGCCACCAGTATGTAACCAGCTAGCAGCACCGGTATGCCTATTTTAAGGTTTTCGTTCTCGTAGCGCAAGTCCTCGTTGTGATTAGCTACCTTTTGGAGTTGTTTGGTTAGGCGGGTGATGTTTTCCATGTGATCTCCTCCTTAGCCGCCATGACAGACTATTCGTCTGTCACTTGATAATCTTTTGATTCAATGAATTCAATCACGTCAGATTCTCCGATAATATTTAAAACGTCATCCACATTAAGCTGGCCGATAATATGCTCGATATCGCAATGCTTAGCCTCTACCACTATCTCAGGCTCACGGAAAGCGCCAGCTGCTACAGATGTCACCGCGTCACATTTGATAGTTAAGTTCTCAATTGTCATAGTCTTGATCCTCTCGATGTGTGTTGTGTGCTTAAGTTGCACCCAGACTACCAAACACAACGAAACACGTCAACACCTCTCACTGTCGCCAAACGCAGACACAGCGCCAGTCTAACAGTTACCGTTAGACCGCTAGCCTTAGTCTCCCGTGGCCTAGAGAGATTTTACAACGAAATAACGGAAAAAAACGCGATTGACGAAAAACTTTTTCCAAGCGGGTTTTGCTCGCAGCCAGGCTAGTAATCTAACGAAAAAACGGTACTCAAACAAGCGTGTGTGTGGGTTAAGATATTGATTCTAAAGAGAAAAACGGTAAATCTAACAGTCTAACGCTTTTTTCGGGAACATGTATATATAGAAAAGGAGATAGACCTATAGGGATAGACCTCTTTATTATTATATATATTATTATTGTTGTTGTTGTTGTAAAAGGGCTGCAGCCCTAGTGCCACGGGGCTTTGCGGTCTAACAGCGAGTCTAACAGAATTGTTTTTTCTGTTAGATTTGTGTTATTTTCGTTTAGAATCAATGAGTTATAGCGTTAGACTGCGTTAGAGGGGTGCTGAGGGGTGTTTAGAGCCGCTAGCCCATGGCCGGATCATGGCTGAAAACCGCCTGTGGTATAATTGCTCTCGCGGCTAGGTTAGCTCCCGAACAGCAGAACGCAGACTGCTTGCCGCAATACCTCATCTGCGACAATCCTACTGCGAGGACACAATGCATCTTTGTATTTATTGCGGCGAAAAAGATATGCCGCTGCACCGCGACCACATTACTCCGATTTCAATATGTTCAGTCTCCAGGCACTACAGCGGGAACGATACAGTTTCATGCTGTAAAGAATGCAATAAATCTCTATCCAACGCATATATAACAACGCTTGAAGAAAGGGCTTGCCATTTAATCGATTTGTATACGATTAAACATAGAAAACTTTTACAAACGGCGGATTATGACCCAGAAGAATTAGAAGAAATGGGGCCAATAATGACGCGAACTATAAAAGCGTCCATGAATGAAAAGAGAATTGTAAAAGATCGATTGGCTTTTCTGGCCAAGACTGCATCAGGTTTATATAAGCTGGATAGAAAACTTTCTGGAATAGCCACGATGGAGAAGGCGGTCATTTATAAAATGATCGATGACTTTGTTGATAGCGGAAAAGAAAAGTTACAGGCTTTCTACGACCGGTGGGCAGAACGCCTTGGCTGCGACTCAGGTAAAGTTCAACGGATCATTGAGGAGCGCGAAATGTTCGACGTTTCTCTTACCTACAAGTACAATCACCAAACCCCGTTAGACGCAGGGCAATGGAGGACTAACACCATGTCAAAAACAAAAGAACAACTACGCGCAATGCCCGTGGTTACAGTCGAGCAAGTTGTACGATTTCGCGGCGAAGTGTTTGCTCATATCAGCGAGCAGAATGTTTTGATTGGGGAGCTAGCTGAGGCGCTAGAAGCTGCGCTGGAATGGATTGATAGCGTTCCAGATGGTACAGAGTTACCAGCTATGCCAGGGTTCTGCCGAGATTGGGCTGACAGCACGTTGGCCAAAACAAAGGAGAAACAACATGAACGAAGCTAAGTTTACTAAGGGGCCTTGGCGTGCCACCTACAGCCATGACCCGAAGTACGGAGATGGAGAGGTTCTTGATTCGTCCGGCCGCACAGTGGTCATAGTTACAGGGACTAACTATGATGTTTCATTTGGCGGATTTAGCGGTGACTGGCTTTCCCCTCGCGCCGAGGAAGAGGATGCAATTATTCACGAGGCCAATGCTCGCTTACTGGGTGCAGCACCAGAACTACTTGAGTCTCTGGTGAGCGCAGTAGACATTCTGGAGTCTATTTTAGATGACCCAGCAGTAACAAACGTGAACAAATGTCACGTCGATCAATCCGACATTGACGACATGAAGTTTGTTATCAATAAGGCGCTCGTTGGCGCCAAAGCCCGAGGGGAGGGGTGATATGAGTGACGAAACGGAAGAGCTAGGCGTTGCTGGATGGCTTTTTGTTATCGGCGTTGTCGGAACTGCCGCCAGTATAGCTTTGTGGGTTCTATGGAGTCTGCTGCCGATGTTTGGCTTTTGGTCGATTATCGTAATGAGCGTGGTATTTACCGCCTTATCACACACAAAGATAAACTGGAAGCAAACGCCTGTCGTGTGTTTAATCATTGCGGCATGCTTAGTCTTGAGTTACTATGCGTGTCTGCCCTATCAGCAAGCCAAAGACAAGGCCGAGGCTGATAGGCAGAAAGCGATGCAAGAAATGATAGATCTTAAGTGCAAGGGCCATGGTGGTTTGTCGCACACAAGATGGCCGAAAAACAGCAACAAGCTTTACTACTGCAACGACGGCACTGCTAAGTGGTAACAAGGAGATAGAAAATGAAAATGAGTGATGTGTTTGATGTTCCGGTTCGAGTCAATGATTTTGACGCGGTTATTGATAATGAGTGCTTCTTGCTAGCCGAGCTTGACAATGAAGAAATGGCTAAGGCAGCCGCCCACGCCATTAACTCCCACGACGCCCTAGTCGAGGAAAACAAACAGCTATCCCAATGGAAGAAAGAGCAGATGGAAGTATCTGCTGCCATGAGTGACGCAATGATTGGCATGTCTAGAAAGCTCAGCTGCCCACTTGGGTCTAGCATATCCGAGTCCGTGCCTGTCGCTGTTGATGGCTTGCTTGAGGAGAATGAGCGGTTGAAGGAGCGGATCAGGAGTCTTGAAGAGCATATCGATGACATCAGCTGCTGTGCATAGAGCTGCCACCTCGCGTCACACCCAGCCCACACTAGTGGGCTTTTTTGTGTCTTGGGGTTGCGTTTCTGCGTAAGTTGCACTAGAATAAGCGTATGACTTAACCGCCCAGCCAGTCTGGGCTTTGTTTTGGAGGTCGTATGTGTGACGAACTACTAAAGCCATTAGGCAGACAAAGTTTCGACATGAGTTACATGCCTGATGGAGATTTTGAGGGAAAGATTTATGCGGTTTCATTTCATGACCTTATGTTTCAAGAACTGGAGCCTGCAATAGAACAACAACACTACGGCCCAATCCGCAAGCGCGGCAAGGGTAAGGTGAGGAGGTGGTGATGAAATCCCTACACAAGAAAATAACGGACACGAATACGCTGCAAGGCTACAAACACGAGAAGAATCACCCGTCACGTCGTGCACGTTTGGCCGAGGACGCTAAGCAGGTTGTTGAGGGCGAGTTAGACCGCTTGCACACCCAAGAGTGCAGTGACGAATGCTCTTATTGCACGGATCACGTGTGGGAAGATGGCAGTGACTACTACGAACAATTACTGGAGCTAGTGCAAGACATGACCCCCGAAGAGCGCAAGCGTTATTTGATGGGTGACTGGAAGGCAGTCATTGAGCTTAAGGAGTATGAGTGATGGCTAACCTTGCAATGCTAGCCACTGGTTTATTAGCGATATCGTGCTATCTGATTTTCTATCCTGTGATCGGCTTATCAGGATTAATGTTGCTGGCGTTCGCTACGTCAGTAGCCGAGTCTAGCTATATGTGGTGGATGCTTGGCGCGGCCATTGTGTTTGGCGCTATAGCGCGGCTGCTTGAAAAGCTAGGCAACTGGCTAGAGACTAAGATGTAAAACAAGCAGGATGGCAAGTAATGAATCCAAGAAGACATGCAGATTATCTGATCTACAATCTGAATAACACATTCCCAGTGAATCCTGTAGAAATTGGCAGGAAGGCAGCGTTTAAAATTGATCCAACTGGATCAAGAGTAAGCAAGGCCTATTTGCTGGCTGACAAGATCAACTACAAATGGTCAGATTCTCAAAAAGATGAGTTTGTTAGGACTCTACTAATGCCGGAAGACTTTGTGAAAATAGCGATTGATCTAGGCAAGACATCGGCGGCAGAAATAGCGATTGACTTTGAAGTCTCTGCCAGAATGTGCGTTAATAGAATGGTTGACTTAGGTATGCTGCCAGAGAGGATGAGACAATGCTAACAGACCTAATCCTAACCCTAGCGCTGGGCTATGACCAGCCTATCGATACCAAGCAAGCTACCTGTATCGCGGAAGCTGTGTACTTCGAAGCCTCTGGCGAGTCGATCCAGGGCAAGGCAGCTGTAGCGCAGACTATCGTTAACCGGTCTGTGGCTACCAACAGAACTCCCTGCGAAGTGGTCAACCGGCCTTATCAGTTCAGCTACACACTGCTGCCCGATGAGGAACTAGCTCGTAGACTATCAACCGACGACCACCCTAGCTCCATAGCTCGGTTCGAATCAGCAACAATAGCCCTAGCAGCCGTCACGGGTTCTTTGGCAATACACAAAGCAAAGCACTATTACAACCCTTCTAAGGCCAGCCCTAAGTGGGCGAAAGCATTTGACAACGCCCTAGTAATAGGCGATCATAGGTTTGTTTGGTGATAATGAGGAGTGACAACAATGTCAAAGGTTAAAGAAACGCCCACCGCGCAAGAGCGCCGACAGGTTTGGGCTAATGCTTATGCTAATGCTTATGCTCAGGTTCGGTGGAGCGGTCTGCGCCATACCACTTCCGAAATAATGGATAGCGCAGAATCAGTAGCAAACATGTGCCTTATTGCATTCGACAGAGAGTTCGGCAAGGAGTAACAACATGACAAACCCAAAACCAAAGTTCTGCGTCGGGGAAGAGGTGGCGTTGGTTAGCGACGTCAGGCCGGAATGCAACATCGACAAAGTTGAAGTTGTCAAAATGAGTTATTCGGAAGATTGGGAGTGTTCTGTTACGGGGAAAATTTATTCAGGATACGCGTACAAGTTAGCTCATTCTCACAGATTGTGGCCGGAACCCGCCCTCCGCAAACTACCCCCAGAATCCCGCACAGGCTGGGAAGATTGCGTTTGGAAGCCGGTTAAGGAGAAAGTGTAGCCGTGCAAATCACCATCCAACTTCCCAACACAACCTACGGCGAACTGCGCCGCATTGAGCACTGTTTGAGTGTTGATTGTTTGCGCGATGATGCTGTTGAGCGTGATGGAGTGTTGTCGATTAAGACGGCCATAGACCTTGAATCACTGACTCTACGCCAGCTAACAGTGCTAGCAGGCATAGTTAAGTCGGCGACCGTCCAAGTACATGAACTGGGAAAAGTTAATGTTGTTGGGTTTTAGGGGTTGACACCCCGCTCAGCGATAGGCATAATACAAACATCAAGACAGCGAACAGGAAGTAAGACAAATGACTAAGCAAGAAATGATGGATCAAGTAGCGAACATGTTTAAAGAGCAAATGGGGCTAGATTTGTCAGAGATTTTATCCCTATACAATGACAGATTTGTCATTAGCCGTGACAACAAGCTAGGGCTGTCAATGGCTTCTTTGCGACTTGACATGACTGACGATGAACGCGGGGTCATGGTAGAGTTTTTAAACGCAGTAACAAAAGACAGTCCTATTATGCGTCTTTAGGCATCAAGACAACGAATTAGGAGTCAAGCATGAAAGCCGGATGCAGAATAAGAGTTTTTACTTACATTTGGGGCTACCAAACCGGAACCGAGGATTACACTGTAGAGGAGTTCCGCCATTGCCTTGGAATATTCAAGACTCCAGAGGATCGACAAGCGGGTAACTTTACGCCTTTGTGCGAGCTTTACGAGCCAGGGCCTGATAGCGAACACGGCTATATCTCTAACTATGGCGAATACACTACCAATCTAGTTCAGGCATGGATGGACTTGCCAAACTAAAACAACAGCCCTCTCCCGAGGGCTTTTTGTTATCTAGAACTGGGCTACGGTGTAGCGGGTCAGCCATAGGACACAGACATTTGGCCAGGGCGATTAGCCAAAGCAAGACATTGATCAATAGCGTCCATCATCGGATCAAGACAGTCATCGTGCTTGCCGTTAGGGAACTGTGAGGCCTCTCGAACTAAGTCACTAACACACTCGTGGTCGCTAGGCAGCCACACTCTACCGGCTGCTATAAAGTCCACAACATCGTTAGCCCTAGATACTTTATCAGTGTTGCGTTGTACAGCTCTTATAGGCAATCTAGACCCCCGCTTAAGTTCCTGTATTAAAGAACTACCGCTAGACTTATCCTCGATAAACACAGTCCTAACGCGCATTCTAGCTTGCTGCTTAGCGTAGAACGTTAGCATCTGCTGCTTTAGGTCTGGCGCTTCCCATTTGCCGCGAACCATGTCTAGCAGATACAGATTGTTGCCATCAATATCAACGCCCCAAGATTGGATAACGCTAAAGTCGTTTTGCTCCTTAGTCTTCTGAGCTGTGTCAGCCGTGATGAGTTGGTACTTCAGCTTAGGCAGTGCGTTGCCCGAATAATAATTCCACCATGCATCCTTGAACAAGCCCCCGCCAAGTGGCGCAGGATTTTGCATATACTGGCCAGAGAAGATATAAGCAGCATTAGGCCCAGCGTTACGCATAGCAAGTAACTCTTCGGTCGTATGCTTAAACGGCCAGATAGCTTCCTCGTTGTCATCGAGCGCTGGGATATTAAGGTGCGTCCATTTCTCGCCGCTGCCGCCATTAAGCAGGAAGCCACTCATGTCATCCTCATGTAAGCGTTGCATGATTACGATGATAGGCGTGTTACGACTGTTAGCACGGCTTCTGATCGTGCCATTGTAACGCTCGTTAATGGCGTTGCGCTTAGCGTCGGACTTGGCGTCATCAGGCTTAAGCGGATCGTCAATAATTATCGCGCCACCAAATGACTCGCCATCAGAAAAGAATTCCTCTAGCTCTTCCTCGTCGTGCTCTTCAGAGGTGCCAGCACCAAAGCCGGTAATAGCCCCGCCAGAGGCAACAGCATAAACACCACCACCGGCCTGCGTGTACCACTTCTTCTTGCTTCGAGTGTCTTTCTTAAGCTCGACATCAAATAGCCTGGTGTATTCATCAGACTGCACTGTTTCTTTTATGGCAGCGCTGTTGTCGTTGGCTAGCTCATCAGAATAAGACAGGTGAATGAACTTTGCCTTATCGTTGTTAGCAATAGTCCACGCCACAAAAGCCTTAACGGCTATGTCAGTTTTGCCATAACGCGGAGGGATGTTGATTACCAAGCGAGTAATTTCGCCCTTAGCAACACGGTGAAGGTATTCACAGATCTTTATATGGTGGGCAGCAACATCTGCCTTATAGCCGTTCTGCTTTTTAAAGAACCAGCGCCAGAAAAACAGCAAATCCTTCTGGCACTTGACCTTTAATACTTTGTCTTCTTTAGCATTGCTCATCGAGGGCTTGACTAATCTGCTTGGCTTCTTCTTTTGTTATTGTAACCGAGCCTGAGTGTTCTACTGTGTGCTGGCCAGTTATGTCTTGCTTGACTTCCTGCTTCTCACTATAGCCGTGATTAGCCAGCATCAGCTTAGTGATAGGAGCAGTAAAAACTCCTGACAAACCGCCATTTACCAGAACTTTATGCTGTGAAATCTCGATTTTCTTGAGCGTGTCGGTAAATTCTTCTTTTTGAGGGTCTTTAGCCCATTCATAGATCGTGTCTCGATGAATGCCTAAAGCAACAGCAAGCCCTGCGATCTGAGGAACTACGTCATCATAATCTTTGTAGTTTTCAAGGTAGTGTCGCGCTTTGTCGACAATCTCTTGACAGTACTTTGTAGGTCTTCCTGCCATGGTTAATCCTTATAATAATTAAGGCGCCGTTTGGCGCCATGGGTCTGCTAGGGCGTCTATAGCCGTCGACAAGGCGGGAGCAGCTCCGTGTTCTTGTCCGTAAATAGTGGCGCTATCCTTGGTGGGCTGCAAAGCAGGGATATCCAAGGTTTAAGCGCCGCCTACTTAGGGGTTTTCTGGAAGGTTTCGCACTTCGTGCAGATCTAGCTCTATACGGTGCTCCTTGATTATCTCTAGCCGCTAGATGCAGATAACCAAGCGCTTCACAACAAAAACCCCGTCGTAGGACAGGGTTAGTATAGCATAGGTGGGTGTGGTTAGTCCGCAAACGACTCAACTCTTTCCTCAAGCCACTTAATGCTAGCTTTGTCCATAATTAGCGACACAGTCCAAACCACAGCGCAACCCCACCATCCGAACCACACTAAAACAAGAATCTCGAAAGTTGTCGTTACTTTTCCGTAGGTGTTAAGAAACTGCTTTCTTGCTAGCATGTTCTCGGCTACGCTGAGGTCGCACCGATCAATCGTCGCTTTAGTTATCAGCGCACAAAAGGCACAAAAGCAGGCTATAAATATTAGTACATTTTCAGCGCCATTTGATTGAAAGAACTGAGCGGCTACGAATAGGCTGTATAAACTTGCATCCGTGGCCAGCTGTATTGCGATAACTTTTTGCTTGTTTAATTGGTTGTTCATTTGGCTGTTTCCTCTGTTTTTCCGGCTGGCCTGGCGCCCTGCTGAATCAAGTCGCTAATGATGTAGACCAAGGTATCATAGTCCCAGCTTTCATACGGGTCTTCTAGATATTCTTCAACATCAAAGCCCCGCTGTTTTAGTTGTTTGAGGTTTTCTTCGTGCTCTGGGTAGCTGCTCATATTACCACTCCTTTTCACTTGTTCCCTAAACTCTTTCCCACCTGTAAAATAAGCAAGCGCAAAACCTGCTGTGAATAGGACGCCGCCTGCTGCTACGATGTGGAATAGGTTGGTTAGTTGTTCTATCGCTTGGTCTGTCATGTCAATGCACCGTAACCGGCCCAGTTAACTCAAGCTCCTGATTATCCAGTAGCGCTACCAGTGAATCACCTGTAAGCTCATCAAAGAACTGCTGGCAGAGTTCCTGCTCCGAACCAAAGCTAATGCATTGTAGCTGCATAACACCATCTTCCTTATACTGCGCTTCGATCCAGCTACCTTCTGGCTCATTGGTGATGATAGCGACCATAGTTCCGTACTTTGAGTTAACGAGCTTAACGAAGTCGTCTTTATCTGGTCGTCGCCACCCCGCCTTAACCAGCGCCATGCAGTAATCTGCAAGAACCTCCGCGCTAGTCTTGTGCTGACCGGCTCTGTCGTCTTCTACGATGTCGGCCATGGCTAAGCCTGCTAGTTGTTCTAGTTTCATTCACCACCTCTCGCGCAGCAGTCGCAGCAGCACTGGGACGTTTCGGCATCGTTGAGTTTATCTATTAGCTCGCTGATGGAAAAGGAATCCAGCCATTCGGATATATCTGTATACCCGCCAACATCCCCGTGTTTTTCCATTTGATTATGGAAAAACTCTTCCTGCTGCTTTATGAATCGGCTTATTAACTTAGACATGCTATTTACCACCCCTTTCGACCACTAGCCAGTCCTCGCAGTTAATAAAGAAGCTCTTGCGCAGAGCAATGCCTAGCTCATGGCCTTGGTCGTCTGTAATGTAAGGGTTGCTGTGTTCGTCGTAAGACACTGCGTAGTGCTTTCCTGCTGTAAGGAAGCCGGTGCAGTCATGGCTGATGGCTCGTGCAGCGATCACTGTTGGCTTATGGTGTAAGCTCATGCTTGCTCCTTAAGAATGTCAGAGATTTCGATGTAGTCGTCTAGATCTAGGATAGAGGTGGGGTCGAAGAACACCGCGTCACCATTATCATCGGCACCTTCAACCTCTGTAACGTCGAAGTTGTAAGCCTGCTCGTTGTCAGTCCAACGGACGTTCTCAAGAGTAACGTGGTAAACGTTGTTGTGCTTGGTGTATTCGATTGTTGTTATCATGGTGTTGCTCCTGCGTTGTGTTTCGACTTGGGATAAGTATAGGGTGAGTGGTGGTTGGTGTCAACACCCAGAGCAAGAAAAAGCCGCTGGTTAGGCGGCTTGTGTGGTTACTTGAGCAGGCCTGCTTCGCGCAGCATGCGCGCCATCTCTTGGGCACCACTCTTAAACGATTCATTTAGATGATCACATTCAAAAATCTGCATTACAGAATCAATAGCTTTTTCTCGCTCTGTTTTAATTGGGCGAAACGACAGCTGATCTAGTTTCTCGGCTCGTTCTCGGCCGTCGTCATAAACTACTACTGCGAATTCCTCGCCAATGTATTTAACCTTTATCTTCCGGAAGCTTTGATGATTATCGCCTACGTTCGATCGCTCGCACTCAGTCCCAGCCGGCGGATTGCCTTCGCCATTCCATTCAACTGCCTTATCCAAACCTAATCTCTCCCGTTCTGCTTGCCATTCTTGTTTTGTGTGAATGCCTTTCACGCCATCATCGTTGACCAATGAGACATACGCGGCTGGATCATTTCCTCCTACGAACCAACCGCCAAACACCACCTCCGTGTGGTCGTCATCCCAAACCTCAACATTCCTAGCTAGCCATTCTAGTGGGTTCATTGTCCAGATTCCGCCAAGTATTCATCCATAGCTCGCTCAAGAACTTCTAGCGACTTACCGGCTAGGCGTTTAGCCTCTTCGCTTTGTGCGATCTCAGTTACGCCATAGGCCGCTAGCATTTTGTATGCTGTATCTTTTGATGGCATTAGCCAGCCATAGCAGACCATCAAAACGCTAAGAGTCACTACAGTTTTTGTTGGCAGTTTATCTGACAATCCTTTTAGGGATTTGTCATCAGGACATAAACCTCCAACAATCACAATCGCCACTGAAATAATCAAGTAAACAAGCCCAATGATCCAGCCGACAACTGCTATTCCACCTTTGCTGCTCAAGACATCAATAAAATAAATGATTAGTGCTAATTCCACAACATCCTCCATAGCGCCCCGAAGGGCGCGGTTTTGTTTTTATTTGGCTAGGCTCATGAGTACGTTAGATGACTCTCCTAGCATCGTTTGAGGCATTTTGCCATCCCACAATAAAGCAGCTTCTGCTTGCTTAAGCTGAATTAGCTCAACCGTAACGCTTTCAGCTAAGGCTTTGTTGCCAGCCGCTTCTTGCTGCATTTCGTAAAGCTTGGCATCAGCAGCTTCCTGGCGCGCTATGCGATCTTGCTTAGCAGCTTCTGCATTTGCTGCAGCTGTGTTGACGACTTCTTGGGCTTTCTTCTGTTGGATGTCTAGCAGAGCTTGCTGGGTGTTAACTTTCTGGTTGGCCTCTTTTGTTTTCACAATAGCATTTGTGACCACTTGAGGCAGACGGATGTCCGAGAACTTGACAGCAGTAATCTCATAGCCTCGATCATTAAGCTCGCTGTTTAGACGAGAGACGATCTCATCTTCCATCACTGAAAGCATGTTTTCGCCAAAGAAAGCCTGGGAGCGCTCGGCTTTCTCCTTGCCAACCTCGATAACAATCGCTCGGACGCGCTTAGTAACTTGAGAGTTCATGAACTGGGACTGCGAGCCAATGGAGTCTCGGATAATTGGCGCTTTTCCGGCAATGAATCGGCCAGTAACGTGAACATCCATGTTCGTCTTCAGGTTGTCTTGAGCTGGAACGCCAACGTCCTCCCAAGAATAAGTCATTTCCTGCAAGTCGTACTCAAAGAAGTCGGCTAGCGGGTTAACGATGTGGAATCCAGACTCGTAAGCCTGTTCATGAACCTTGCCAAAGGTTGCGCCAGCTTTTTCTTTACCCTCGGACACAATTGTGTAGCTGTTCATAGCTACGGTGATGCCAACAACAGATGCTACTGACGCTGCGATTAATTTTTTGCCAAACATTTTTTATCTCCTTATTAAAACTGTGGATCTTTGCTTTTCCGGTCCTCGTACTGTACTGGCTGCTCGCCAGAGCTGGACGCTTGATCTTTGTAATCCTCATACGCGGGAAACGCGATAGCTGCCAGAATCCCGATAATTGCAAAAATTATCATGAATTCTATAAAAGTAAAACCTTGTTGTTTCATGCTGTTCTCCTTTGTACTAAGCCGTCGCCAACCAAACAGTAAGCGCCTTGTATTCTGTTGAAGGCTTAAGACTGCCTTCGTTATTGCCTACATGCTTGACATGCTTGACGTACTTCTTACTAATGAAGTTCCGTAAGCTTACAGGCTTGTCTGTAGTTTTGCAATACTCTTGGTAGCTTTTCTCAGCATCGCAGTTGCTTTGAGCGTTTCGCTCTTTGTCATACTCTGCCCACTCATTTGACGGATTAGATAGCTTGTAGGCTGCTAAGCCTACGCCCGCTGCGGTTAATAGTGCTAGTGTTAGCATGCTGTTCTCCTATTTAGTTGGCTTGTCAAAGCACTGTAGGCCCATCGACTGGGCATTGTCAAGCATTAGCATCACACAAAACTTGCCAGGATGGCTTTTTGGCGTAAATTCATAAACCTCAGAATTTGCTCCCCAAGTGTCTATTTCATAGTTATAATCAGGTGTTTCCAGCTGATTGGTGGTTGGTGTTGTAAACGCGCCGTTGTCGCATCCTGTTAGGACGGTGGCGGCTGCTGCGAGTGCAATTACTGCGGTGAGACGTTTGCTCATTAGTTCTCTCCTCTACTAAAACTACGCTAATCTTAGCTGTTGTTGTGTGGTGTGTCAACCCTACAATCAATAAAAAGCCCACCGAAGTGGGCTGTTGTTGTGGCTAGGCTAGATCTCGCACCCGTTTGCAGTACAAGCAAGCTCCTGCGAACCAGTCGTCATGTCCATCTGCTCGTAGTCGCCGAGCTTAGACCAGTCTAGCGACTCTGGCAGCATGGCCAGAGCAGCCTGGTACTCTTCAGCTGTGCAGTCCTGATAAGGCGCCTGCTGATAAGTGTGTTCACTAAATGGCAAGAACGATACGCCGCTGATCTCGTCAAAGTGCTTATACACCCAAGCGCCGACTTCCATCCACTCATGTTCTTTCACACTAATGGTTACGGACGGCTTGTGTTCGCACCAGTGACGCTGATAAGCCAGCCAAAGCTCTAACTGCTCGATGGCAGTCATGTCTGTGCGGCAAACAGCATTCTCTGGAGATGCCATAGGGAAGCTAAACACCGTGGTCGACTCAGGCTTCATCACGCAGTCTTCGCTAGGAATACCCTGATCAATCATAAACTGAGTAATCGGGTCTTTCTTGTCGCCGCGAACTGTTCGGATGTAGTAGGGACTGTGTCTGGCGTGAATACCGCTAGCGGAGTTGACTTGTTGGCTAACAGAGCCACTGGGCTTCACTGCTGTAACAGCCGCAGCTTGCACAATACCTAGCTTTTCAGCCCATTCCTTGTTGGCTTGCACGGCTTTTGCGCGAACTTCTGACAGCATTTTGTCAAGGTCGTTCAGCTTATAAGTCAGCGGATCATCCATAATGCCAGTCATCGACACGCCAAGCAAAGCTTCTTCTTCGCAGTTCGCTTTCCATTCTTCTGAGAGGTACTTGAAGTCCGTAACCGTGGCCTGGAATGTACCTAGAATGGCCGCAACACGCGCCTTACGCTTAAGATCTTCCAGCGTGTCATCTGGTCGAACAACGATCTCAGATAGGTTGCAGAACTCTTTAGGTCGTAGGATAATCTCGCTATTGCCAGTCACGATGCCGTTAAAGGTGCCGCGAGAAGTCTTAGGCTCGGTAAAGCAGTAGGTCATTTCTCGGCGGTTTAGATCACTAACCGACTTAATCAGAACCGGCTCGATCTGGACAACTCTTGGTCGCTCAAGTGTTGATATTTGGCTGCCAACAACTAAATCACAGGTTTCGACAAACGATCCATCAGCCATAAACCAGCGGTGATTCGTCGTGCAGTCAAGGTATCGACCATCTGACAGAGTGACGCGATACAGATCAGCCTCACCGGCCTCATATGGCGCAGCTGGAGCGAATTCTTCGCCATTCCATACATCAAAGGTAGTGTCTACCATGTCTTCAATGCGTATTGTCCCTTGTTTAGTGTCGACCATGGTTTCACCACTAACGCAACAAGGATTAGTGCCCCACTCATAACCACCTTTACGACGACCATTTTCCACCGCCTTGCGCTCTGACGCTTCACGGTTAAAGATGCCGCGCTCACCAGACTTAGACTCATACAGAGCATTCCACTCCTGCATGAACGTGCCCATCTCTGGCTTTTCAGTGTAAGCAACTGAGTTATTGGCTAGGGCTCGCTGTGGCTCAACAGACCACCATTGGCCGTCTTTGGCGTGACGCATGCGCTCGTCTGACAGGTTGGAGAGGGAGATTAGCGCGCTACGACGAACACCGCCCACAATAACCACCTCGGCAGTCTTACATACTAGAT
>FUIF01018599.1_pt1 | contig 20453 bp, 43 predicted proteins | sample 1003461 | NCBI WGS metagenome assembly FUIF01 (sample SAMEA80401918, study PRJEB19352) | marine metagenome | reverse complement strand
CACTTATAATCAGGACATCGACAGCACCGCAGAGGTGCCCGAGATGAACACAGAGACGAGCGAATACGTGGCACAGGTACAGGAACGGGAACGACTGGCATTGCAGGCATTGGCTGCGGTTCGCCGGCGTAACGCTGTGCTCGAGTCAGAGCTCGCCGTGGCTAAAGCTCAGCTGGCCCGCAAGGCCATCGAGCCGGATTATGCGTTACCTATGGCTGGTGATACTGGCCGGGTGCTCAACAACTAACATCAACGACAAGTACTCGGAGCTGTCGACGTGTTTGAACGTCGGGGGCGACTGCAGTCAGATTCAAGAAGAAATCAATCGCTTAGAGGCTATCGCGGAGCGCCGCAAGTATCAGCGCACCAGGCGCTGCCCCGTGGGCATGATCGAGCACTGCAATGACACACACCGCGGCTGCGGCAAGCGCTGGAAGCAGCCGGACGACGAGTTCGTGTGTGTGCACCGATCGCAGCTGCCGTCAGTCTTTCACTGAACCTAATGCGGCGAGGGCTTCGTCAATCGACTCCCGTGTTATCGGCATATTACGCCGGAACAAAGATCGCGGAGCAGTCAAGTCTATCTCCCTAATTGCCTCGGACTCCAAGTAGTCCATTCGCCGTTTGTCAGCCTTGAGCTTTTCGTTTCTTTTTTCAGGTCCAGCAAACAGTAGATCATATTGCGCAACCCCTCGATTTCGTCGGCGGCTTCTGCTGCCAATGATTGCGGAACCTGCAATATTCGGTAATCCATAGGGTCAGCGGCGCTCCGCAGCCTTTCCACTATGTCAGTCACTCCAAGTTGCTCCCGATTTGATCGCAGCTATACATGAACGGGATACACCGTATTGTTTTGCCAGCACAGCTTGTGGCCTGTCATGCGCCCGAATTGAGGCAACATCAGCCAAAGATAGTTTAGCTCTACCGTTCGCTGCGCCCTTGTTTCTGCTTGAGTATCGTCCAGCCCCGCGGTTAGCTACTTGTTCCTTTCGCGTCACCCACCGGCAATTTTGCGGCGAGTAATCACCATCGTTACCGATACGGTCAATTGTTAGGCCCATGCGGTAGCCGTTGGCAATAGCCCAATCTCGAAAAGCGTCAAAGCTATCCCACTCAGCGCAAACCGTGATCCCCTTATCGCGGTAGTATTTGGCGCACTGATCCGCCTTACACCGCCCCCGCATACCGCGCCAGACACCGTATAAGCGGATGGTTCGCAGCTTGCCCTTGCTCCAATATCTACGTTTGTGAATCACCTTCCAAAACCTTTAGGGCTGCCCTTGCGTAGTCGCCTATTTGGTATGCGGGCTTCAACCCTATTTCCGGGAAGTCTCGCAGTGCATCGCAGTATCGTTGCCAAAACTGTGTATCGTTGTTGTCGAGTGAACGCATCCACTCCAACACCGCATAGTCATCGTTGGCGTCTGTGAAGGGGTTAAACCCTAGAACATACTGTCTCGGGAAAACCTCTTTATAGGCTCTGTCAAATGTTATACCCATAGCTTCAGCTAAGCGTATTGTTGCCGCCTCTGTTTCCTCTGCGAGTTTAATGCGGTCGTTCATTTCTCAAGCACCCAAAGAATAAATATAGCGGCTGCGGTCACCCCCACAGCCATCCCCATAAAAAACGCAATTAGTGGTGTCATCCCAGCACCCCCGAATCAACAATAGCCCTGATGGTGTTCATGGTGCGGTCGTCGCGCTGTGGCTCCATATACTCAAGGTAAGCATCGCCCTTGCGGCGAATCCTTGTTAGGTCGGACCAGATAACAACTTCGAAGCCAAGCGCATCCACCTGCCGCACCAATTGGGCGGCGAGGGCGTCAACAATAGGTTGGTGCGTGTGCTTAAATCCGAATGTGCCAATTCCGGGGCAAACAAAGGAATCAGGATAGGTTTCATTGATCGTCCATCCATCAGCCAGTTCAACGCCACGGCGTATGTACCACTGATCATCCTTACAATAACAATCATCAGATCGGCCCGTTTTGTGACTGTCACAGTCGCTATCGTGAATCATCTTTCACCCGGCTCCTGTATGCGTAACCACCATCGCTGTATGGCCGCTCCAGCCCAAAGGCAACCAACAGTCCAATAGAAAATTAGCCAAGCCTCTAGCACCCATGTTGGAATTAAATATTCATCCATCACTCAATGCCTCTAGTCCTGCCTCTATGATGGCTCGGGGGAGTGATTGCACGCCCAATATCGTTATGCTCCCGATTTCATTGTGGAACTGCATCACCAGTTTCTTTTGGGCTTCCTCAAGATAGATTTCTGTGCCGAGGTAGCCGCGCTTAGATTGATACACCCGCTCCATCACCGCACCGGCTACGCGCCAGTCGCGGACGACTTCGCTTGCGCTACCTTCTGCTTCTGCGCTATCGGGTATAGTGTAGACATAGCCAGATGGCGGGAACTTTGTATGCAGGCACTTCACTATCCCCAACGCCACCAGCTTGTCGGCTAGTTCTTGGTCAGTCATGTTACTGCCTCATTGTTGTTTCGATACTCGGCATAGTCGTGGGCGTCTTTTTCCTCAACGAACGACGCAACACGGAACCCACCAAGTCCCAGACCGCTATCTAATACAAATTGGCGGTAAACGGGGTAGCCCGCATCATTCATGCTGTAAGGCTTGACGACAAATTCTGGCAATCCATCACTCATTGCCATGTTAGATGATCCTTACGTTCGGGCTGGTAGGGCTCGTGCGGCTCCCAGGTAGCGGCCGGAGCGACAACAGCGACGCAGCACAGCACCAGCACCAGGCAGATAAACGCGATGACGTGGCGGTGCTTCATTGGCCGGCTGGCCTCAGATCGACCTTGATCACGGTGTTCTTCTGGAACCAGTGTTCTTCGTCGCCGACAATGAATTTGATGAACGGCCCGCTCTCGACGACCTCGGCACCCTCATAGCTATAGGTGTACTCCACCGCGCCGACTCGGACCTTAACTTCGATGTCGTAGTTCTCAAACATCAGCGTTCGAGCTCGTCAAACAGCTGCGAGTAGCGCCCTACAATACGTTCTGCGGCGTCTTCGCACTCGGCAATACCTTGGGCAGGGTCCGTCCTGATCTCGCGCCTGACGAGCGCTGAGAGCGCCTGTCGCAGCGTTGAGTAGTACTTCTTGGGAACCCAGCCGGACTTCTTGGTATAGGTCTCGAGCTGCCAGCATGTATCGGTGCCGGCGACGCGGGTTTTGTCGTCAATCGGGATGATCACTTACCTTCCCCGTCGTGGCAGGCCGGTATGTCTACAAACACAGCAATAGGCGCCTCGCCCTCACAGTCTCCCCACCATTTGTCGGCCGCCGCCTTGACCTCGTCAGTGAGCGCTCGGCCACAGGGGTCGACGCAGGTCTCGTGGAACGGGCAGAATGTCATACCTAGGTAGCAAATCATCCGCCGTACCTCCTGGGATCGTCTTCGTCGAGGTCGCCGCGCTTCACGTCATGGTCCTTGCCGTGCTTCAGCTTCTTCGTTTCCTGCGGCGTGAATACCCCGCCCTTCGTCCAAGCCACACGGAGCGCAGTCTTGTCGTCGTTGTCGAGTTCGTCCATTGCTTCCTTGGCGGCGTCGTAGTTGTCCTCGGCCAGAAAGTTCTTGATCGCCATGATCGACTCGTAGTTCTCGAGCAAGGCGTCGGTGAAGGCGCGCCAGCGCTCCCACGTTTGCTTTTCGTGCTGCTGGATCGTGGCGTCCGCGCGTTCCTCGTAGCTCGCGATCTCGTTCTCGGAGCCGTAGTTCAGGAAACCCAAGCAGCGGCCGACGGCCGAGGTCTCGCAGTTCTCGAGCGCATCGGACTTGTTGACGTTCGAACTGCCGCGCACTTCCTCGGCGTAGCCAGTGGATAACAGCGTCTCGCCGTCGAGCACCAGCGCTTTCATAATGACCTTTTCGTCATCCTGGAGAATGAGCTGCGTCTCGAGTGTCAGCGGCTTGTCTTTGGTCTCCGAGCGGAACAGCGTCACGCGCTCCGCTACGGTCGTGTAGGACTTGCCGTGTAAATCGATAGGCATTACTGGTTCACCTGCTTGGTGTGCTGCTCGTGATTGATCACGAACCTGTTGCTGTGCTCGAAGTAGTTTTTGATGCGGGCCTCGGACCAGCCGCGGCGTTGCAGCTGCTTGGTCTTCCAAGCGATAAATTCCTCGCGGCCCATTTCAGTCGGGTGCTTTGCCATTGATATAGTCCCTCGCGTCCTTCAGTAGTCGTATCAGCTCGGCACGACTGAAGCTGTTGTGCTTTGCTATGTGATGTATCGCGGCGTTGAGCCTGAGCTCGAGCCGGCGGCTGGGCGGTGCCACGTATTCAGCGGACTCCGACCAGTCTTCATTGGGGTTCTCTGCGGGTCCGTCAGTGACGGCGCACGGCATCTTGGTCACGACTGCGGTTTCTCTGAGATGATCTTCATGCAGGCATCTACCGCGCGCTCGGCGCCAGCGAAGTAGCATCTCCGAAACAGGCCCTGAATGTCAGGGCCGTGCTGGTCCCACCATTGTTGAAAGTCTCGTTCTCTTACGCTCGGTTCATTCATGATCTTCCCCTGCTTGACAGTGTGCTAGATAGTCGTTACAGTATACACCATGACTAAGCGCAAATCCAAGTACATAAATTTCCGCATCACCCCAGAGCGACGCAAGAAACTGTTTCGTATAGCAAAATGGCGTCGGCAGACTATGACCGACGTCGTGTCTAACTACATCGACCGGGCGCACGCACAGGTCCCTAAGGACTTCAGGGAGTGAGGCCCGATGCTGCTGCTTGACGTCGCACTCTCAACGATAGTGCTAGGCACGGCTATCGTCATCTATTGGGCCGGCTTTCGGGCCGGCCGTTTTTTTGAGCGGCTACGGCAGATCGAGGTCAACATGGGGATCGATCCGTGAACTGGAAACCGGGTGACATAGCCGAGGTCCGCGCGAACCGCGAAACTACTGGCGACGCCGTCGATATTGTCAACGGCTCCGTGGTCACGTTGATTCAGTTCGTCGGCCAGATACCGGCAATTCCCGGCTGTGATTACTGGCGAGTGGACCTTGACGGCAGGCACTACTACGTCGGTCAGCGCCTTCTCTATCCGGTCGACGACGGCGACCAGCCCGGATCCTGGGAACAACTCAAAGACATCTGGCAACCAAAGGAGCTGACTGTGGTATAAAGGACGAGGCCCAAGTGACGCGAATCACTTGGGCCTCAAATCTGTTGGTGTTCCGGCACCACCAGACGACGCAATCCTAGCACGTCTGGACACGCCGAAGCACACCAGAGCCCGGAGCGAGGCGCACCGCCAAAGAGGTAGTGCGAGCGTGTGGCACCTAGCACCCAGCTCCCGACTATGGTTCCGGCCAGGCGTCGATAACTCAGAAAGGAAAGGGCACCGGATCGCGAGCATGAGGCGAAATGCAAGGTGGGTCTATGGAAGTTGATTTTGAGACGTTCTGGAAAGCATGGCCTCGCAAGGTCAGCAGGAAGCCTGCCGAGATCGCGTTCAACAAGCTCAACGACGGCCAGAAGCAGGCGCTGCTCAGCGATGTCGAGAAACGTACCCGCATGGGCTGGTGGCCTTCGAACCCCCGCCGCATCCCGCACGCCGCGACGTTCATCAATCAGGAGCGCTGGAAAGATGAATGGCAGGACGAGCTCGAGAAGTCACGCCGGGTCGGCGATAATGAGAAACCCAATTCTGGCGCCGTCACTTACGAGCCAATTCAAAATAGTTACAAATGCAACAAATGGGAAGCACTATGCAATCGTCTATTCCTGAAATACCTGCGCACCTGTGGCGGTATGTCCGAGCGAATGCTCGGGAAGTGCATCAAGATCAAAAACGACTGGACCGCCGAGGCGGGACCGGCGTTCGACGAGGACGTGGCAGCGGCGCCCGAAGACAAAACCAAGGCCGTGTCGCAGCAATGTGTGCTCGAGTTCGCTCGTGGGCTTATGGATCGCCTGGATAAGTACACCGGCAAGCACGTCGGTCAGCGGGTGCTGGGCCGGCACGCATGAGTGAGGTCAGAAAATTCTTGAATCCACCTAACGTGATATGGCGCGCAGAATGCTCGCGGTGCCATCGCTCTACGAAGTGGAAGGGCTGGCATACTGACACATCAATATGGCCGGACTGCTTCTACTGCGGCGCATCGCTCAAGCAGCCTGCACACTTGCACCAGATTATCGATGCACCGGAGTTGATTAATTGAAGTTCGTCGTTCGCTCTCAGCTCGGCCTGATAGAGCGCTGCTCAAAAATTCCGGAGTGGGACGGCAAGCCCTACACCGTGACGATCGAGCCCTTCAAGCGACCGCGCACGAACCCTCAGAACGCCAAGCTGCACGCCATGATTCGCGAGCTGGCCCAGCACACGGGCTATACCGAAAAAGAGATGAAGGACGTGGCAAAGGCCGCGTACTACCCAAGCAAGCACCTCAAGCGGCCCGGCCATCAGCCGACGAAGTACGTCGTGCCGAAGTCGACGGCCGAGCTAAATGTAGAAGAAGCCTCGGAAGTCGTCGAGCGCCTGTACCAGCTAGGAGCAGAGATTGGCTGCGTCTTTCAATCTGCGTAAGTACGCGGCGGGCAAGCCCTGCCAGATACGAATACCAGGAGTATGCAATGGCGATCCCAACACCACAGTGCTATGCCACCTACGTCTTGCCGGCATTACGGGAACAGCTCAGAAGTCACCGGATCTGCTCGGTGCTTGGGGCTGTTCCGCCTGTCACGCCGAAACCGAAGGGAACGCCGACCCAGCCGTTCGTCTGGACTTCTACGAAGGCATCTTCCGAACGCAGTACCAGCTGATCAAGGCCGGTATAATCCGATGGGATGGGATACCGCAGGACACACCGTTCTGACCATAACCAAAAGCAGATAGTCGCAGCCCTGCGCAAGATCGGCGCCCGCGTCTACATCATCGACAGACCCGTTGATCTTCTCGTCGAGTACCGCGAGCGGTGGATTGTGCTCGAGGTCAAGCAAGAGAACGGCAGGCTCTCAAAGGGACAAAAGGACTTTTTCGCCATGACGCAGGCGCCCGCCGCCGTGGTAAAATCCGCCGAACAGGCCATCGAATACGTCACAGGGGTTAAAAATGGAAGGCGGAAGTCTGCTCGTTAATGTCACTATCACCGCGGCCTCGCTGCTGCTTCACATTGCGTTCAAGTGGATGGAGTTCAGGGAGAGCAACGGCAGCCCAAGCGCCAGCATCCAAGCCTATCTGCAGGCAAAGCCAGCCAGGACAGCGATTGCCGTCATCAGCTCGTTTCTGGTGTTCGTCGTGGTCTACGAAATGGATTGGATGAACCCTATCGCCGCGCTGACCGCCGGCTGGCTGAATAGCTCGTTGATCGACAATCTTGCCAATCGCGGCAAGTCCATGATCGGCGGATGAAAAAGCTAGTAACGCTCGCCGCTCTGGCGCTACTTGCGGTTCAGGCCAGCGCCATCAACGTCAGGATCTCCCTGACCGAGAACTTCGACGGCACTTTTGACACCGAGTACCCGACGGGCAACAAGGCCGTAGGCCCGCCCAACGATCCGCCCGAGTGGGTCGCGACACCGAACCCCGTTTGCAACGAGGGCGTGGCGAGCTCGGTCTCCATCGTTCCAGAGAACTGTACGGACCCGGACGGCGATACCCTGACGCTTACCCTGCAGTCCGGCACGTTACCAACGGGCGTCACGCTTGACGACGTCAACGACGAGCTCGACTGCGCGACCAATACCTCGCCGGGAACCACTACCGGCCTTGTGCTTGGCTGTGACGATGGTACGGCGTCCCGTGTGGACAGCAGCTCGTTCTCGCTGACGGTCAACGCCGAGCAAGGCGGCGGCGATCCGCCGGTATTTGGCTTTACCACACTGTTTTCGCTTAATAATGTTCGCGGCGATCAGACCGGCTGGTCCGGCTCATACATGACGTCGGATGACGACGGCAACGTCTACTACGCCCTAATGAACACCGCGAACCAGATTCAGGTCGGCAAGTGGACGAAGGCGACTGACACTGAGGAACATACGGACCTGACGCCCAACATTACGGGCCAGGATACCCACCACATGCTCGCCATTGCGCTCGACAAGAACGGGCGCATTCACGTCTTCGGCCCCGTGCATCAGGACCCAATGGAGTATTGGGTAAGCGACGCCCTGTATAGCGTGACCGGCGGCTTTACCAAGCAGACCGCGACCAACAACATCATGCGCGGCCTGCACGTCGGCACGACCAAGTCGAACGGCGACAACGCCATCACGTACCCCTACACGTTCTACGACACCAACGACAACCCGTATGTTGGCTTTCGCTTCCGCGTGAGTCCCGACGGCTTTCAGCGTCAGGCGCAGGCGGCGCAGCTGAGCCGCTACAACAGCGCCACGGACTTGTGGGAGCAGATCGGCGGCAACACAAATGTCGACTATGACCCGACGGTCGCAATCACCTTCCCGGATCCCAAGATCCCGGCATTCATGTGGTCGACGCAGACATCGTCGAACGCCCTGAACGACGCCTACCAGGCTTGGGGCGACCGGCAGTGGACTGACTCAACGGGCCGCATACACTTCGCGATGAAGCACTTTGACGGCGGTACTGACGCGCCTTGCGGCGGCTGGGGTACTGACGTCGTGTACTTCTACAGCGACGACCTCGGCGTGACGTGGCGAACCGCTGACGGCACGGCCGTAACCGATGAGCCGATTGTCGTGCCGGGCTCTCACGATGCGAGCATGTACGTCGTCGGCCCCGCCGGCAGCCCGAAGTGTGACTATCACGGCGTAACCGCTGGCCGCGGCTCCGACGGGAACCCCGTTGTCGGCTATGAATCCCGCGACGGCGCCGCTACGTACCGCTTCAGTAAGTGGAACGGTACGTCATGGGATGAAACGAACACGGGCTTCAGCGCCAACAGCGCGGACCTGTTGATCAGCTCCGACGGCGGACTCTGGTATCTGAACATCGGCAACGGCTTTATCCGGGTATCGGATGACAACGGCGCCACATGGACCCAGCAGTTCCATAACCTCGGCAACGCTCAGCGAGGCAGCCGCACCGACGGCCGCCACTTCCTGAAGACAAACAAGCTGCGATTTGCCATCAGGCCGAACGCCGGCAACACCGTAACCTTTGTTGAATACGTTGACACAGCCTGGGTAGCGCCATGAGGAAACTATTACCACTACTTGCGCTGCTGCTCTCGCTCAACGCGGGCGCGGCTATCACGTCCGTAGACTCGGCCAACAACGGCACGTCAGGCACATCGATTAACGTCGCCTCGGGTGACGTCACGGGGCTGGCTGACGATGACGTCGGCGTCGGTATTGTCTTTGTTGATGACCAGTCGGCGTCGACCATTACCTCGGCCTCGGGCTTCACCAAAGAGGCCACGCTCGAGGTCGGCGACACCACGGGCCGCGATCGAACTATTGCCGCCTTTCACAAAGTCGCATCAAGTGAAACCGGCAACTGGACGTTCAACCAGGACGGTGCGGCGGACAACATGGCGGCGGTTGTTGCTGTGTTCCGGGGCGTTGATACCACGACACCGATCGACGTCACGCCTATTGCCGGCCATACCGACACATTCACCAACGACGACACGCCGGACCCGCCATCGATCACGACGGTAACCGACGGCGCATGGGTAATTGCTTATTGTGGCGTGAACGGCAACTCAACCAGCCACGACGCCGTCACACCGCCGACCGGATACACGCTATTCGGTAGCGAGCCAGATCCCTTCGCCGCGTCGAACCAGCGCCAGATTGTCATGGCGTACAAGGAAGTTTCCACGGCAGGTGCCGAGGATCCCGGCGTGTTCACGTTCTCCGGCGGCTCGACAAATGTTCAGGAAGCGACTTGCGGCGTTATAGCCTTGCGGCCGGCGACGGCCGGCGGCGGTCCCAGCTTTAGTGCCGGCCCTACTCTGAGCTCGTGCTCGGCCACGGGCTGCACTTACGACTACACCGCCAGCGCCTCGGGTGACACGATTTACGCGCTGTTTCTGGACACTGCGGCCACAGCCCCGGCTGACTGCAACGCCGTCGAGACCGGCACGGGAAACCACGGCACGGCCAACGAATCGACCACGGGCAGCTCGGACTCGATCACCGTTACGTCAACGGACAGCCCGGAGTATCCGCTCTATGACGCCTATTTCTGCATTGAGGAATCGCCGGACACTGATTCGACGGTCTCGCAGGTTCTGGCGTCTGAGCTAGCGGCACCAACGGGCCAGCAGTTCGTTGAGATCGCGAGTATCGGCACCGACAGCCCTTGCGACGAGTTCAACGGGCTCGCGACACCGGACATCGTTGCGGGTGACTGGCTACTGGCTACGGACGAGACGGCCCCCGGCGGGCACTCACTGTCTATTGCCGTGGATTGTCACTACTCGTACTCGGCTCCAGGTGACAACAGCCAGCAGGCCGCGCTTGACGTCGCGGTCTATGACGCATCGGCCGGCGACTACCACGCCGACGACATCGATACGTGGTTTAACAACACGGCGCCGACCTGCAATAACTACGAGCAGGATACGCTGGTGCTCGATGAAGATACGGCGATGTCGACCGTGTTTCTTGACGACCAGACGTCTGATTTTGACGACGACGACCTTAGCTATGCGCTGACGGTCGGCACGCTGCCAACGGGCACCAGCCTGAGCGGTACGGGCGACGATCAATGGACCGGCACGCCGACCACGGAAAACGAAGCCGGCACTGCCCTGACGTTCGAGGCAACCGACACGCCCGGCGATACCTGTACGTTTAACGGCACGGTCTACGTTATTAACACCGTGACCATGCCGACGATAACGGACTCCGACGTCGCTGCGGCCAACACCGACCTAGACGCTAGTTTCCCGTGGAATGCCGGCCAGCACAATTTGTCGCAAACCAACCTCTGCACAGACGTAGAGGCCTCGGGCCAGGTTATTACGCAGGACCCGGCGGCCAGTGCGGAGGCCAGCAAGAACCCGTCGGTCACGATAGAGGTTAGCCGCGGCACTGTCTGCTCGAAAACCGCCCGATCTGTTAAGCTCCCCGGAGTAGGAATAAACTAATGAAACGACCACTTCTAGCCCTTGTGGCTCTACTTTTCACGCTGCCGGCGTTCGGCGCGACCTGCAAAATCAGCGAGTACACGCTACTGGTTGAGGATGACGCCGGCCGCATTGTCAGCGCTGCCCGCGAGCCCGCAATTGCAACGCAGAGCGTGACCTACACCACGTCGGCGCAGTCCGTGGCGTTCAACTCCCGGACTGACTTTATTCGCATCGTCTGCGACGCGAAAGCTCACTTCAAATTTGGGGCGAACCCCACGGCAACGGCTACGGATCCCTACGTCCCTGCCGACATCGCGGAATACTTCGGCATCCCCGACAGTGGAACCTGGGAGGTGGCGTTTTACGACGGCTCGTCGTGAGCGTACTCATAGCCACGCCTGCCTATGGCGGGCAGATCACAGTCCCGTACTTCCACGCGCTCGAGCGCATCAGAGCCGCGCTGATCGGCCATAACGTCGAGCACGACGTTCTCATAACCTCGGGCGACTCGCACGTCACGCGGGCACGTAATAGCTGTGTCGCGACGTTTCTCAACGATACCGACTATGAAACGCTGCTATTCATAGATGCCGACGTCGAGATCGACAGCCGGGACGTGATAACCCTGCTCGATCACCGGCCGACAATGGAAAACGGCCGGGGCGTCCGCGGGGCTGCGGTAGCCTGCAAAACCCCGGATTTCTCGGAATACCTGTCATTGTGGGTCGACGGCAGCCGCCCAACACGTAAACAGATGCCGTCAGAGCCATTCTGCGTCGACTTCTTGGGTACGGCAGTACTCGCCATAGACCGAAAGGTTTTCGAGCGGCTAAAGGGCTCTGATTTGGTCATGCCGTATGAGTGCCCGATAGCGGGTTCGGCTTGGGATTTCTTCAGGGACTACGTGTCAGACGGGGTATTTCTGAGCGAAGACTACGGGTTTTGTGAGTTAGTCCGGGCGCACGACATTCCAGTGACGTGCTACCCGGACATTGTGGTCAATCACTACGGCGTTGCACCGTGGCGGTTTTAGGCGTACCAGCTGCAGTTCATTGTTTGCGCGTCGCTCATGCCCGCACCTGCGAGTACTCGGCTTTGCGCGAGTATCGTCCCGGCTTGTGTGTTGCGTTGTAGTCCTGACAGAACTCGCGCGCCTCCTGCTCGGTATCAAACCGGGCGATAGTGCGGCATTGCTCCCACGGCGTTGCGCAGGGTTCCAAGCCGTTCGGCCAGCTCGCGTTGTCCTTCCACCAATCTCTTACTTTGCATTCGTACATTGTTTTGCTCCTATTTGATACGTCTGTTTCTGATGGATAGCAGCGACATAGCTGCCGCTGCAAAACTGCCGTCAAAGAACATTGGCAGGGGTAAGGGCTCATAGGGTTGTCGGTACGCCCGGACCTTACCGCCGCCGGTTGCTCGTTTACGGTTCTTGCGTGATTTGTATTTGCCATGTTTCATGTTAATCCCCGGGCCATTCGTTGACCCATTCCCAGAACGCTTCGTCGTCCTGTTCCTTGCTGATCGGATCGTCAGCGCCTGGGTTGGCTGTGGATAACTCGACCGCGACAGTGCGGCCGTTCTTCAGGTACTCGGTAAGGACTCGATCGCCTTCGAGTGTTATGTGGGCTTGGTACATGGTTTCAGACTCCCTCAATTTCGGCATAGGCCATTTTGTTGACTGTGATAATTGCGTCAACAGCGCGGTTTAAACGGTCGATACTGTTGGCGATATGGTCACCGTCAAGTGTGATCTTTCCCTCTTTGTGCATTTTCATGCGCAGCGCTACTTCCTGAATATCGCGATGCGCGGGCGGCAGTAGCGTGGTGATTGCGATTGCTTCTGATTTGGTCATCGTTTCAGTCTCCTATTCGTAGTAAGCGCGGCCGCAATCGACATCGCAGCATGTTTGCTCGCGCTGTTCTGGCTTGAAGTCAGACCCGCACCATTTGCATTCGCGAGTCTCATCGCGCCACGCATCGGGGCAGCCTGTCTCATGGCAGTACACGCCATTGATTGTTAATGCTTCGCATGAGTTACAGTTCATGGTTTCAGTCTCCCATAGTGTTAGGCAGCGCCCCATTGCGCTGCCATTGCGTTAGCCAGTCCGACGTGGAACTTAGAGCGTTTGTGCCCGCGGTCGTCGGATGGTGCAGCGCTGTCAGCGCCGCATGGTGATTGATTGGCCCAGCGCTTCACGATCTTGCCGCGGTACTCGATTAGCCGCGGCTGCACATAGTCGGCGGCCCGCTTGATTAGCTTGGGCAGATTCTTGAGATGCAGGCCGGTACGCTTCGAGACATCCTCGCCAAACTCATAGGGCTGAACGAATTGATCGGCACGGCTGCCAATGATCTCGGCCGCGTACTTGTGTATCACGGGATTCTCGCGGCATATGCGCTCAATGGGGGCGTCTCCCAGATCGCGGAAAAACTCGGCTGCTTCGTGCATCAGCTCCCAGCGCTCGGGGTTGATGCGCTTGCCGCCGCGCACAAGGTGCTTGACGCCCGAATTGCAGAGATACGTGCAGGGCGGAAAAGCCAGCATCATATGCCAGCCGTCATAGAGCACGTCGCGCACGTCTCCCTGATAGTGCGGGCCGGGAGCATCGCAGGGTTCCAGATCGGCAGACAGGACAGAGTGACCTTGTGCCGCGAATGCGTCCCTGCAGGTCGCTGAGTACTCGCAGGCAAACAGGATGCGTGACAGAGTGAACCCTGACTCGCAGGCTCGCTGCCACGCATCGGCCACGGCATCGCCGTAGTCAGCCAGTGACTCGTATGGCAATTGCAGCGCCAGCGCCTCGGCCATGACCTCGGTTTCGTCGATGTAGTCACCCGGGACAGCGTCACCGTTTCGCACGTTGAGCAATTGCGAGTCAGTGAGGCCGTCACGGATGCCCGCAGACATATCCGCCGACAAGCGGCGGATGTCTACAGCGGGAAGGGCTACGACGGCGCTCACGCGATTTCCCTTATCTGGCGTTCGTCTAATTCAAGGGCGATGGCCTCGCGCAGTGAACGCTGATAGTTCGGCAGGGCTCGGTAGCCGAAGCCGTCCATTGTCGTGCAGGTCGGTGACAGGTCACGATGCGCTGCTGTGCAGTTCATCAGTTTGGCCTCGATAGAGCCTTTGCTGCGAGCGTACAGCGGTCCCTGAATGGTGCCGCCCGATGCCGTGACCTTTTCGCGACTGCCGCGAATCATGGCTGCCTTGTTGTACGGCGTGCCGGCTGTGGCGCAGTCGAGCATCGCGAAATAGAGCGAGACAACCGCCCGGTTTTCGTCATTGGTCCAAGGTCCTTTACTCATTGGTGTGTACTCCTATGTTGATCGTTGAGTGTCGTTACATTATCGGTGCAAACATACGACAATTGCAAGCACTAAATGTCGTTACGAATCAAGAGCTTGCTACCCAGGTAGATGTGGATAACCTGTGATAAACTAGCAATATGCCTCAATCGCCCAGACTGCCAGCCGCGGAAGTGCGCAAAAACCTGATGAACCAGCTAGCCCAGCAGGACCATCAGCCGTTCCGCGAGATACTGGCGGACGCTGTATCTGTGAAGCCCAAGAAAAAGGCATGGCGCGAACTCGCCAACACAGACCCAGAGAAGTACACCAGAGCCGTGAACCAGCTACGCAAGGCGGCTGGCTACATCGACAAGACAGAGCATCACCAGATCAACCACAGCGCGTCTGATCTTGCTGCGACACTGGTCGCTCGATACGGACCAGCCAAAGCACGCCAGATGCTTGAACTGCATGGCCTACCTGTAGAACTCGTGCCCGACGCTATCGAAGGTGAACTGGTCGATACTGAGAGCGCCTCAGACGCTGCGTAACCGCTCAGCCATACCAACACATCAAAACACCTAGAAATCGGCTCTCGTGGCTTCTCAAGCCGTCTATCGAGCAATATCAACCAATGCGTTGTAGCATCAGCACATGCCACGCTACGTTGATAGCTCGAAGGCATATCTGCTTATCGGGATGAATCGAATTGCACGTGAACTCGGTGTGTCTTTGACCACAGTCCACAGGTGGCGCCGCCTGCATGGCTTTCCCGCATGCCCCTTGCCCGACGGCCGGGTGGCAACGACTCGTGGCCTCATCGATCAATGGGTGGTGGCGAGGGCCGCAACGAACAATCAACGGGTTACGCCCGACACTTCGAGCAATGACGCCGAGAGCCCGCCCGAGAATGGCTTACCTATGCGGAAGTGAACATAATAGCCATTACACGCAGTTGTGGATAAGCTGTGGATAACTCGAGGCCGGGGCCACCCCCCCCTGGTCGGTAGCTGAGGCATAGTTACCGCAAATTGAATCCGGCCATTTTCAATTCCGTTCACATAACACTTGTTATCCTAACGCTCCCCTGTTATCATAAATGGCATGGAATACGTAGACATCGTTAGGGAACTCGTCATCGACCGGGTTCCGCGTCAGGGCCGGGACAAGATCGAGCACGTCAGTTTCGGCAATCAGCCGCCTATACCGCTTCCGGGTGATGTGGGTCTGGCTTTGGTCTCTGAGCCTATCGAGCAGCATCTGATGCCGGTTCACGAGATTTGCGAGGCGCTGCCGTACACGTCTGAGGACGTGGTGCAGGGCCGGTCGCCGGAGCACGAGCGCAAGTTCATCTGCTACACGCCGAATGTCCAGGAGTTCCTTGAGATGCCGATAGACATCTACAAGGCTGAGCTCGAGGACACGAGGAATAAGCTGCGGCACAGGACGTGGGAGCGCGACACCTATCGCTTCGCCGGGTTCTGGGCGCGCCTGAAATATGCGTTCACGGGCAAAATGCGGCATGGTTAGGCTAATCCCATTATTTCTATTGCTCGGTGGCTGTGACTGGTGGGCTGGTGAGGTAGCTGCGGCTAAGGCGGCGGACTGCGAGCGGATTAAGCGCAACCAGGCTAAATTTCAGGACCGCGTTTCGACGTGTGTTGCGCTGCCGAATTGCAGGATCACGACCGAGGACCTGTATTCGCTCGAGTGGCATCAGGAGCGGGTCGAGAGGCGCTGCGAGTGAAGGCAGACGACCCGTATCTCACCAAGGCCGTACAGGACTGCCAGGACGACGAGGTCGTGCTAAAGCGCTCGGAGTACGAGGCGTTGGTTGAGGATGCGGAGCGTTGGCGCAGGATCCGCCGGCAGCAGCGGGAGCGGATGCGCAAGAAACGAGCGGAGGGCAGCAAGTAGGGTGTTTAGGATTGGTCTGCCAAGCGCTAGGGAGCGCTCGTTAGCTGGAGCCAGCCCCGACGCTGAATTGTAGGGCGCGTTAAATATCGGGTATCAGGCCAATCACTAAAGCATCTTGGGTGTTTAACGAAGGGTATGGCAGGAACAGGTCGAAACCCGAGGATAGCGTAGCCTGCGGGCTGTGATCGCTTAGGGCCGCGAGATGGCCGAGTCTGACCCGAGCCTGTAGGGCGACGACTCCCCTTCGTTAAGCGCCTGATAACAGCTTGGCGGTCGGCGTGACCACTGGCATGTATGCAGTCGCAGCTTGTGTCAGGCGGTGTGTTGAAAGCATCTTGGGTATTCTGCGATGTCGGCCGCCATCTGACCGGGAACCGAGTGTTGTTGTTCCGATCCAGCACTCCCCGGAGGCGCGACTGAATGCGTGGGGTGAGCATGGCCATAACCCCTCGTCGGGCATCGGACAAGGGCTAGATGCGGATTGGCGGTAAAGCGGACCTCTACCGATAGGTGAAGCTGACCGAAAGGCACGTAGCGCCACCGCCAGTCGCTTAAAACAGGAGAACGAAATGTGGTATCTGTTAATGGTTGTCTGCGTCGGGCTAGAGTGCTCTGAGCCCAAGGTCGTCGATGCGTTTTCGACGGCGGCAGAGTGTATAGCGCGCCAGGATCAAATGGCGCCGGATCTCAAAAAGGGCGAGGGCCTGATGTGCACTCGCTTCTACTACCGGAGCAATTGATGTGCCGAGATGTCCGGTTTGCGGTGGAGAGCACGAACCCAACAAGCCGCACACCTGGGTCAGGGTTGCCGAGGAATCCAAGCCCTACCCCAAGAAAAAGCCCAAGCCCACCCTCGAGGAACGTGTTGCGACGCTTGAGGCGCTGTACGAGGACCTTATCGAACGGTTCGCGCCGGAACTGACGCGGGCCGAGAAACGCCGCACCTACATGCGGAAATACATGCGCGAGAAACGCGCGAAGGAGAAAAAAGATGCCTGAATACGACCACCGCTGGCTGGACCGCATCGAGGAACAGCACCAGCACATTCCGTCCGCCGTCGTCGATCGCCAGATCATCCTCAGAGGCTCCGAGCAATGGAACGACCGCGAATACGCCAGAAAGCTCGCGGGCTGCCGCTGCCTTTCATTCGGCACGCTCTCTGACTCGATTGTCACCAACGGCCAGTCGGCCCGGGAGTATCCCGTTGCGTGACGACTGGTACTTTTGCGGTTTCGCGGGTCATCTGAGCGTAGGTAAGCGCTGCGCCTATCACCTGTCGACGCTTGTCGCTCAGGGCACGGTGCTGGTTTCGACCGTTGGTCATTACCTGCCGCAGAACAAGGACGAGCCGGAAACCATAGGCGGCGGCAAGGATGATTATTACGAGACGATGGCGTTTCACGCTAACGGCCTCGACGACGACCTGAACCCGATATTGCTAAGCTGGGAATCGTTTGAGTGCGAGCGGTACAAGGATAGCCGCGACGCCGAGCGAGGTCATTACGCGATGTGCGAGCGGTTCGAGCGGAGCGCTTACGAAATACGGCCGGAAGCGCATGAATGAAGATACTGAAGCGCGGCAACACGACGCGCATCGTCGAGGACAGCTGCGGCAAGCGCGGCTACAAGTCCAAGGCGAAGGCGCTGAAGGCCCACCGCACATATTACGCCCGGGTCAAGGGCCGCATGAGGCCCTACAAATGCCCGCGCTGCGGGCTCTGGCATGTTACGTCGTGTTGATGCTGGCGGGCTGCGCGTCTCAGGACTGGAGCAGAGCCGATACCGTGGCCGAGCTCTCATGGCAGGCCCTGAATATCGTTGATGCCCGCCAAACCGCTGAGATTCACGAAACGCCGGGCATCCGAGAAACTGATCCACTGACGCGCCGCATCCTGGGCCGTCAGCCGGACCCCTCGGAGACCTATCAGCTCATGGCGACCTACGCCGTCAGCCATTACGTCATCAGCCGGTCGCTGCCGCCCAGATGGCGGAAGTACTGGCACGCCGCGACACTGGCGCCGAAAGCCGCCGTGGTCTACGACAACCACAAGGCAGGGCTGTAGTGCCTGTCCTGAATCTCGGCATACCGGAATCGGGATACCCGATGGAGCACGTCGATAGCTGCGAGGGCCGCGCTATCGTCGTGGCTGGCGGCAGATGCGTCTGGGACGACCTCAGAAAGGTTAGCTGGCGCTGCAAGGCCGTGTGTGTGAACGACATCGCCATGCACTTCCCGGGACCCGTGCCGCACCTGTTCTCAAACAACGACAAGTGGCTGCCCCGCTGGCGGGCCGGCCGGAGAGACCAATATGTCAAACGATTCGGTGAAGTCGGACTCACACACAGTCACCAGACTGGCGGTGAAGTCACATGGCCGTGGACCGGAGCGGGAACTAGCTCTTTGGGGGCCGTGCTTACTACGCTTGCCCTCGGCTTTGAAGAAGTTGTCCTTGTTGGCGTCCCACTCGACGACAGCGGCCACTACTTCGAGCCGCCGTGGACAACTTCTACGTTTTCCAAGCAAGTCCCGCTCAAAGGCAACGGACGAATAAAGTATTGGGAAGACGCGCGCGACAACGTCTTTGAGGGCCGCGTCAAATCACTATCAGGCAGGACCAAAGACCTGCTGGGGGCGCCATGAGCATACTGTTTTACATAGTCAGCGGCTTTTTCTTCGTGATGGCTGTCGCGCACTACAACGACGATCAGGACGACGAAGCCCACACGCTGATGGCTATATCAGCGCTCTGGGCGATAGCGGCGTCGCTGTGAAAAACCTGCTGTTTGCGCTGCTGTGGCTATTCATCTGGCTTCTCGCGTTCTGGCTGCCGCCGAAGCTGATCGTAGCCCTTGCCGTCGGCTGCTGGGCTGCCTGCTCAGCGTGGATAGCGCAGAAACTCACGAGAGCGTGGTTTGACTACCTCGAGAGGAAAGGGCTGTGATCAAAGACAAGCACGGCATCATTCGCCACACGCTGCCGAGACCGCACGGGCTCATAGAGTGCGAAACCGTCTACGACATCGGCTGCGGCATCCGGCCCTTCAACTGGTACGAGCCGAAACGTCGAATCTGCGTCGAGCCGTCATACGTGTACTCGGCAATACTCGAGAAAGCCGGCTACTTCGTACATAGTTGTTCCGCGCTAGAGTTCCTGAAGGGAACCTCGCCGGTAGAATGTATATACATGCTCGACGTCATCGAGCACATCGGCGAACCCGAAGCCTGGGAGGTCATCAAACTTGTCGAAGAAAAAACTGAACGACAGTCCGTCATCTACACCCCGCAGGGCGAGTGCCCTCAAACCGAGGACGGCTGGGGACTCGGCGAGGATGAGCTGCAAACCCACAGATCAACGTGGTACGACTTCGAGTTCCGAATCCGGGGATGGGAAACACACCGATATGGCAAAGGCTTCTACGCTCTACTCACAGTCTAAGGCGCTATGGCACTTCGACCGCATGGAACAGCTCAGACGCGGCCAGATACCCGTGCCCGTGCACGTACAGCTGATCCTGAGCGACTTGTGCAATCAGGACTGCAGTTTCTGCGCGTACCGCATGAGCGGTGGCCTTTCTACCGAATTGTTCGGGACGTCTCTCACCCACAACCCGAATCGCCGCATCGACACCGAAAAGGCAAAGGAAATCATCGCTGACTGCGCGCTGATGGGGGTCCGTGCCATCCAGTTCACGGGCGGTGGCGAGCCCACGGTCCACAAGGACCACCAGTACCTCTTTGAGCTCGCGCAAAGACTCGGCCTCGAGACCTCGCTGGTCACGAACGGCGTGAAACTACGAATTACCGAGCCAGTGCTCAACATGAAATGGATCCGTGTGTCTGTGGACGCCGGCCATCCCGAGACCTACAGCAACGTGCGTCGCGTCGTGACCGGGCATTGGCTCAAGGTCTGGGACAACATCGCAAGCATAAAGCGCGGCATTGCCAGCGATGGCACGAACTACGGCGAGTACAAGGGCAAGCTCGGCGTAGGCTTCGTCGTCACGCCAGAGAATTACACCGAAATCAAGGCTTGTGCTCGCAGGGCTCGCTGCGCAGGCGCCGACAATATCCGCGTAGGTGCTGTTTTCTCAGCTGCCGGCACGGCTTTCTACGGCGACCTGCTGCCCGACATCATCGAGCAGATCCAATTCGCGAAGGACGAGGCCGATGACAACTTCCAGGTCATCGATT
>FUIF01015537.1_pt1 | contig 20498 bp, 24 predicted proteins | sample 1003461 | NCBI WGS metagenome assembly FUIF01 (sample SAMEA80401918, study PRJEB19352) | marine metagenome | reverse complement strand
CCGCGCGAAAAAACGTCCATGGGCGGGAGGGGCCCCAAATTACGTCTGGTCGAGCACCCCTCGAAATTGTAATTGACACCGTCCCCGTGTCGTGGTATCTTAAGATAGGCTCTGTTGCTCTTTGTGGTGGGTGTCAGAGGCTAAGGGATTAGAGGACACCGCAATCGTAGTTCCTCTTAGACCGCACTCAGCGTTCACCGGTGGCATTGCAAGGTGTTCTCATGGCGGAGCTAGGCCACTAGGGCTTCGTCTTAATTTCTAAGGAGATTTGCTATGAACACTCGTCGTTATGATGGCCCGCTGGGTCGAATTGTAACTGATCCTGAGGAACTTGCTAAAATACATGAGGATATTCGGGAACGAAATCGTCTACAAGGTTTTGATATTTCCTCGCCAGCGGGCCCTTTACAATCTGCACAGGTGTATGAGACCCCCACCGCCACTGTAACACCCGTATATGATCAAGTAATGAGTTTAACTAGGCAAACCAACAGTTTGTGTCAAGATATTTTATTTTTGTCAGAGGTTTTGTGTGGCGGTTTGCCCGATGCAGAAGCACGTCCTGATGCATTAGAGTCGCCATCGGTTTTCGATCGCATGCGCAGTGCTTGTACCGATAGTTCAATAAATATTGCAATGGCTACACAGGAATTGACGCGAATCGTTCAAACATTGGGAATCGAGGACCAGATCAATAATAGGATGTCATATAAACAGGAAGTGGCTCTTGACCCCGGTCCTTGTGGATGATATACTGCACGTGAGTCGGCGGCTCTGGTCCTCTACGATGTTAAGTCCTAGTTAAGACTCCCCCGGTGCAATTTGTAGGCCGTCTGCATTTGCACCATCCTTTTAATAGCTTCCCGTCGGACTTGGCTGGAAACGGCCCCCGGCGGGGTTTTTGAGTCGGCGGCTCTGGAGAAAATCTGGGGCCCAATAATTTTTACATCTTGCGCCCCCATACCCCTGTGTGCTATACTGCCGCCCACACGAAAATTGTGGGCTTTGTTGATGAATCAGGTTACTACTTTCGATAGTTTAATCCCTGAATCGGCGGCGATTTATGATTTCGCGGGCTGCGAAACAGTAAAGTTCCCAGAATCCCCGATAGTTCTCCAAGATTTTATCGCAGCGGCGTATGTGACCAACGCTTGTATGATTGAAATGGCAGCGTTGTTGAAGCGCACACGTGGGCAGGTGAATTATTTCGCAGGGACTAATCCGGAAGCAAATGCAGCCATTTCGGATATTCGTGAAGGGCATCTTGACTTATTGGAAAAGAGCACAGTAGTTAGTGCACTTAAAGGGGATCCTGTGGACAGGCGGTATATTCTCAATGCGCTGGGGCGTGAGCGTGGGTATGGAAATGGGCCTAGTGGGGAAACTCATAAAAATGTGGAAGTGAATATTACGATCGGGGGTGGGGCGTAATGTCTTCCACGATTAATCTTCACTTCAAGGCGCGGGATATTTTCCTGCCGTACCTGAATCGTAAAGAGCGGTGGGCTTGTGTTGTAGCGCATCGGCGCGCTGGAAAGACTGTGGCGTGTGTTCAAGACCTTACGCGGTCGGCGATCCAGAATACGGGAAGGGAACCGCGCTACGCGTATATTGCCCCCACGTACGCGCAGGCGAAAGATGTGGCGTGGTCCTATCTGAAAGAATACACGGCAGACCTTCCGGGGGTTAATCAGTCAGAATCCGAATTAAAAGTTGTGCTCCCACACAATCAGGCGCAGATACGATTATATGGTGCGGAAAAGTACGATCGTATCCGGGGGGTCTACTTGGATGGGGCAATTGTTGACGAGGCCGGGGATATCGATCCGCGAGCGTGGCCCGAGGTAATACGTCCGGCTCTTTCGGATCGAAAAGGGTGGGCAACCTTTATCGGCACGCCGAAAGGCCCCAATGATTTTTACAAAATTTCTCAGAACGCAAAAGTATCAGACAGTTGGTTTCATCAGATTCTGAAAGCCTCTGAGACGGGGTTGATTGCGGAAGATGAGCTTGCGGATGCACGTAAGCAGATGACGCAAGACCAATACGATCAAGAGTATGAGTGTTCGTTCACGGCGGCAGTGATCGGGTCGTATTATGGTCGCGAAGTAGAATTGGCGGAACAGGAAGAACGTGTACGACATGTGTTACATGATCGAAACGCTGATGTCTGCGCTGGATGGGACTTAGGCATCGGGGATTCGACAGCTATTTGGGTGTTTCAGCGAATCAATCAGGAATGGCATTGGTTGCGGTGTTATCAGAATTCTGGTGAGGGTTTAGATCATTATGTTGATTGGGTGAAGGCATTGCCCTTTACATTCATACACATTTCGTCCCTCATGACGCGGCGGCGCGGGAATTACAGACTGGAAATAGTCGGCTGGAATATCTTGAAGGTCGCGGGTTAACTTGCGAAATGGTTGATAAGCATACTCCGGAAGACGGCATCAATAGCGTGCGGATGCAGTTTAATAAGTTTTATTTTGACGAGAATCATTGTAAAGATGGATTAAATGCACTGCGGTTCTATAAAGCCGATTTTGATCATAAGAACAATGTTTTACGACGTCGACCTTTGCATAACTGGGCTTCACATAGGGCCGACGCTATGCGTATTGCCGTGGTGGGGGCGATGAATTGGTCCCCAGATGCGATGGATGATTTAGAAGAACCTGAAACGGATTGGGTTGTTTAATGGCTTTGCGCCAGTACATTGATGAAGAAATTACTCCGGACGATTTGAAGTCTATGCTCTTATATGAAATTGCTCATGCAGAAGAGTGGAATTCAGCGGATAATAATGACGATCGTGCGAAAGCCATTGATTATTATAATGGCGACATGTCACAATATTTAGCGTCAAAGAAAGGACGGTCTAAAGTAGTTAGTCGCGATGTGGCAGACACCGTTGATTGGATGATGCCGGGCTTGATGCGGTTGTTTACATTAAATGATCATACCGCAACTTATTCCCCAGCTGGGCGGGCTCCCTTACAATGGGCGCACGAAGCTACAGTATACGCCAATTATGTTTTTAATAATTTGAACTTTGGTTATCAGATCATCTACGAAGGCACTTTCGATAGTCTCTTGTATGGTGACGCTATTGTTAAGACATGGTGGGATGACACGGAAGAGTGTGAATACGAAGTTTACGTTGGAATGACGGCCAATGAATACGATGTACTATTGGCTGACCCCAATGTGGAAGAAGTATCAAAGGAAGAAGGCGAACCATTCTACATCGACGTTGATGGGGATGAAGAACCGGACCCTATCCCGACTATCGACGTTAAAATTAAGCGCATTTTGCGACACGGGCGAATACGTATTGAGTGCATTGAACCCGAAAATTTCTTAATCAATGAACAAGCAAAAAGTATTGAAGAGGCTCGACTTACGGCCCAACGGCGAGAAGTAACTCGCTCCGATCTTGTAGAGATGGGTTTTGATGTCAAACAGATCAAAGAGTTGCCGGGTGATCACGACATTCGTAATAATGAGGAAGCTTTAGCTCGTTACGATACATTGTCGGGTATGAATAATCTCGGGGACCCCTCCACGGATTTGATGGAGTTGTTTGAGTGTTATTATCGTGTGGATATAAATGGCGACGGGGTTTCGGAAACTATTCGCGCTCACATTGTTGGTAATGGCGCAGCGGGCGAATTGCTTGGGTATGAAATTTGGGAAGACGAATCGCCGTTTGATAATATCCCGTGTATGCATTTGCCACATAAATTTGGTGCGAAATCCATTTATGATAGTACGTGTGATATCCAGGAAATTAAGACGGCCTTATTGAGGGGGTCGATGGATAATGTTTACGCTACTAATCTACCTCAAATGCAGGCAGAACAAAATTCGATAATCAATCCGGACGCTTTACAAAACCCACAGTTTGGTCAGTTAATTTTAAGGCGGCGCGGGCGAGATGCGGTTACGCCATTAACGATTCCGTTTGTAGCTCAGCATTCATTTAAAGCTTTGGAGTATATGGATACGGTCAATGAGAAACGTACGGGTGTTTCTCGACAGACTATGGCTCTTGACCCGGATGCTCTCCAAAATCAAACGGCTACTGCAGCTAATTTAGCCCATGATTCGGCATACTCACGAATCGAGTTGGTTGGTCGGAATCAGGCGAATTTTGGTTGGGTAAAAGTTTTCCGTAAAATTTTAAAAATTGCAGTGCGTCACGAGGATACTGAGGTTGAAGTTAAATTAAACGGCAAGCCTTTTACAGTAACTCCTTCTAACTGGAACGCTCACATGGACGTTACAGTGGAAGTCGGACGAGGCACAGGGTCACGTGAGCGCGACATTATGTCGTTGCGTGGGGTGTTGCAAGATCAGGCAATGTTGGCGAAGGAGTATAAAGACGCCGGGCTTGTTGATAAAGCCATCGGTATGTTGCCATATATTCGCAAAACATTGGTTAAATTAGTGGGTTCTTCGGGTTTAAATAATCCTGAGGATTATTACCCTGAGATTGAAAAAGATGATGTTGATGGCATGATTCAAATGGCTATGGAAATGGCTCAGCGGCCTGACCCAGAAGCTGAAGCAGCGGTAGCGAAAGTTCAATCGGAAATTCAAGCCACTGAGCGTAAGTTAGACATGGAATTAAGGTCTACACAACAACGTTTGGACCTGGAACGCGAGCGTAATGCACAGCAGATTCAACAGCAGCGTGATCAGGCAGCGGCACAAATTCTTAAAGATAAAAGTGCTAAGGAAGTTGATCAATCCATTAAGTCTTTACAAATTGACAGAGAGTTTCAGTTGAAAGAAGCTCAAATGGTGGCGGAATTTAAGTTAAAAGAGCGCCAGATGGATTTAGAATTTGAGTTAAAAGAAAAACAAATGGATCGTGAATTGGCGTTAAAGAGTAAATCGAATGGTAGCACTGATATTACTGATACTCAATTCGGTGGGGAAGTAGGATGATTGATGCCCGTACCCCTTTGGACCAATTGACGCCTGAACAACAGCAGATGCTACGGGATGAATCTGCGCGGTTATCAAACAATTGGGTGTTAACATATATCTTAACACATTTGCGTGAAGAAACAGTTAATGGGTTGGCAGAGGTTAAACCCGACGATGTGACGAAAATTTGTTCCTTACAGCAGCGTTTACAAGTTATTTCAGATATACCATTGAATTTAGCAACTTTTCTAACTGTCATCGAAAAATCTGAGGATGACGAAGATGAGGATTGACGGCCCTTCGATGGTGAAGACCTCCGTCAGGTTGACCGCAATAAAGCGGTGTTGTGTGAAAGGAAGTAATAATGGATAATGCGACCTCCCGTGGTGCTGGGCCCGTAAATCCAACCCTTCGCGGTGGGAAAATCGTGGAGGAATTCAGTACTGAGCCACCTGAGGACCTTGAAGATGAACATCTTGAAGACCTCCTTGAGGGTGACTTGGAACCGGGTAATCCTGAAGATGATGAACTCGACCCCGAATTGGAAGATGATGATCGGGACCCCGAGGATGAAGATTCTGATGGTGAATTCGAAGACGATGAAAGAGACCTTGATCCGGAAGACGACCCCGACGACGAGGATGACGATGATTCAGTCGCACAAATAGATGATGAAACTGTTGTCGCTTTAGATGATGGTACAGAGTTGTCTATCGGGGAACTCAAACGGAACAACCTTTTTCAGCGTGACTATTCTCAAAAGACCGAAGAATTGCGGAGTATGAAAGCTCAGTATGATGCGGACTATGAGGAAGTCGTGAAGGGCGCTCAAGCCACGATTGCCATGCGCGAACGGGTTATTGTAGCAGCAAAACAGTTGTTGCCGCCAGAGCCGGTTCGTGGTGACGATCCTCTTGCCTATATTGAAGAAAAGGAGCGTTATGACAAGCAGGTTCAGTTAATTAACCAACTTGTCCATGAGCAATCTCAGCACCAAGAGCAAATCAACACACACGAGCAAAAACGTGTTGAGAGTGAGCGTAAAGAAGAAGGTCGCATGTTGCGACTTAAAATGCCACAATTAGCCGAACCGAAGGCGTTCAATAACTTTTGGGCGCGAGCCGTCACTACTATGGCTGAACATTACGGCTTTACAGCCGAACAGCTTAATGAGGCGGCAGATCATCGAATGTATATGGCTATGTACGATTTGGTCAAGTACCACTCGCAGAACAAGAGCATTTCTTCTAAGCGTCGAGGAAAGAATATGGAAAAAGGCAAGAACAAAAACACGCGCAAGCAACGTGGTAGACCTGCTGTGTTACGGGGTGGTAAATCGGCCCCTCGTGGACAGCGGAAAAATCGCGCTGCAGCGCGGCGAGCGCGAGCCCTTCGTGAAACTGGAGCTTTCGAAGCCGGGGTAGCAGCCTTGGCAGATCACGACTAACCATTGAGGAATCAACATGGCACAACTTGCAAACACATATGAAACCTACGATACCGTGGGTATTCGTGAGGAACTGGCGGACAAAATCCACCAGATTACTCCGGAAGAGACGCCTTTTCTTTCTTTGATTGGGCGTAAGAAATGTCGTTCAACTCACCCTGAATGGCAAACGGACACGTTGGATGCGGTCGACGCAGACAACAACCAGCCGGAAGGTAACGAATGGCAGTTCACCGAAATCAACCCGACTGCACGAGTTGGTAATTACTGTCAGATTTCCGACAAGAAGATCATCATTTCGGCTTCCAATGAAAGTTCAAATGCGGCGGGTCGTCGCTCTGAATTAGCTCGTGAAACGGCTAAGAAAGGCGTTGCGCTCCGTATCGATATGGAAATTATTGCGTTATCGAACCAAGCGAGTTCGGCGGGGTCTGGCAACGCGGCGTCCAATCGTAAATTGGGCGGGTTGCGTGCGTGGCTTTCAACCAATGACAGTTTGGGTAGCAGTGGCGCTTCTGGCGGCTTTAATTCTGGAACCGGCCTCGTCGATGCTGCTACCAATGGCTCGCAGCGGGCATTCACTAAAGCGTTGTTGGATGCCAACATTCTATCGGTGTATAACGCTGGTGGGTCGCCAACTACCTGCATGATGTCGCCATACGCCAAGACGGTGTTCTCTACTTTCATGGCGGACAGCAATGTTATTCCGTTACGGCGTCAGGTTAGCGGAAAACAGCAGGGTGTTATCATTGCGGCGGCGGACGTGTACGTTTCGGATTTTGGGGACCTTCTCATGATTCCGAATCGTCAGATGGCACGTGGTGGTGCGGCTCACGCTCGTAACGTTTTCCAAATCGATCCGACAAAGATTCATCTTAAGTCGTATCGTGATATTAAACGGGAAACGCCTGCAAAGACCGGTGATTCGCATAAACGCGTGCTTGTAACTGAGTATACGCTTTGTGTGGATAACGAAGCCGCTCATGGTGTTATTGCTGACATCTACGGTATGTCGGCATCGTCGTAATGATAACGGGGGTGTAATGCCCCCGCCCCCAACAGGAGAACTTTGAAATGAACCCTCATTTACCTATCTCAATTACAGCTTCGGCTACGCTTAACCGCGATAGCCATGCTAACGGGCCAGTGTTGAATTTAAATGCAGCAGCTGGTTTGACGTTAACGCTTCCGGCCTCTTCGGGTAAAGGCGATAAATATCGTATTCGTATCGGGACAACTGTAACATCAAACGACTATATCATTCAAGTGGCAAATGCCACAGATGTGATGAGTGGCAATATTCTGATGTTGCAAGATGCGGCTGATACGGTCCTGGGTTTTGAAGCAGCGTCTACTTCCGATACGATGACCATGAACGGCACTACAAAGGGTGGTCTTAAGGGTGATTATATCGAGTTGGAGGATGTTGCATCTGGGGAATGGCGTGTAAGTGGTGTACTTGCTGGTACAGGAACTGAAGTGACACCATTCTCAGCGGCAGTATCGTAATTCCGCTAGTTGAACTCGGAGAATTGAAAATGCCAAAAGAAAAAATGTTTCAGGTCAAACTTAATCGGAACTATGTTCCGAAAGGGTACGACGAAGTTGAAGATGCCCGTTGTGCTCAACGCGGAGTTCCTTATGAGCCAAAAGGGTATCGAGTGGTTCAGGCGGTTGAAGCTCCGCATGCGGGGGCAATTTCCCATGGGAAACTATGGGCGGGAACGGTGGTGCAATTGCCGTTGGACGAGGCTGCCAGTATAATCAATCTTAAAATTGCTGAACGTGATGATCCCATTCCGGGGTTTGATGCGCCCGATGCCAATGCAGCTCTTGACGCGCGCCAAGAAGAATTGGCGGCTCTGGCCAACAAACTAGAGGCAAAAGATGAGGCTTTGGAGAAATTACAAGCCGATTATAAAGCGCGTATGACGGCGTTGGATGAACGTTCAAGACGATTGGACGAAAAACTGGCGGCTTTGGAATCGGCTGAGAATGTCCCTGAGGCCGACGACAAGAAGGCCGACGACAAGAAGGCCGACGACAAGAAGGCCGACGACAAGAAGGCCGACGACAAGAAGGCCGACGACAAGAAAACTGAGAAGAAGTAACATGCGAGGCGTCCCAATTGACGCGAAGGATATCCGAGACGATGACATTGGTTGGGTGATCGTCTCGGCTACCAATGACCGCGTTGTATCCACCAAGATGATTGATGGACAACGAGTATATCGTACTCAGTACGTGTTGGAAGATGAATTAATTCGTATGAATCAACAACAGTACAATGAAAGCGATGGACAACGTTGGGGGGATGGCCAAGTGGTCGCACGTATCCCCATGAATAAATTGTACCAATCAGAGATGATTCGCCATGTGAAACAAGGAGATCGAGAATATATGAAGTGGTGGTTAAATCATCCTGATAACATTGGGTTTCGGACATTTAAAGGCACGATATGACTGAAATAACTTCATATACTAATTTAAAAACTGCTTTACGTGAGTGGTTTCGAGATCGCGTGCAAGCAACCACTTATGCGGATGAAGCTATTGGTTTGTTTGAGGCTTTTGCGAATACCGAAATTCGTCATCGTAAAATGGTGACAAAAACTGATTTGACGCCTACAGATAATGTTTATACCCTCCCAAGTGATTATGAGGGTTATGTGAAGGTTGTTGAAAAAGCGTCTATTCGTCGTCGACTACGTTATATGCCCACAACAGCGGTGGATGATCACTATCCTTCACGTGTGGCGGGGCTGTCGTGTCATTTTACAATTGAAGGAGATGAGTTAACTGCATTTCCTTTAAGTTCAAATGACATTGAATTGGTGTATTTTCAGTCACTGCCGGCGTTAACTTCGTCGAATGAATCCAATTGGCTTTTAGCTAAATTTCCTAATTTGTATTTACACGGTTCATTATTGTATCTAGCTGAATTATTGGGAGTACCGAAAAAGTTGGAGACTGAAAGTCGCTTTGTAGAAGCGATGGTTGAAAGGATTAATGGGACATTTGAACGAGATATGCTGGCGCAGTCTGAAATGTATATAAGTGGGCCGACGCCATGACTAAGTTTGTGAATGTTTCACGTTTTCGTCCTGATGAATCGGTGTTTAGTTTGAAATCAACGGCGTATGTGAACAATGTTATTCCAACGATTGACGGATTCGGGCCGTTAAAAAGTTTGTCTGTTATTTCAAACGCTTTGGGAGCAGATTGTAAAGGGGGCGTATGGGTTCGGTTATCATCGGGTGGTTATAAAATTTATGTTGGCACTACTACAGATTTGTTTTTGTTTAATCAGGACAAGACTTACACCAACGTTTCGAAAACTGCTGGGGGATATAATGTACCCTCAGGTGATCATTGGTCGTTTGAAGTATTTGGTTCTAAATTGATAGCAGTTAACATTAACACAGTGCCACAAGTTTTGGATATTGATGCCGGTGGTTCTTTTGCAGATTTAGCGGGGTCGCCCCCTAATGCTAGGTACGTGTGGTCTGCTAATAATCATTTATGTTTAGGAAATTTATCCTCTTTACCTCGTCGAGTTCAATATAGTGCATACAACAACATTGAGGGGTGGACGATTGGACGGGATGGTGCGGATATTCAAGATTTTGATAGCGGTGCAAGCATTCATGGAGGAATTGGAGATGAACAGGGGGCCTTTGTTTTACAGCGGGATAGAGTAAGTCGGTTAATTTTTAATCCTAATGCACGTCGTAGCTTTGATCGAGTTTCAATTGATTCTGAAAAGGGCGCAGTTGCCCCCCGTTCAATCGTTGCGATCGGCCAAAATGACTTTATGTTTTTAGCTGAAAGTGGCTATTATCGTTGGAAAGGAGAAATGCTGCCGGTAGGGGCGGAAAAAGTTAATCGGTGGTTTTTTAAGAGAGTGCATAATGATCATGTTAATCAAGTTCAAGGAGCATTGGACCCATTCAATAAAATGGTGTGGTTCTTATACACAAATACTTCAAATGTACGTGAAATGCTTGGTTTTGATTGGCAATTGAAAGAATGGACCCGTTCGGATGCTAACCCGAAATGTCTAGCTAGTTTGGCGTCCCCCCGATACGGTGTGGAGGATTTGACACAAGTTAGTTCTAGCCTAGATCAATTGCCTTATTCTTTGGATAGTTATGTTTGGGCAGGTGGGCGACCTCGTTTTGGGGCATGGGATGCCGATGACAAATTGGCTTTCTTTGAAGGGTCAAACATGGAAGCAATCATCGATTCTCCGTGTGTAAAACATGACCCACAGTATAAGACGTATGTGAATGGTTTTCGCATAGTAACTGATGCCCCTATAGCAAATGTTACCGCGTTTGCAGGGGGCGCGGATTTAGAAGGTGATGCTATTGTATTGGGTAGTGAATTAACTCCATCAGCTGTCACTGGGGAAGTCCCAGCGATTATTTCGGGTCGTATCCATCAGTATCGATCAAAGATTGCAGCTGGAACGGTTTGGTCACGTTGTCATGGTTTTGTAATGTCTGATGTACAAATGGATGGTGACTTATGAGTATTTTATTACAACAGCCGGGAGCTTTGACCACTGACCCCTTTATTGTGAATGTGGCTTCGGCAGAATTTGATTTATTTACAGCAGGCCATAATTTACCAATATTGACAAACATTTTATTAATAAATACGACAGGTTCCGCTGTAACAATATTGTTGGAATACAACGACGGCAGTAACGACTATCAGTTGGATGAAACGGTGTCTATTGCAGCTAATGGACGCTTGGATCGAGATTTTAATATTGCCATGCGACAGGGGGATGTTGTAAAAATTACTGCAGGCACAGCGGATGCATTACATGGGTTCATTTCTCGTCTAGAAGGGGGAGGAAGTACCTAATGCAAATTAAGTTAATTAAATTCAATGAAGTTGACGGTGTTTGGTCGTTATTGTATGAGGGCTTAAATGCGGCTTGTCAAAAATGTCCAGACATTTCATTGTCATTTTTATGGCAACAATGTAGGACAGGGAATGCTTGGTTATTTGTGGCATACGATAAATCATCATTAGTGTATCATTCAGCTGCAGTGTGTGTTGTAGATAACTGGAATGGTGTAGATAAATTAAGAGTGTTGGCGGCGTATGGGGGTAAATCTCCTAAAACATGGATGGAATCGTTTCAAACACCAACGAATTATTTAGCAGCTTTGGGCTGTTCATCGGTTGTTTTTGATGGGCGTTTAGGATTACAAAAACGAATTCCGAATGTGAAAATGCTTCGCGCAGTTTATGAGGTAGAGCCAAATGGGCGGTAACACACGCACCGTTACGCAATCAAATTCATCGCAACAGTCGGCCCCATGGGGCCCTGCACAGCCTGCTTTAAGCACCGCAGTAGGGAGTGCTAAGAATCTGTTTGAACAGGGGATAGGTGATCGACCTTATACTGGGTCAACAGTTATCCCTTATTCCCGACAGACCATGGAGGGGTTAGAGCATAGCGAGCTTCTGTCTGATCAAGCTGCCCCAGCCATGCGTAATAATTTTGAGCGTGTACGTCGTATTGCTTCGGGGGGTGGTTTCGATCCCTTACAAACTTCTGCAATTGACAATATCAGACCAGTTGCAGCGGGTGAGCATTTAAAAAATGGTAACCCTTATTTGGATGATGTAATTAAATCTAGCGCGGATGACATCCGATTAGCAGTAGATAAGTCTTTCGGTGGGGTTGGGCGATTGAATTCCGGGGCTCATCAAATTGCGTTATCAGATAGCATAGGAGACATGTCATCGCGGTTGCGTTTTGCTGATTATGAGTCTGAACGCGGGCGGATGGATGATGCGGCTAGAATGTTGTTTGGGGCTGGCCAGCAACGTCTAACAAATCAATATGCTGGAACCGATGCTTTAGGGAATGCATTCGATGTTGGACAGGGCCCTACAACAGCAAGAATTAATACAGGTGGATTTTATGAGGATTTAGCGGCTAGATTGAAAGATGACGAGTTGCGAATATTTGATGAACAGCAAACTGCCCCGTGGAATAATTTGGCGCGTTTAAATGCGATTGCGACAGGTGTTGGATCGTTAGGCGGCACTAATCGGGCAACTGTTCGGGCCCCACAGCAGGGTAACTCGGGTGCGGGCGGGGTGTTATCTGGGATAGGGCTTCTTGGCAAGGTATTGGGGATTTAATTATGGGTGGTAAAAGCAAAGCACAACAACAAGTCGCTTCCTCGGTACCTGATTCTGTGCCCACAGCACAAGCGACAGGGTACTATGCTATTAACCCTCAGATAACGGATAGAGCGCCTGCGGGTGAAGGGGAATTAGAGAGGATTGCGGGGCAATTACAAGCTGGTTTTGGGGGGCAAGAGCCTGATCATTTATCGCGATTGGCATCAACGTACTCACCTATCGATGTTGTTAATTATAAGGCGGCACATGATGCGCCGCCTGCTTCACCGCCCCCACCGCCTGCTTCACCGCCCCCACCGCCTGCGGCTTCAACACCGGCATTGCACCCGGTACACCAAGGGCCGCATCAAGGTATAGACATTCAGCTTGCAAGCAACCCGTTCTATTGGGGGAGCCCCTACTGATGAATAGACTGTTACAAAAAGCACTTATGGGTGGAAACCCCGCTATGATGCCTCAAACGTCGGTGACTAAACGCCCACAATCCCCTTTGAATTTTGGGATGTCACGACCGCGTTTACGTGGCCAAGGCTATTCGGATGCTCTAATTGCACTTGGGGCTGGGATTTCCGCAGGTGATTTTTCAGCAGGTGCACAACAAGCTGGAGCGGCGATTGATACGTCGCGTAAACGTAATAAAACTATGGAATGGATTAAGAAGCACCACCCTGAGTATGCAGAATTAGGGGGTGTTGTGTCACCGGAAGCTTTGTTGGGGGTTGTGTCACGTACAGCCAAGACACCAGATTTTATTCAACGATATAATTTAGCTCGGAGCCAAGGGTATGAAGGGTCCATTTTTGAGTATGAAAAAGCGCTGAAAAGCGCGGGTGCTACTAAAAATGTTGCCAATTTTGGGGATAACCAAATCAAACTTCCTGACCCTGAAAAGGGCTATAATTATGTCCGTAACCCAGACGGAACATTAAAATTTAATGACGATGGGTTACCTATAGTAAAACCCACACCGGGGGGCTCTGTAGATCGGAAAGATCAAGCGCGTGAAAAAACAGCGGCATATGAGAAATTTAAATCGACTGTGGTTTTAGATAATCTGCGTTTAGCAAAGGAACGTGTTATCCGAAATCCTAAATTGTCGACGGGTATTGTTGGTACGTCAACCAGTGGCATTGGTTGGACGCCTGGAAATGAAGTTGCACGTTATTTAGGAACTGTTGAAGCCCATATTGGGTTGGATGCTCTTAACAATATGCGGCAACAAAGCCCAACAGGTGGCGCATTAGGTAACGTTTCAAATTTTGAAGTACAAACGCTTCAAGCCATTATGGGTTCATTAAAACAAGATCAACGCCCGGAAGTATTGCGTTATCAAATGGATCGGCTCCATAATTATTATTTAGGTGTTATTCATGGGCACACACCTGAAGAAGCTGGGGTGGATATGACGCAGGAAGAATGGGATAAAACTATTGGACGTGTTAAAATTACTGAACCCGGTGTGCCAGATAGCATATTTGATTTGGAAAGTGGTGATGATATACGAGAACTTCCGGAGGGATGGACACAAGAAGAATGGGACGTTCTTTCGGATGAAGAAAAGAGGTTAATTCGGCCATGAGCCCCGAAGAAGCCAAATTACTTGCAAAAGCACGTTTACGTTTAAAACAACGTAAGGCGCAAGTAAAAGATGATTATGAGAAACTCCCTGTGCCCAGTAAAATTATGCGGGCAGGAAGTGATGTACTTGATCTGGTGTTACATGGGGCGACGGCAGGTTTTGGGACTAAGGCTAAAGCGGGTGTACGTAGTTTAGTTACGGGGGAAACTTATGATGACGCATTGAGTGCCACGAATCAACGTTTGGATGATTCTAGAACCCGTGCGGGCTCAGCGGGGGATATGGCCGAATTATCGGGGGCGGTTGCAACTCCAGTGGCGGCAGCCAAAGCAGGCGCTACATTATTGGGGCGTGGGGCGAATCCAGCTTTAGCGCTGGCTTTAGAAGGGTCTGCTTATGGCGGGGCTCATGCGGCTGGAAACGATGAAGACGTTTTAAAAGGTATCGCCACTGGTGGGACTATTGGTGGCGCGGTTGGCGCTGGAAATCGTATCGTAAAATCCATTATTACGAAATTCGCAAATTCTGGGAGTACTCCTGAGAAAGTTCGCTTATTTAAGTCCATTGTGGAAGGTGCAAAATTAGATGCGGGATCAAGTGACACCGGGTTTGGGGTGGCTATTCGAGCGCGTTTGCGTGAGGTTGCAGATAACGCAGCGACCTACGGGTTAGATGCAAATGATGTAAAAACGATTGAACAAATTATAAAAGGTAATTTTGTGGAGCGTCCGTTTCGTCATAGTGGGGCTTTGCTTGAGATGGTTACAAAACCAGTGGCTACGGCAGTTACTCGTAATCGCGTGGGAAATGCTGCAGCTAAGGCTGCATTAGAAGCTGCTGCAACTGATCCCCTAGCGGACGTGGCGAATAAAGGTGCTGATGATATGGCACGGGTACTGATGAATGCTTCTATTGCACGAGGTTACAAGCAATGACAAAAGCTAAGTCAGTAATTGATGTGATTTTGGGGGAAGCGGTTGGCGAACGTAAGAATTTTCGCCCGTCGCCCCGTCAACGTCGCGTTGATATGGAACACATTGCTTCCGTCATTTACAATCGTGCTGAGGCTACTGGGGTTACACCACAAGAAATTGTCGCAAACACCCGTGAGTTTAACGCATACAACAAATCAATTCCTCGTGGGGCAGAAAATTTTCGTAATTTAGCTGTAAAAGCTTGGAATAAGGTTAACACAAGCGGCCCTATTACAGACGCCACTTTTTATTCGGTTAACGGTAAAGGGTTACCTAAAGGACTTGAACGCGTCGGCAGCACTGCGGGGCATGTGTTTTTTATCGACCCACAAAACCGTGCGATTGGTACGGCACAAGGCTATCAGCCGATCGTAAATGATATTTTAGCTTCTGCTGATAGAAAAGGCAGAGGTTTACAAGATGTTGCGGATGTAACGGGGCAATTTACTGGGTATGACCCGACAGTAGTTGACCCTAGTTTACACCCGGTCATGGAAGCTATTGCTTCTAACCCCAATATACCCGATAACATTGAAATCAGTAGTACCCGTCGTTCTGTTAAACAAAATCGTGATGTTAAGGGAGCGAATAAAAGCCAACACTTATTGGGAAAAGCAGTTGATATTAAAGTTGCGGGGTGGAACGATGCACAGAAACAAGCCCTAGTTGAAACGGCTGCTATTGCAGGGGCAAAAGGTTTCGGTATCTACAAGTCGGGCAACAAAATCCACGTTGATACACGACCTGAATTTATGTTTTGGGGTCAGGTGCCCGGTAAAAAAGGATACTACAGTGGTAATAAAATCAATCAAGCTCCACAATGGGCCAAAGCAGCTTTGCGCCATGCTGCAGGAGTTGAACAAATTGATCCTGTTGAACGTCCTGAGGCGTACGCCTCCGTTGAAACTCCAGTTTTTGCTGGCGAAATTGTAGACGTTTCATCTCAAGTGGCTGCGATGTCTGAATTGATTGGGCCGCAAGCTGTTTATGATAGTTTACAAAAAGCATCGTTAGCACCCGCCCCAGCTTCAGTGGACTTACAACCCCGAGTATCTCCGATTGACGTACAAGGGGTTCGTCCAAGTGTTGTTGCACCGAATCAATTACCAGCAATAGCTGCCGAAACAATAAGCGCTGATCCTTCTATTTTTACAACGTCTCCTGAGGCATCGCCTTCACGACGTGCAGATATTTGGAATCGCACTCAAGGTGGCGTACAAATAACAGAACCCACGCCAGTGTCAACCCCGGCTCTGGCCGAGCCTGTTCAAAATGAACCCACCACTGTACAAGCTGTACGTCCTAGCCAAGTTGCGGCTCTTGCGCAAGATGTTGCTCTACCTCCAGTAGAACAAACACGAATAGTAACTGCGCCCCCATCTATCACACCTATGCGTGAAGAAGCAGGTGGAATGGAAGTTTCGGGTGTTAAATCCCCAGAAGCATTTCCGTCAGCACGTGCTGGGGCAGATCAACCGCTACCCGAGGCGAGAGCGTCGTTAGCTCCTAATGAACCTCCTGTCAACATGAACCCACAACCGGGGTCGTTTCGAGAAGAGCCTACGCCCACGTTATCCCCTGCGTTGCAATTGCCTGAACAAACTTCACCGGGGATTGGGAAAAGCTTACAAAAGATTTTCGGCGGTGTGTTGCCTGATGATCCTAAACATGGCGTACATGGCGGACTTTTCGCTGAACCCCGTACTGAGGCTTACGCAGCTTGGTCGCAACGTTCTGACCCTATCAAAGTACACGATATTTCGCGCGGTGATCCGGGATATGCAGGGTCAGGGTCAAATGCTATACAAGCCGTCATATCTGGTCGAGCACCATTTGGTTTTACGGCAACATCGCGTTCAAATCCTGATGTTACTGTTACTTCGTTGGGTAATTTGGGTTACGCTCATACAAACAAAGGGTTGGGTTGGACAGAAGTCACTAATCCAGCGGGTAAATCACATCATCAAGGAAAAGCTATCTCAGTTTCGGTTGATCCTGAAACAGGAAAGAAAAGCTATTCGTTCTATTCTCCTGACCCCAGTACTGGGTTTGGTTCGAAGCGTTCACAAGGGTGGAAGTCAAGACAAGCCTCGCGTGCAGCAGCGGAAGTCACAGGGGGTTCACGGGGCACGAGTGGGGGTATTGGGGGGTTTCTATCTGGTCTGTTTGGTGGACCAGTCGGGCCAGGGCCTGTCGTCGCGCCCGTAGGAAGCCCTGCCCCCGAACAACCGGGTTTAGGAGTAGGTGTCGGGCGGTCGGGCCCTAGCTCCTCTAGTTCGCCGGGTGGCGGGGGATTTTTTAGTGGCTTATTTGGCGGCGGGAGCCCGGCACATGCTGACCCAGATGCATTCGGACATGGCAGAGGAATTTAAATTATGGTCAAAAACAGTGTAAGTGATTGGGACGAAGCTGCTAGCAACAATTCGGATATTGCTGGACTTGATATTGCTGAAAATTGTGATCCAGCTAATATTAATGATTCTGATCGTAATATAATGGCACAAGTTGCCGCATATACGCGACATAGCGGTTCGGGTTTAGCAAGTGCAGCTACATTGAATTTAGATTCAGTGGGTCGGTTGTTTATAGATATAACTGGAACGACAACCGTAACTGCTGTAACATTGTCGGAAGGACATGTTCGTTTTTGTCGTGCTGATGCGGCGTTTCAGTTAACTGCGTCAGCATCGTTAATTATTAATGGGTCAACATCCGATAATTACACAACGAAATCTGGGGATTTATTATTTTTCCAAGGTTATGCTTCAAGTGTAGTAGAAGTGACTGTTACTGGAAAACCTAGTGCATATTTAGCCGACATTGAAGCATTATCACCGTCAGAAGGTGATTTTATCTACTTTGATGGTACTGATTTTGTTACGTTTCGTCCTACTTTTGGCCAGTGCCAACTTGTCCACACCAACACGTCGACGATCACGTTGGAGCGGTTCAATGGCAAGTGGCTGACGATTGATGGTAAGCCGGAGGAAATCCCATCTGCTGGTGTTACTCTCAGCAACAGCGGCCTCTCAGACAGCACGGTGTACTACATCTACGCCTACATGGACTCTGGCACGATGACGCTGGAGGCGTCTACTACAACGCACGCCACACACACCGATGGTGTCGAGATTAAATCGGGTGACAGCACCCGCACTCTTGTCGGGATGGTCTACCTTCTCAGCGGAAATTTTCAGAACGCAACTTACTATCGCTACACTCGCTCTTGGTACAATCGCAGCCTTGTCCCGTTGCACAGTTGGTTTACTGCGATACGCAGTACAGCCAGCACGTCATGGGTGGAGATGAATTCTGAAATCCGCGTGAGGTTCCTTGTCTGGGAAGATGAACACGTCATTCTCAGCAGCACTAGTTCTTGGCGCAACGACACCGGCTCGACCTACATTTATGGTGCAATTGGTCTTGATGGAACATCTTCCAAGGCATCAGGTGGTGTGCGAGCTTACTTCAACAGCTCAATCAACAATATCCCACAATGTATGGCCATCGCTGATCAGCAGTGGAGCCCAAGTGAGGGTTTCCACTACGCTACTCTCATTGGAACTGTGAGTGGTGGGACTGGCTATTGGGAGACGTCTGCAAACGCGGATGGCCAACGCACCGCGCTTGATGGTTTCATCGTACAGGGAGCACGATAATGACTGTTGTTATCGGACCAACATTTCCGGACGAACTCAAAGCTGCTGGCTTGTTCGGGCTGCCATTCGCGTGGGGTGAAGATGGCGCGATTTCCGGTCGTGAGAACCTGACCACGCAGCAACAGACGGATCTTGATGCAGTCATTGCGGCGCATAATCCGAACAAGGTCACGAGCGACGATGTGAAGAGCGAGGCATATCGCCGTATCGTCGAGATCGTTCCCGAATGGAAACAGCGCAATCTGATTGCCCAAGGCGCAACACTCGCCGAAAAAGGCCGCGCCAACTGGACCGCCGAAGAACTTGCCGGGTGGGACGCCGGACAGGCGATGTGGGGTAAGGTCGCAGCCATTCGAGCCGCTTCTGACACGATTGAGGCAAACCCGCCGGCAACACGGGGGGAATTGGTCACTGATAATAGGTGGCCCAAATGATTTGTACGATTGAGGCGCACAACAAAGAGTGATATAAAATGGTAACAATTGCTTCTGTGGGAGGGGCTAAATATAATGAGACGTGAATTATTATGGCAACAGAATTTACGGACTTTTTATGGGCTACAGAAACCAAAATACTCGTTATCGGAGGTATATGTGGGGCAATTAGTTTTGCGATGGTGTCAGGCGAACCGAACCCATGGAAACGGTTAACCAGAGGGATTGCCGCCGTAATGACTGCTGTGTTTTTAGGACCAACTGTTGCAAATGTGCTTGAGCCTGTGTCTGGTTCGATGACACGTGCCTTTTTTGCAGGAAGTTATCTTTGTGGTTTCGGCGGGGAGGCAATAACCACTGTTTTTATACGAGTTGCTGGAGGTAAAAAATGAATAATGTTGTTTTATTTATTCATTTTACCGATGTTTTATTGTCGGCTCTTTGTTTATGGATTATAGGGTTAACATGGCACCCCAAATACACACAGGGGGTTGGTTTTCACATATTACGGGTGACTATTGTTGTTTTGGTGTTTGCGAATGCGGCAACTGTTATACCAGGATTATTAACGCCTACTACAGGGATTCAAGTTTTCAAATGGGGTGTAATTATGATGTTGATCGGCGTAATTATACACCATTGGCGCGTTTTTAAAAATCTGTGAAAGGATGGTAGTATGAATATGCAGTTGTCCCCAAAAGGTGCTACTTTCGTTCGCCTACACGAAGGGTTTGTGACGAAATATTATCTTGACCCTGTAGGTATCCCGACTATTGGGATCGGGTTCACTTGGCGTTCAGCATCGTTTCGAAAATGGTGGGCAATTAACCGTAAAGGTGAGAAATTTAAGCCCGGCGTGCGAATGACTCGTGCAGAAGCAGAACGAGCACTTATTTATTTGTTTAAACACGAATATGGTGCAGCAGTTAATAAGTTTCTTAACAAACGTGTTCCACAACATGTTTATGATGGTATGGCCTCGCCTGTGTACAATCTGGGGCCCGGTTCCTTGAAATGGAAATGGGCTGCAGCTGCAAAACGTGGTGATTACAAAAAAGCTGCACAGTTGCTTCGTAAAACTGGCACAACTGCCAAAGGCCGTCGATTGCCGGGGTTAGTACGTCGCCGCAAAGAAGAAGCGTTGTTACTAGAACGGGGCGTATATACTGGTGTTGATACAAAACATGGGATGACCCCCAATAAAAATCGTCAACCCATGCCTGACCCAATGGCGGACGGGGTATTGCGTCGTCGTGAAGCTGGACCACCTGTCGCTCAGTTGATTAAGGATTTAAC
>FUIF01018211.1_pt1 | contig 20537 bp, 24 predicted proteins | sample 1003461 | NCBI WGS metagenome assembly FUIF01 (sample SAMEA80401918, study PRJEB19352) | marine metagenome | reverse complement strand
AACAGCTATGAGCCGATCGACTTTCAACTGGAGGACAAGCGAGGAAGTATCTCGCCATGTCATTGCACGGGATGATGGCTTATATACCCGTTCAGACATTATTTTGTTCTTGGCTGCGATAAGCGGCAGTGTAGGTACGTTATTCCGGCCGGGACCTACATAGGCAAAACGTTCGACAGAGCGCGCCTGGCCCGGGAAAGGGTTCGATTTGAACGGAAGAGCGGGTATGCCGCGCATGAGGCTTATGTGGGTTCTCTGAGGGCGGACGGTAAAAAGCCGTCCCCCTGGGATATGGCTAAATTGTACGGCTTTCGGCTGTTCGCTTAACGAAAGGAGGATGGGATGAGTTCGGCATTTATCACTGCTTTGCAAGATATTGCTCAGGCTCTCGTGGATATCGCCACGAATGGCCCGACTGCATTGACGGCGATGCAAGACATCAACAACTTTCTCTTCCCGCCAGGCCCATAAGCAGGCCTTGATAGATCGGATCGCGGCTATTGACCCCGGTCCTTTCGCGGTTGTAGAGTACGCAGCAGCTCTCTGGCTTACCATTCAGGAAGTTGCAGAGGAACAGGAGAATAATATGGCAGATCGTTTTTACGGCATTGACCGCGGTCAGGACCGGGCTACTGTGTCCGCTTCCACGACCGGCCTTGACGTCGAGGTTACGGTTGATGATGCAGTCAGCCTTGAGAAGGTCGACATCATAAATGCCCTTGAAATCATCAAGAAGGCCATTCTTGAAGACACCGGGTTTACTGCCGGCGGCTAACGGAGGTCGCCATGGCTGATAAACTACGGATCGTTAATCGCGCGCTTCAGCGTATTGGAGCCAAGCGGCTATCGACGCTCACGGATAACACCCGGGAGCGTTTAGCTGTGGATGCCGCGTATGCGGACATCGTCGCCCAGGAGTTGAGCGAAAACTTCTGGACGTTTGCCACTAAGCGCGTTGAGATCACCGCGGACCCCAGCATATTCGCCTCTAGCGCGGAAATCGCCGCAGCCGGTTCTGGCTATGTCGTCGGCGAAACGCTAACCCTCGTGGGCGGTACGGGCACTGCGGCTATCTTCGAGGTTGATGAGATCGACGGCTCCGGCGGCGTTACGGCCGTGTCCGTAGGTGCTCAACGGGGCGATTACAGCGTCGCCCCTACCAGCCCCGTGTCGACTACGGCCAGCGCTAGCGGCACCGGCTGTACCCTGACGTTGACAACCGAGACCGGACCACGTTTCGGGCGCTTCTATACCTACGCGCAGCCTTCAGACTTCCTACGCCTGGCGCCGAAAGATCCGCATCAGGCGGCTCGGTTCCGAGAACTTTTGTTTGAATTGGACAGCGGCGGTAAGAAGATCGTCAATAACACCGGAGGCGAGCTTCAGCTTCGCTATATTTCTGACTTAAGCGTCCTGCCGAACGGTATTACGAACATGGAGGACCTGTTCCATCCTCTGTTCGCTAACGCTATTTCCATGCGCCTTGGTATGGAGTTGGCCGAAGAGTTAACTGGCTCCGACCGGAAACTGAAAAACCTTGAACGAATGTATAATCACTTCGTGAAGACCGCACGCCGAATTGATGCTATCGAGCAGGGGCCGATCGAGCCTGAGGTCGATGAGTTCGTTTCGGTCCGACAATCCGAATTTGACAACGACCCAACCTTAAGGCCGTATGCGTAATGGCTGCTCGCGGACATTTTGAACAGACCTCATTCATTGAAGGTGAATGGAGCCCCTTTATGCAGGGGCACATCAACATCAATGAATATTATAAGGCTACGCGGATTTGTCTGAACTACATTCCCGTTGACGAGGAGTGCCTTGTGCGCCGATCGGGCACGCGGTTTGCTGCTCACGCCAAGGATAATACCGGCGACATCAAGTTGATCGAGTTTATCAGCGAGAGCCAGGACAGCCTCATCTGTGAACTGACCCACGAGACCGTTCGATTTTATTCCCGTGGCGCGCTGCTTACGGAAGGCGAGGAAGTTGTTACCTCTATCACGGCGGCGACGCCGGCAGTCGTTACGACGCTGACGACGCACGGGTGGTCTGACGGGGATTGGGTCGTATTCAAGGATCAAAACTCCTCGTTCGGCAGCATCGTTCGAAACAAGCAGTATCTAATTGACCAACTTACGACTACGACGTTCGACTTGTCGGGCACGGGTCCGTTCTCCGGCGACGTTGACGGCACAGAGTTGAATGGCATCCTTGCCAATAAACAGCTCACTGTTTCTCGCGTTGTCGAGAAGACGCTGCCGTATCAGCGAGATGAGCTGGATAGTATTCTTTTCTCTGAGGAAGAGAACACGCTGTATCTGTTCCACCAAAATCATGAAGTGAATACGATCGCGCGCTCTGGTCCGACCGTTACAGAGTTGGCTTTCGAAGACGGCCCGTATCTTGACGAGAACGATACGGCAACGACGCTGGGCTTCTCCGCGACTACGGGTTCGATTACCGTTACGGCTTCATCTACGACTGGCATCAACGGCGGGCAAGGCTTCTTAGAAACTGACATCGGCCGGTTGATCCGCGTTAACAGTGGCACGACTGCAGCTCCGGACTGGACATGGCTGAAGATCACTGCTCACACTTCTACGCTTGTCGTTACGGCGACCGTTAGCGGCACAGACCTTGCGGCTACGACGGCGGTGACCACATGGCAGCTCGGCGTCTATAGCGACACTGACGGTCATCCTATTCACGGCGTAATCCACGAGAACCGTCTGTTCTTGATCGGACCGACGCCGGGCCGCATCGACGCATCTGTATCTGGCGACTTTACGAACTTTGCGCCCAGCGCGCAGGACGGAACAGTTGCGGATAGCAACGGCGTGAGCGCGATCTTCAACGGCTCCGGTCGCCAGAATGGGCGATGGCTTCAGCAGATCGAACGCGGTCTCATGATCGGCTCAGACGGCGGTGAGTTTATCATTCGGGCGTCGAGCTTCGACGATCCGATTACCCCCTTCTCTATCCAGGTTCGTCGTGTTTCGGAGTTTGGAGCCGCGTCAGACATCATGCCTGTCATGGTCGGTAAAAACTCTGTCTTCGTTCAAGAACTAGGCCGCGGCGTCATTGAACACAAAGACGTAGGGAGTAACCGGGATGGGAATGACATTGCAAGAAAGGCTCGCCACCTTACGGCTAAGGGCATTACTGACATCGCATACACCCGAGAGCCGACCCCTATTGTCTGGGGCCTTCGAGGGGACGGAAGGCTCATCGGGTGTACGTACAGAGACGACGCCGAAGGCCGGCAAATTGCATGGCACCGTCACAGTATCGAGTATGCCAACGACGTAGCCGACGGCGAAGATGCGGACGACCGATACCTTCGTGAAGGCGATAGCCAGAGTAACGCGACGATTAAGTCGATTGCGGCGGCGCCGTTTTCTGACCTCCTGGCGACACGAAACGATACGATGTGGGTTGCGCTTGAGCGCGAAGATGGTGTCATTACCGTTGAGTATCTTACGCCTCTTTTCGACAGCACTTTCCAGGCCAATCAGGGCGTGTTCTCCGACAGCGCCGTTATCTACTATGCGGATGACGAGGATGTAAATTGGGAAATAACGTCAGACAACGGAACAACTGCAGTGGTCACCTACTACGGGCTCGATCATCTGGAGGGCAAGTCTGTTGACATTTATACCCGTGGCCTGGACGAAGGTTCGGCTACTGTGTCGAGCGGGTCCGTGAACACGAGCGTACCTAGCGGCCTGCTTACTAATAGCGGCGTTCTGCAGACTGCTGCCAATGCGCGCTTTGCCGCGTCCGGTGGTACGAATAATCCGTCCTTCCTCGGCGAGAACCGCGAAACCGGCACGAGCCGTTTCGGTTCTTTGCCCGGCGGCGCCGCGGGGTTCATCAAAGGTCTTGACGGCAAGTCCTATTTCATCGGCGGTGGTGTTGACCAAGTCAGCGGACAGGGTGATGACGTTCTAATTTTCGACGCGAGCGATTGCTCTCTGGCGTTCACGCTCACGAGCGCGCAGGTGGATACGGATTGTGACACTCTCGGCCTCATTCCGCCGGGCGGCGAGTTGGCCGTGTCTGGCAACATCATGTTCGCGGCGGTTCCTGAGACCCCGTACTTTGTCGGCATCATTGCTGCAGAGAGCGGCGTCGATAGCGAACAGACCATGGTCTACTACCGCGTTGAAGCTGACAGCACCCTAACGCTCGTTGGAGGGTACGCCACGGATGAGGATGCCCTGCTGGATCACGTTGAAAGTTCCGGCGACAACATCGCAGCCGTCGGCTTCCTGAATACTGCCCGATATCAAGGTGAAGAAAAGGGCGTCCCTTACGAGTATCCTATTGCGATCTGCTGGGGTGTGCGGGGAGACACGGCTACATATTTCATTATGCCGTCGATCAACTACGTCTTGGACAATCCGTTGGTTCTTCAGTCTGCTACGGACCCGTTCGAAGACGTCTACCAGCAATTCACGTCCAGCAATCTTGACACGAGTATCTTCAACTTGGGCGACGGCCCGAACGGCAACATCAACTCGCTTGGGTTTATCCTCCCGAACTTTACGGACGGCGGGAAGATGTACCAATACTATTTCCGTGGCGACCTGGCGGCATTCATCGCCGGCACAGAAAGCAATGCGAATACCCATTTGGACAGTGCGGCAACAGGCAACGCCTCTGGTTTGATTTCGTCTGTCAACCTGTCTTCATTCAGCCGTTCAGGTTTAACGATTGGTCTCGAAGGCATTATCGGCCCGGTGGTCGATAATGAAAACTCGCGCTTTGTCGATGGATCAGACGACACGACTTCCGTGTTTCCGTTTGACGACGACGGGGAGGATTTCGATGGTAACAGCGTTTCTGCTAATACGGCTTATTACTGCAATCCGACAGTATATCCGTCGGACTTCAACGACATCACAAAGCCGTGGTTTTGCTTCTGGCCAAAGGTTTTCTAAGGACACCGGAGATTTAAATCGGATCAAAGTTCGGGTCATGGAATATAATCCAGCCAATCAACGGTTCCGACAGTTGACGACCATCGAAGACGATCTTTATGCGATCGGGTCGGACGTTAACGCGAATACGAACCCCATCCAATATACCGTTAGTTGGGATCGCGATAACTTCGAGATGACTATTCTTACGCGAACGGCGGAGGGCGGTGCCCAGGCATTCATTACGGCTAAGCTTGGGACCTTTACCCCGACTGCCGAAGCCGGCATTCCGGCCGATCACGTCGAAGCGGTTATCGGATGTAACTACTCCAGCCGAGCCCAACTTCTACGCCCGAACGCTAACTTGGGCGAGCGAGACGGCGCAGCCTTAGGTGACTTGAGGCGGATTGACCAGTACGCCATCCTTACGTATAAGGCCGGCCCGATCCTGATTGGCACTGATTTTGACACAAACTATCAGGTGTCATACGATGCGACATTGCTTCCTGACGACAGCTTCGGCCGAGCGCCCCTGCTTTCGGGCGTGTTTAACGGGCACCTGGAGGGGACGCACGATTTCGACAACCTTATCGCGTGGGAACAAACGCGACCATTGCCGGGTACAATTAACGTTATTGCCGGCTACTCAAATACGGGGTCACGATAATGGCAGCACCACTTATTCTCGGAGCTTTGTTAGGCGCAGGCGCGTCACTGTTCGGAGGCGCAGGCAAACGTAGGGCTGCTCGTGCTCAGGCCGAGGCTGCGGAATTGAATGCTGAACAGGTCGAGCAAAGTGCTGAGATACGAACCACTCTCCGAGAGCGCGAAGGCGCGCGGGAGGTCGGCACTATCCAGGCCAATGCCGGGGCCAGCGGTGTTGAGATTGCCGGATCGGCTGAGGCCATCATTCGAGAGAGCGCCCGTAACACGGCGTTCGATGTAAGTTCCATAGGGAGCCAGAGTGCCCTCGAAGCAAAGGCCCTTCGACGTGGCGCTAAGGCTTCTCGCGCTGGAGGTAACCTAGCGTTCCTCGGCAGCGCCTTTACAGCCGGATCAATTCTGGCTGGAGGATAATTATGCCTAAGTTACCCCAACCAGTTTCTCGTCCTCAGTTACCGGAAAAGATTTTTACTGCCGAGACGCAGGGTGCTGCGATCGGACGCGGTATGCAGGAAGCTGCTGCAGGCGTCGCGAACCTCGGACAGACGATCCAGCGTAACGAGGAGCGAAGCGACATTTCAAAGTTGAATGCTGCGTTCGCAACTGCCCAAGCTGAATTAACTGTTCAGTGGCAGGAGACGCTGCGGACCGCTGATCCAAACGACCCGAATACCGCACAGCGGTTTCGCGATGAAGTCGTTGCGCCTCGCCTTCAACAGCTAGGGGATATTGCCAATACCCGTGCCGGCCGTGAATACGCTACGCGCGCTGGTGCTGGATTGAACGCAACGCTGTTGACGTCGACGTCTGCCGGGCAACAACAGCTTCGCGAAGTTGCGGCTGTCCAAAACTGGCAGACGACGCTCAATCAATTCAGCGACAGTTTGTCTGCCGACCCTCAGTCGTTTGACGGTACGATGAATTTCGCTGAGCTGCAGTTGCAGGGTCTTATCGCGGCCGAAGGACTAAGCACGGCGAAGGCGGAAGTTCTCCGCACGAAAATGAACAGCACGCTCGCTATCGCGACGGCCACGGGTTTGATCAACCAAAATCCGCCCGCTGGCATGGCTGCAGTTCAAGGCGGACAGTTTAGTGAATTCCTCACCGCATCTCAGAAAGCTCAGTTGATTTCGTATGCGAATAGCCAACAGCGCGCGCAAGAGGCCGCACAAGAAAAGGCCCGCAAGAAGGCAGCGGCCCGCCGCCGCACTGAATACCTTGGGCAAGCGATCGACCAGAACGGAGAGATCAACGCTGAAAGTCTTCCGAGTATTATCGGCGCCATGATCAACGATCCAACTTTGGCTGAAGACCCGTCTGCACTGCAGTCGACGGCGAACTTCTTGGACAACCTCGTCGACGAGAGTTCCGGCGCAGCGTTTCGCGATGACCCGCAGTTGGTACAGAGCCTCATGGATCGGATACTCCTGGCGCCGGGCGACCCCAATCGCCCAACGGAGAACGAGATTTACGACCTGTATGGTAACGGGCTGAAGCGCGAAACTGCTGACTGGATGGTGAAGCGCTTGTCGGGCGCGGGCACGCCGCGGACAGATGCGTTCAATCGCTTGTCCAACTCCTCTCTGCGCACGGCTAACGCTTTCATCACGGGCTCGGGTACGCTCGACTTTGTCGACAATCCCCAGGACGTACTGAATGCGCAGTCGTTCGAGGTTTGGTTCAGGGCGGAAAGTCAGCGCCTGTTCGAAGAAGGCATGTCGCCGACAGAAATCTTTGCGCCGGACGGGCCTGTCATGTCTCAGCTTCCACAGTTCAAGCAGAAGCTGACGCGAGAAAATCAACGTACTCTTATCAAAGGCGGAGAGCTGGGCGTGATTACACGAGAAGTTACCGACGACCCTTTCGATACCGGACCTAAGTTCGGCGACGAGTTCAACGGAAAGCCACTGCGTGACGCAACTCCATCGGACATGGATGAATGGCTGCGTCAGCAGGGGGGCGAATAATGACCACAGCACCTGGCGCTGCCGAACGTAAGAAGCTGCTTGCCGGCGGCTTCTCTCATGAGCAAGTCGTTCAATGGGAAAGCGATCGCCGTGCGCGTTTCGCTGAAGGCGGCTTTACCAACGATCAGATTGATGCGTACTTCGGTACGGGCAAACCGACGACTGCGGCGATCCGCGACTACGTCGATGCGGAGTTTACGCCTGTAATCTCCGCAGATGGTGCGGAGGAACAGCCTGCAGTTCGTGATGCTAAAGGTTTTATCGACGCACTAGCAGCCGGCTATCAAACATCCGTCGGCGGTCTCACGCAGCGTGCAGCTTTACCTGACGTTGTGTTGAGCCAGGATGCCGACTTTGTTGAGGTATTCGGTTCGGCCATTGGTCAGTTCGTCGGCGACATTCCCGTTAGCGTTCCCTCCTTCTTTGCGGGTACTCCGATCGGTGCGGCCGTAGGCGGTTCGGCAGGCGCCCGCACGCGCAGCCCTATCGGTGTCGCGGCCGGTACGGCTGTCGGTTCTGCGATTGCCGGCGAGGCGGTCTCTGGGTTTACGACTGAAGCGACGCGCCAGGCTCTAATGAACTTTTACGAAGACAACGAGAACCTGGGTATCGAGGCGGATACGCGGCAGTTCACGTCGCAGGTGATTGCGGCCATCTTCGATAAGTCTGTGGCTCAGGCCGGATTTAAGGGCGGTGCAACGGGTGTCGCGGCCGGTGCGACAGGTGGTGCCAGCCGTATCATCCTGAAGCCATTGGTTAAGAATGATGCGTTAAGGCAGGTTACCGTATCGAGCCTTGAGGCCACTGCGGCCGTGTCTGCTGCGGCTGCTTTGGAGGGAGAGCTGCCTAAGGCCCGCGATTTCGCCTCAGCAGCGGCCCTGGTGCTTGGTTTGGACGCTTCCATAGCAACTGCCTCTCGCGTTCCTGGGACCTACAGGAGCGCTCAGAGGGCCTTACAGGAGCATTACGTGAAGACGGGCGAACATCCTACCGCGGCAGCCGAGCGCGCCCGGACGGACCCCGTGTTCCGGCAGCAGATCGCAGGCGACCAGAAGAGTGACGGCCAGATGGTCCTGAAGATCGAGGCCGGCAGCGAGCGACGCATTGAACCTGTCAGCCGGGAAGAACCGATCGTAATCGACACGCCGAAGCAGGCGGAGGGCGCCCGTAAGTCTATGGACCTCATGCGCTCGACGTCTCACTCTGCGATCCTCGGCGCAGCGCGCCCGGAAACATTTGATAAGCCGCCGGCACGCCCGGAGCCCGGCCCTGAAGACGTTGTTGCCAAGGCGCGCGATGGTATCCGCGGCAAGGTAAAGAAGACCCGCCGGGAAACTACGCCGCGCAAGACTATCAACGATCTGCGTTACCTCTACGTTAACGACCTGCAGTATGCGGTCAGTGAAGCGGAAGTGGCATTCAAAGACGCGACCGGAAAACGTCTCAAGCTCGAAGATAACCCTGGCGAATTGATGCGTCTGGCCTACGGCGCCCATGCCCGTGCCGACCTCCAAATTCGTAAGGGCATCTACAGCGACAAGGGCCAGAAGATTTCTGAGGGCTTGGATACAATCTTAGACGGCGTCAAAGACGTAGATCATTTTGTTGAGTACATGATCGCGCGTCGAACGCTTGAGAAAACTGATCAGGGTTTTGATACCGGCTTCGATCCGATCGACGCTGACGTTGTCGTTAAAGACGCGGATGCGCGGACAGACTTCCGTGACCGCTTCGAGCGCGTTCAGAAGTGGAGGAATTTCCAGATCGCCAGGATGATCAACGCAGGCTACCTCACTAAGAAGGATGCCGTGAAGATCATCGAACAGAACCGAGACTTCGTTCCGTTCAATCGTGTGTTGGATGACAAGGAAGCGCCGCCGGGGGCAACTGCTCGTGGCCTTCCCGTGCGTAATCCCACAAAGAAATTCTCCGGCTCAGACAAAGACATCTTCGACCCGCTCGAAGTTATGATCAAAGATCGCTATGCCGTTGAGCAACTTGTCGAGAACAATCTCGCGCGTCGACGCATGGTTGAATTCAACAATACCCTGCCTCCCGAGGCGCAGTTCATCAAGAAGGCAAAGAAGCAGATCACGGTAACGAAGATCGCCGAGAACGATACGCAGATCAAAAACTTCTTGGAAGAGAACGGCATGTCGCTTGACGATGCGACGCCTCTGCACATTCACCGGGCTGTCAATAAGAACCTGGGAAGCAGCGACTTTATAGTTTTCGAAGACGGTAAGCCCGTAGTCTACACTGCGGATAATCCCGATCTCGTTCTGTCGATGCAGCGGCTAGATACGCGAACCCAAGATGCCGTCTCTAAGATGTTGTCTGTCCCGTCAGCAATGCTGCGGGCGGGTGTCACACTCAACCCCGAGTTCTCTATCAAGGCGTCATTGCGCGACCAGCTAGGTGCGATGTTGCAAAACAAATTCGCTGTCGTTCCGTTTGTAGATATGTTCCGAGGCCTCGGCCGTCTCGCTCCGGGTAAGACCACTGACCCCGTAGTCGTAGCATGGATACAGAACGGTGGAGCTAATTCTGCTCTCCTGGCGCTCGACCAACAAATCTTGAATGACGCTATGTCCAACCGTCCTCGCTCGATTAAGGAGCGGGCATGGAATGTAGCGACGTTGCCGGCGCGTAAAGCTGCAGCCTTCTCTCAGATGATGGAGAACGCCATGCGGCTGGGTCGCTTCGAGCGGGCGCTTGACGAAGGCCTCGACATGCAAACGGCTGCCCTGCAGTCTCGTGACGTTACTCTCGACTTCGCGCGTATGGGTGCGCGGGTCCGTGCGTACAACATGGTTACGACCTGGATTGGGGCCGGCATCAACGGTATTGATCGCTTCCAAGTTGCATGGACGCGCGACCCGAAGGGCACGATGCTGAAGACTGCAGCGCTGATTACGTTGCCGTCGTTAGTATTGCACTTCGCGAATAGCGGCGAGGAGTGGTACGAGAACCTGCCCGACTGGGAACGTATGCTGTTTTGGCACTTCCCGATCGGCGGCACGAAAGACCGGCCGAAGCACGTCGTTCGGATACCCATGCCGCACCAGTTTGGTACGATCTTCGGCTACATGCCGACGAAACTCATGGATGAATTTGGGAAAGCAGAACCAGATGCCGCGGGTGCGATCCGTGAAAGCGTCATGACCGCTTACAACATCCCGCTGTTCCCAACGGCCATGACCCCATTGGCAGAGATCGGCTTCAACCGAAGCTTCTTCACGGGCCGTCCGCTTATCAGCGAGAGCCAACAGCAGATACTGCCTGAATATCAGTACACGCCTTATACGACTGCGGTGTCGCGCAAGCTCGGTAAAACTCTGGCCAATATGCCGGGGTCGATTGTGCCTGAGCGGTTTACAAGTCCGATTGCTATTGAGCACATGGTGCGCGGGTACGGCGGCACGATTGGAACGCTACTGTTGCAGGAGCTGGACACGAACTTAAAACGGTTCGGCTTCCTTGAGGACTTCACGAAGCCTGACCCGACCATGTCAGATAACCCAGTGTATGGTGCATTCTTCTCGCGTCATCCTCAGTCTGGGCAGATTGTGTCGGACTTCTACGAAAATGCGGAAGACCTTGATCAAGTTCGCAACACGCTGAAGCAGGAAGTGTTCCGAGGTTCAGGGCCAGGTGCGGATCGAGAGATCGACAACATTCTGCGACGCCGTGGCGCGCCGGCACTAAACCCCCGCAGCACGCGGCAGGCGTTGGGCAAGTTGCGTAAGCTCGTTTACGCTATACATTTCGACGATGAAATTCCGGCTGACGAGAAGCGACAGTTGATCGACGGCTACACTTTCCAGATGATCGAGATCGCTCGTGAGTTTAATGACCAGTACGAAGCGTTCCGTCGCTCAGAGAAGGAGGGCGAGTAATGACGACACTACCTGCTCGCGCCAAGCGCGTATTGCGCTCTCTTCAACGGGGTATTCCCTCCGGCGTTGTCATTGGTCGTCGCTCTGCAGGCGTCGGCCCGGCGGAATTCATTGAGCTTGACGAAATTCAGCAGGCTCAGCTCGACGAGATATCTACGACGCGGGGTTCTATTCTCTATCGCGGCGCTTCTGCGTGGGCGGCGCTCGCCCCCGGAACGGCGGGCCACTTCCTACAGACGCAGGGCGCAAACATGGACCCGATCTGGGCGGCAGCGTCAGGCGGAGGCGGGGGTCTTAACTCGACGCTCGTCTATCAAAGCTCGACCGTCGGCGGTCTCGGCTCCAGTACGTATGTCGTATCATTCAACACGACGGATCACGACACGTTAAACATTTTTGACGGGGCGTCGTCGACCACCGACTTCGTCATCCCCGCAGCCCTCGACGGGGAAAGGTTAATCTTCTGGGGTGCCGCTAGGGGTGTTGGTGTTGCAAATGCGCAACGGTGGCGGATGCTGATCGCTAGGACGACAGGGGCGACCCTGCCCGGACAGCCGGTGTTCGAAGCCGACATGGGCGCAAGCTCCGACCCGGGGGCTATGGTCATGACCGGCCCTATCATTGTGTCCGAGAACGACGTGTTCCGCCTGCAAATTCAGTGTTCAGACGGATCGTGGAGCCTTAACGCAAACAACGCCCTATTTGCGGCGATGCAGGTATCTTAACGTTTGACCTACAAAATCTAAGGGAGTAGGGTAAATCCATGGAACAGAAACCTAAGAAAAACCGCATTATACGCTATGCCGCCCTGGCCATCGGCGTCGCAGCCATTGTGTATGGTACGCAGACGGATGCTCCGGAGGTCGCCATGGCAATGATTGCCGGCGGCTTTGCTATTATTGCGGACGTGATCGGATCAATAGGAGCCTTCTAATGAAAGAAGTATTTATTGCCTTAGTGACTTACGTTAACGCCGCAACGGGAGAGATCGAGTCCATATCGGATGCGATCATCGTTGATCGGGAAACTCAGTGTGAAGAGTTTTTCACTATAATCGAAAACGAGTACCCGCTGCCAGAGGGGCAATACGTTGTAGAAGACTGCAGCCCGTCTTACTATTTCCCGAGCCAGACATGACCGTCGCACTAGGGTTAATCTTACGCATCGTCGGCGGACTGGGAGCGATAGCTCTCGTGGTGTGGCTGTCCTACAACTGGGGCAGCAACGCACGGAAGGCCGAATATGAAGCGGCAATCGCTAAGATACAGATCGAGCACGCAGAAGTCGTGGCCGGCGCCATGGGGGCAGCGACGGATCGCGCCCTTGAGGCCCAACGAAGGAACTTTGAAAATGCTACAATTGCTGAAGACATCGCAACTCGCGCGAGAAACGCTGAAGGTGCTGACAGTATCTGCGTTGATGCTGATATTGTTGAGCGGCTGCGCGAGCTTCAATAGCGCAACGCCTTTTCCGCCTGTTCCAGCATCTCTTCAAGAATGCGCTGCGTCTCAGGAACTCCCTCTGCCAGAAGGGCCTCTAACTCGCGCTGACGTTGCAGAACTTCTTGCACAGTTACGTTCTTCTGAGTTGGCACATAACCGTTGCGCTGATCAGTGGTTGGCATGGTATCAGGACCTATTGGGCGTTCCTGAGACGGAATAAGCGGGCAAACCACCCATAACCATAGCGGTCATAGTGACGAGTGCCGGCATACCGTTGGCAGCGTCTGGCCATATATCGTGCCCCCAGCTCCGCAGGAGGGAACCGTGAGACGCGAGACAGGGTTTTGCTCCCAATGATGCCGTCCACGCGGAGGCCACCAGCGGCGCTCTGAAGCATCTTGGCGGCGGGTTTGACGCCCTGGTTGACGGCTGCGTCGAATACGTACAGCGATAGCGGCCACGCAAGCTGATCTGCTCGTGACTTCATCCAGTAGTCATCGTGATAAATCTTTTTCGCATCCGCCTTCGTGAGAGCGCGAATGTCTAAGTTTGGATACGCTCGTTGAGAGATGCCCCATTTAGTGAGACCGCCGCTATCAACGACGGTCTCATCATAGCCTTCAAGTTTGAAAATAATCTCGACGGCTCTTTCGAAATCAAAAGACATTATTCGCTGTCTTCCTCGTCTGAGCCAAACAAGTCATCAATCTCTTCGACGACAAACAAATATGCGCCTTTGATATTTGAGTAAATCTCAAGGGCGACTGCCGGACAGAAGTGCCGAAACGCGGCGCCTGCAGCGGCAGCAATAACAAGGTCGATGGGAAGTCCAAACATATTTACTTTTCCTCGTGCTTAGTGGGTTGCTTCATCAAGTTTTTAACCTGCAGCGCGTGAAGCTCGCGTTGCCTCTTATCTCGGCGGAAAGCAAAGTAAATGCTAAACGCTGCGCCGAGAATGGTTGCTATTGCCGCGACTAGAGCCAAGGTATCCCCCAATTCAAGATACCATACGGCACCCGATGCACCGGCTCCTGTGTACATCGTAGTCTGCGAGGCAGGCTCCGCGATCTCGATATGATTATGTTCGGTCATGGGGTCAATTTAGACTTGCCGGATCAGGTCGTCAAGCTGCTTTGTTACAGGCGTGTTGCTTCGCCCGTTTGAGTGCAGGATCGGCTTTCCGTCTTCGATTTGGTTGCCGTCGGACATCTGGATGACGCCCTCACGCAAAGCTAATTCGAGCGTAGCGAGCACATTCCATGCAACCTGTGCCAAATGTGGCAAGCCACTGTCCTTCTCGTCGTACTCGCCCTCAGACCGGCGAAGGACAATATGCCGCCCCATCGCATCACTGTATCGGTTCGCAGCGTCTGGCAACTTTTCCCAGCCGTCATACGTGCCGTACTTGCGCTGCCCGTATTCGGAAACTCTGGCGATCTGTTCAATCGCAAGCGGGAACCGGCCGATGCAGCCTTGCATGATCGGGGCCTTGCCGCCGTCGAATTTCTTCACACCATCGTCGGGAGCGAAACCCTCAGGCAAAGGGCTCTCAATAAAGCCGGCCTCTTCTGGTGTTAAAACTCTATCTTCGGCCGGCGCTGGACACGGTTCGAAGTGGGGAAACATTTTCCCTGCATTGCTGAACACAAACCGGGGGTCTCTCACATCATCTAAGATTTTCTTTTGGCCGACTTCGTCTTCTAATACCTCGTATACCCGGCCTACGGTTAGGTCACGAACAGGAATGCCGTCTTCTATGACCCGAACGTGAGTTAGTTTAACCATCTTTCTGCTCCTTTTTCCAAAAGTCTTCATGCCATGTCGGCGCTTCTCGTTTTAGCTTTTCAGAGAACGGGTGGAGCCGTTCAATGATTTCTTTGTCCAGCAGTTGCCCGTTTATGTCGTAGAAGCCGTCATTATACTCTGTGTACACATGACATTCAATCGGGTCGTACCACGCCTTCACCCACCAGCGCTCGCCTTTTATTATGAGATGCAACCGATAACATCCGCCCCGGGTAAATATTTCTACCATATCCGGGTGGGTTTCGCGCAAGATTTTCAGGAACAGTTCTATGTCCATTATGACACCTCCGCGTATGCGCCCATGAAAAGTTCGTAAGCCGCGCCGGGCATCAACGATTTAATTTCATAGCTGTAGGGCTCTGCTCTAGCTTCGCCGAAGTCCGTGCCGTGATCCGTGCAGAGGTCTCTCTTCTCTGTAAGGAACATTCTATAGTCGGCTTCTTTTATTGCCGGGTGATCGAATAAATAGGACGGGAAACCGAAGACCGCAGCCATGACGTCTTCCCATCGCTTTTCGTATTGCTTCCGCTCTTTGTACATAATCTTCTGCGGCTTCACCATATCGCCGAGAACATATTCCGGAGCGTCGTGCAGCAATGCAGCGCGGTGCAACAACCGATGACCGGGAACGGCTTTCTGAACCTCGCGCATGACGTTTACAGAGTGCTGCGCCACGGAAAGGGTCAATGGCATGTAGACGAGAGACAGTCCGCCGGCCTTCGTCTGTACCCGGTGGCCTGCCTTTTCAAAGAATAGGGCAGCGTAGGCGGTCATCTCTACCCAGTCCCACTTCGTGTGCCCATTAAAGCGGTTGATGCACGAGAGGGCGCTTGCGACATCCTCAAGGCGAATGTCCTCTGCTCGCGGGTCCGCCGGCCAAACCGGCAGGCCAGATTTAGTATTCATGTTATAGCCGCGGTTCTCATCCAGCCGGCCGCAAAGGTCTTCAGTATTAAGTGCCATTGATAAGCTCCTCAAGTTTCTGCTCCCGCTCCTTGCGGATAGCTTCCTTCATGCGCTTACGCGCTTTTCGCTTGCGTTCTGCTCGCGGCGACAATTCACGCATGTTGTCGTACTCAAGAACGCCCAGTCGCATGGCGATCTTTTCGACTAGAGTTGGTTTGTAGGTCCGTGAATACAGACGTTTTGACTGCGCCGCCCGGAACCCGTTCGGGTTCTTGCCGTACATATAATCTACGTGTCGCGCGAGCGCTATGTCAGTTTGCTCCTGTCTGCCCATGGTTTTCCTTTCCAGACTGTGAACAGGGTCCTCTTCCCGTTCGCGTATGTAATGCAGTGCGTGTGAGACCAAGAGGACGGCCCCCTATTATACGACAACCGCAATTTCGATGACGTGCCAACTTGATACACGCCGTTGAGGATGCCCGCGCTATGCGAGTGTCCTATAATCAATTTCCGTGCCATCTTCGCGAGAGAGGCCCGGGAGCCACGAGCGCCGTTCGGTCCACGGTCGCCATGGTATCCGTTCTCGATGCCGCCGCCGTACTTTTTGCAGGTGATGCAGCTTTCGTCGAGGTCGAGAAACTTCATGTTGTGTTCTTTAGCGATGCCGAATTTCTTCAGGCCCCACTCCAACATATTAAACTCTGGCTTGCCTGCCTTGATGGCGCGCACTTTTTGCAACTGTGCCTCAAGATAGAACTCGGCGTTGATCAAGTCGTCCCGAAACGAGAACTTGTCCAGCCACGTATCCAGGTGTTCGTCGTGGTTAGATCGAACAACAACAGTCTGCATCCACGGGCGGGTAATTTGGTTCTTGCACACCGATGCAGTTTCCAGCAGCTCGTCATAGACGCTGTCCTCCCCGGCGACGTACTTCTCATACATCTTGTGGAAAGATTTCATCTCATGGTGCGAGCGGGACCGCATGGAGAATAGATCGTGTGCGAATTGTTTCTTCGGCCGAAGCGTGTCGACGACACCGCCCTCGCCCCATAAGGCTTTCGCGTTCTCCGCGTCCATCTCAGAGGCGTGTATGTCACCGGGGGTAAAACCTTCGGGCCGCTCCGCCTCATAGGCTTCCCCCTTGTCGAAATAAACATCAACATCATAAATCCTCCCCTACCGTCAGCATTCAACTGCCGCACCCACCATGAGCCGTCGCTCTCAACTTCGACGATTAGAGCGCCATAGGCGTGGTGGAACTCAGCCTTTTGCCCGGCCTTCATTTGTATGTAGTTGCGCTGCGTTACCGCCCCGGTCGTATAGTTGTACTTCGCCGGTTCGTGTGCTGCAGACGGGATGCTTTCCATTGCGATCTTGGGGTGCGGGAAGATGCCAGAAGCGCGGCCGGTGAACGCCTCCAGACCCGAGAGGGGATTAGTTGCGGTCGGTAGGATGTTCATATCCCCTACGAACACGAGCCCCGGAGCGAGTTTAATTCGGTCGTCTGTCGTGTACGGATCAATGCGCGGGTCAAACCACATCTCGTCGGCGTCAGACAACCCAGCCGTTCCGGGTTTTGCGGAGCCGGCATACTTCGACTTGTTATATGTAACGCGAGAGATAAAGATGTCGGCAACGTAGTAGTCAGCAGCGGCTTCCAAGTTCTTGAAGAGGGTATCGTAGACCTTGGTGTTGCTTTGGGCTGAAGATATCAGGTAGCGGTAAACTTCACCCTCTGGCGGCAGGGGGAAGTCCTCGGGCTTCTTGTTCTGCACGAGCCCGTCAAGCGCTTCGTTAGCAGCGGTTATGCCAGACTTTCGCAGATGCCACTGCACAGCGCTTCGGTTTATGCCCAGATGCCGGGCGGTTGCTTTAACGGAACCCAGTTCTTTATAGACGCCTGAAACTTCCTCGTTTGTATATCCAACGTGTTTAACCATCGAATTCCCCGTTGTGTTGTATGAAGTAATAAACAGCGGCAGCATCGAGAACGTGCTCGCTGGTTGTTGACGCCATGAGGCGGCGATCGTAGTGGCAGGCAATTGTCTTATACAGTTCCTTGCCTTTGAATTTTTTGCCAACAATTTTAGACGCCCATTGCCGCAGTGTTCCTTGTGGAACGGGCATGACGCCTGCGCCGCTGTTAATTGCGACTGCCTCAATAATTCCAACTGCTCCGTATAGGCATCGTGTAGCCGCGTCGCCGCGAACGAATTGCTCCTCATAGACGACGAAGTCGTATGGCTCGCCCTGGTTCATAACTTCCGACAGTTCGTATCCGATATTAGCGAGACGTTCAGCGCGCTCGCCGTCTCCGCCTTTAATAACTTCGCCGCCTGTGCCGTCATAAACTCCGACAAACGTACTTGACGGGTCGATAGCAAGAATTTTGGGGGATGACATGGATGCTCCTATTTCCGGTAACGGTCACCCGCCCAGCACTCTGCTGCAACGGGTATGCCAAGTTCCTTGACCCAGTCTACATTTGATGCGTCTTCCATTATTTCCTGCATCTCATCTGGGTCGGCGCGGTGCGCTTCAGGTTCAGTGACGTTTTCATCGTGTACTGTTAATACCAGGGGGTAACCGTTCGCGTCAAGAACAAGTGCTCGGTCGTACATGATATCGCGCGCCGTAGCCTGGACAACGTTCTCTGTCAAGAGCCCACCGTAGGCATCAACTGTCGTAAGCTTGCCCTGCTTCATGGCCGTATAAGTCCAGCTCTCACGAATGTCAGGCTTCTCTTCCGTGTGCCACGGCATCTTTCGCTTTGTCTTGCGCGGGTTGAAGTAGTAAAGCTTGCGGCCCGACGGCAGCCGACAGGTCAGCCACCCGTCCTCAAGTCGGTACTCGATCCCGTTGTAGGACTGCGTCGTCCGATCCCACACGGCCTTAAGAGAGGCTTCCTGCAGCCCGCTCCAAAGGTTCGGGACCTCTGACGCCCACTCCTTACGATAGGTCTGAACGATCTCCTCGGCCGTTTCGATGCCCCAACGGCCCTTGCCGTCCTTCTCCCACAGCTTCTGCGCGCCCATCTGGAACCCGCACCCCAGGACCCCGGGCTTGCCAATATCCTGGCGCTCTTTCGAGAACTCGACTTTGCAGGTCATGCGGACGCCGGTCACGTCAGATGCGAAATCGAGATACGGGTCGAGCCCTTCACGCAGGAGCTTTAATTTGTCGTCCTGGCCTGCGATGCCCAACAGAACGCGAACTTCGATCGTGGAAAAGTCTCCGGCGCAGAGCACCTTGTCCTTGTCGGAGATGATACAGTGCCTGAGGGCGGACGTGACGGCCGATACGGGGGCAATCAACTCCCTTAGCTCCTCGCTAATATGCTCCTCAAGGTGCGCCAGGTTTGCTCCTATGAAGGCCGCGTCCCGAGACTGGATCGCCGGCACCAGGAACTCCCACGGCGGGATGGGCTTGCCGTCTAGGTCTCGGCCGAGGTCAACCGTGCCCCTGGGGAAGTTCTGGGGCTGCAGGAGGCGTCCCGCGTCCCGGCCGGTAGTTGCCGCATGGTACTGGATAAGGCCATGAGCGCGCCCGTCTGAGGCCGTACAGGCCCTCATAGACTTGAGCTTCATGACGGAGGCCGAGGCCAGGGCCGATCGCATCTCTAGGATGCTCCGAACGTCGTCGGGGATATCGTCCTTGAGCGCGTCGGACACGGTCTCTTTGCGCAAGTTACTGAAATAGTCCTCGCCCATCATCTCGTTGAGCAGAAGTTTCAACTTCGGGGACTTGGGCTTCATGTTGTCGGTAGCGATGGCGAACCTATCCGCAAGCGGGGCGACGGCCTGATCGTAAACCGCCTGGCAGTCCGCGGCGAACGGGAGGTCGATGCGCAGGCCGCGTAAATTCATACGCTGGTTGAGTAACCATACCTCTCGCTCGGCCGGCTCCAGGTCGCCCACTCGCCGTGCTAGGTACATCTGTGAGCGCGTGTCGTCGCGGCCGTAGTCGCCGCGCACCAGATCAAGCAGCTCAGGGTCTTCGTTGAAATAGAATTTCGTTTTGCTTACCGGCTTGCAGATTTTCTTCAGCGCCTCTGCTCCGGCTTCGTTCTTGATGACTTTCAATTCGAGAAGATTACTGACCCGGTCTAGGTCGAGCGGCAACGCCTTACGGGCGCAAACGCTCATCGTGCAGTACCACTGCTCTAGGGGTATTTCAGGCCACCCCCACTGCACCATCATGATATTTATCCATATGCCGAGTTCGAATAGGCTGCCGTGGCACTCGAACCCTGCGCCTTCGTCAATCGCCTCTTGCAAGAAGTCAGGGATAGGATCGCCGGGCAGCCAGCGGAAAGTAGTTTCGTCCCGCCAGCAGAACCAAAGGCAGAGAACTTCCGTAGTCGGATGTTCCGAATAGACCCAGGCGCCTGCAGCCTTGAGGTCACAGGCGCTCCGGGTTTCGAAGTCTATGGTTATGCGTTCGGGGATTAGTCTTCGCCGCCGGTTGGGTCTTCAGCGCTTACGGCGCCTTGTACCTGGGCGAACCCTTGGCCGCTGTCCTTGCTGTTCCGGCCGAGCCGTTCGCCGTCAGAGACGAAGCAGACTTGTTCCGGGTAGATGGACACGCCTCGGATATCGTCGTCGCCGCGCTTGTCGCCCGGGCGCGCGTATGCGCCGAAGGTCAAGCGAAGTGAGACGTAGCAGCCGGCGTAGATCGTGTCGCGGATTTCATCCTTGTCAGTGATCTTAATCGGCACGCCTTTGTCGTCACGACGGCGAGTGTCGAAGACAGATACCGGGTCTTTAGAACGAAGCTTCACGATGATCTGATTTTGAAGCTGCGGGTATTCCCGGCGCTTTTCTTCGTTTTTGTGGTTCGCGTAGAATTCGTATTCCTCGTCGCCGGACTTGAATTTCAATTCCAAGCCGGGGTCTTCGACATCGTCGACGCCCCACTCTTCAGC
>FUIF01009589.1_pt1 | contig 20537 bp, 22 predicted proteins | sample 1003461 | NCBI WGS metagenome assembly FUIF01 (sample SAMEA80401918, study PRJEB19352) | marine metagenome | reverse complement strand
ACCTCACAGGCGCCGACCTCACAGGCGCCGACCTCACAGGCGCCGACCTCACAGGCGCCGACCTCAGATACGCCAAACTCAGATACGCCAACCTCAGAAAAGCCGACCTCAGAAAAGCCGACCTCACTGGCGCCGACTTCACAGGCGCCTACCTCAGACGCGCCATCTTCACAGGCGCCGACCTCACCGGCGCCATCTTCACAGGCGCCTACCTCAGACGCGTCGACCTCAGACACGTCGACCTCAGGGGGCTTTGGGTTAGGTGTTGACTGTGATTGATTACGCAAGGGAGGAGCAAGAGGAGATGGAGCGGCCCGACGCAGCGGATTGGATAGGAGAAGCTATCCAAGATTGGAGAGCTCCAAAGATTCATCTCAGCAGTTTCGATGCAATTCATTACCGTGGCATCGATGGATTATCTTTGCCTACTTTAACCTCTGCAAACCTGATAACGGGTGTGAATGGAGTTGGAAAAACTGCACTGATTGAGGCTATGTGGCTCTTCGCAGGAAGACACAACCCAGGGTTGTTATGGAATCAAAATGTCCAACGATGCAGTCACCCAGTGACCAATCCCATTTCAGAATTGTCCGGTGATCTATTGGAACTTCACGGAACAGAAAATGGAAATAAGCGCAAATGGAAAGTGAACTTCACACCACTTAATCAAGTGGCTAACCTTGGCCAAGCACTCGCTGGGCACCTTGAAACACGGCTCGACGGTAAAATACTTGAAAAAACAAAATTGATGCAGCAAACGCCCCTAGGCGCCGTTGTCTATGGATGTGACCCCACACCGGGCAGGCCGGGTTGCATCATTGAAGGCGCAAGAGGTCAACCTGAGATAACCGACGAGTATCTACAACGCTTCTCGGACTTGGTTCGAGAAGGACGCAAAGAGGATTTGAGAAGTGCTTTTGATTTAATCCTTCCCAGAATTGAAGGGGTCGAAATCCTCACCGACGATACGGGGAAATCTTATCTGTCGATCAGCACATCAACGGAACATCAACTACCACTCCAAGCTCTTGGAGGTAGGTTCTTCCGTCTGTTCCGACTTTACTTGGACTTTTCCGCCGCCCGCAACGGCATGGTTCTTATCGACGAGGTAGAGAATGGGATCCACTATTCCGTGCTACGAGGTCTCTGGGATCGTGTACGCGTTTGGATGCGTGAGTGGAGTGTGCAGTTCGTGGCAACAACCCACAGCGACGAGTGCATAAAAGCGGCAATGGAAGCGTTCGCGGACGAGCCTGGTGAATTGGCAATACACAAACTCTATGCCGATAAAAAATCCCGGAACGTAAAAGCTAAAACATTCACCGGAGAAGCCCTGCAAGGGGCCCGAAACCTTTAATGGATAGGAGAAGACCAATGACGCGGATGAAAACAGCAACGACAACAGTCCTCACAGCCGCCCTGCTCGGCTGCGGTGATACACCTACCGCTCCCGAGCCGACGCACCCCCTCGTCGGCACATGGGAGGGCATCTTTGACGCGACCTATCGTTTCCGAGGAGAATCGACGGAGGCCAAAACGCTGCACGTCTGGAGATTTGGCGATGAGCGGAGTTTCCGCCACGTCCAGACCATATCGTCCATGGCAGATCCCATATCCGGGTTGGCCCCTGGCGACACACTTCAAGTCGTGGAGGGCCTGTGGGTTCTGCACGACTTGGAGCTATGGATTTCGCCGCAAAGATCAAAGGCCCGATATCACGAGACCGGGGAGATGGGAGACCATTCTATTCCCGAGACTCGATTTTCCTGTGTGATCTACTCCGCCAACCTTATGACCCTTCACGGCCGCAGCTTTGAGAGGACGAAATGATGAAAAACCAAGGGGAAACCGGGCCTTCCCCGTCGACTTATGTGGCTGTCCTGTGTCACCACGACTTGCCCCGGGTGGAACGAGCCGTGCAGTCTGTGGGACACCACGAGGGAGTGACGGTAGCGGTTGTCTCGCACTCGGCCGACAGCACCTTTGGCGACGGCGCAAAGAAAATTGCCGAAAAGCATGGGGCTGTCCACCTCGATCATGCATCCCCGCATGCGTCTTGCCCCACCGGCAAGCAGATCTGCCTCGAAGCCTTTCTCGACTCGGACAGAGAGTACCTGGTCCAAGTGGACGGAGACGATTTTCTCTACTCCTCTTGGCTTGTCTCAGTCCAGGACTACTTGCGCCGCGTGCCTTCGCTCGACGCTTTGGTGATTCTGACCTTGGATCGCATCTCCACAGATGACCCAGGCGGGTTCTCGTGGCAAGTTGGGGAAAAGTGGGCGGGCGTATGGACAGACGGGACGGCTTGGGATGAGGAGTTTTGGGGATACCGCCTGGGTCCGGGGGTTTCGTCGATCTTTGGAAACCGCATCATGCCTCCTACTTTCGGGATGGTACGGCTTTTCTCCCGGCAGGCTGCCTTGGCAGTCCATTTCCGACCTTTGGATGAGGGGTATCCTGAGGATTGGCTACTTCTGTGCGACCTTCTTCGCCTGCACCAGCAGGGCGACCTATATGTCTGCATGACCATGAGGTCGGATTTCTATGTAATCGACGCGTCCACGCCCGGAAGCGTCCAACGAGAGAAGGAAAAAAGTGCCGAGGAATATCGGGCTGGATGGAGGCAAATGCGCGATACCGCTGCCACCTTGATCAATCCGATGCGTTCCTCGCCAGCGGAATTTCCGGTGATTTGGCCTGAGAAGGAAGCCGGCATGGTCCCGCTACCGCAGAAAGTGACTGAAATCACCCAAGGGGTTCTCTCAATATGAGCGGTCCAATTTGGATGCTATGCCACCGGCTTTTTACCCCGGAAGAGTGTCAGGCTCTGATTGCAGAAGCAGACAGACTAGGGTGGGAGCACGGCACCTATGCAGATGGGACTAGGCGTGAAAATGTCTCGGTCTGCTTCCTTGAATATTCCCCTCACGACCGTCCGGTAGCGCGGGCGTGGATTGAGAAGCTCCGAGCACACGCGGCCTCCTTGGCAACGGTCTTTGGTCTCCAAGTTTGGCCTGAGAAGCTGTGGAGCTTGCAGCTTTCGTACTGGGCCCCGGGGGATCACTACGGCTACCACGCCGACCATGACCCTACCGGAGTGCTTCCCCTAGACCGCAAGCTATCCATTTTCGTATCCCTGTCAGAAGGGGGCGTGCTGGGCCTTGATCGCACCGGGCCCGTCACGTGCCAGACAGGCGACGCCCTGATTTTCCCCTCATTCTTATCCCATGAGGCGCCCGCGACCGAGCACCAGCGATGGAGCATGGTTGCATGGATTCCCGGGCCTGATTGGACTTAGCTTCCAGCCAGGCGCCGCGAGCGGTTGCCGAATCCGCCCGGTGGACCAGCTGGGCCTGTCGGACCCGTATTCCCCGCAGGACCCGGTGGTCCAGGAGGGCCGGGAGGACCCGAGCCTCCTGGACCCGCTGGACCCGTTGGACCCGTATTCCCCGCAGGACCAGCACTGCCGCCGGGCCCTGGAGGACCTCCAGGACCCGTTGGACCCGTATTCCCCGCAGGACCAGCACTACCTCCTGGACCAGGCGGCCCTCCAGGACCCTGACTGCCTCCTGGTCCAGGAGGGCCGGGAGGACCCGAGCCTCCTGGACCCGCTGGACCCGTTGGACCCGTATTCCCCGCAGGACCAGGACTGCCACCGGGCCCCGGAGGACCTCCAGGACCCTGACTGCCACCTGGGCCCGGTGGGCCACCAGGACCCGTTGGACCCGTATTCCCCGCAGGGCCAGCACTGCCTCCGGGCCCCGGAGGTCCTCCAGGACCCGTTGGACCCGTATTCCCCGCAGGACCAGCGCTACCACCGGGCCCCGGAGGACCGGGAGGACCCGCAGTTGACGGAAGGTCCTCTACTTTCCAGTCATAAGCTCCGCCCGCAACTACCCCCACACGCAGGATCCTATCGTCGTCATCGCTGTCAACCGTAGGCAATCCTCCTGGGCCAGGAGGCCCCGCAGGACCAGCGCTACCGCCGGGCCCCGGAGGCCCAGGAGGACCCGCAGTTGACGGAAGGTCCTCTACCTTCCAGTCATAAGCTCCACCCGCAACTACCCCCACCCTCAGAATTCTGTCGTCGTCGTCACTGTCAACAGATGGCAATCCTCCTGGGCCAGGAGGTCCAGCAGGGCCCGCGCTGCCTCCTGGCCCTGCTGGACCTACTCCACCCGTGGGTCCCGTAGGACCAGTGGGCCCCGCAGGACCGGCGTCTCCCTCGAATTCCTGCCGCTTCCATGTATAGCCGCCCCCGGCTACCGTCGCCACCTGCAGCACGTGACCGGTGGTAGTCCCCGGCTCGGGCAACAGGCCGCTGTCGGTTTCCGATCCACTTTCAGCGTCGTGCGAGTGGTCCTCTTCTGAGAAGCCTTCCAGGGCCTGCTTGGTCCACGTGCCCTCCGTCTGATCGTCAGCTCCGGCGACAATCTGGAGCACCTTGTCTTCGTCGGTGGAGCCTGTCGCCGGAGTGGGCAGCTCGGCATCATGTGTGTGATCGGTTGTTTCCGCCTCTTCGGCCATTTCGTGCTCGACCTCGTCAGAGTCGGCAGAGGCATTCCCGGAGCGGTCCACGTGCTGCACCTTGACTTGGATCCAGTCGTCGTAGTCTCCACCGGGCACGGGTTCGAGCCGGCCAGCAAAGGAGGTTCCGCTGACCCTTCCCACCTCCGAGTAAGACCCGTACGTATCCCCTTGATTTTCTTTGCCCTGGAGGAAAATAGCCGAATAGTGGTAGTCTGCCTCAGTTGCGGCGTCAAATTTCACGTGGTAGTGAGTGTGACTCGATGAAGTCACTTCTACCCCCGTCGGAGCAGCGGGAGCAGTGTCGTCGGATGTCCCAGTCAGCTCCACCTCGGAAGACCACTCCCCTACAACCTGGTCCTGACGATGGCGGATGCGTACATCCACCGATGATCCGGCAGCCACCGAAATGTCGATCACGTGGCTGTCGTACGGCGTGATTCCGCCTTGTCTCCAGTCTGTTTCTCCGTCGATGCGCCATTCCACTTCCGTTTGCTCGTCCACCCCGGTCCATTCCACCTGTGCGGCGGCGACAAAGGTCCCGTCGGCAGCCAGGACCCCGACATTCGAGACCGTGAGGCCCGCCGGATCGGGCGGCAGGTAGTCGCCGACGGCCGGAGAGGCGTCAGAAACCGCGTCAGGCGCCCCAGGGGCGTCGTAGAGGCCCGACGGCTCCTCTACCACCGTCAGGACCAGGGACATATCCGGCTGCACCTGACGGTCCACGATGCGGCCTTCCAAGTCGTCTGCGCGGCCCAAGGGGTCGGTGACGCTGACGAGGTCCCATAAATCCAGACTGTCGTGGTAGCTCAGCGGGCTGGATTTGGTCCCGCCGGCGACATGGACCACGGCTTGGCGCGCGGCGGCGGCCTGGCGGAGCTGCTGCACGGCCACCCGCTGCGCGTGGGCGACGGAGGCGAGCAAGGAAGAGCGGAGCGTCAGCTCGACCTTGCCTTCATTGGATTCCCGGCCGGTGTCCTTTGCCGCCACGGCGCCGGCGCGAAAATCGTGAGACGACAATTGCTCGCAGTCGAGGCGGACCCGCGTCGCGCGGGCGGAGTATGGGAGCGTCGTGAAGACCGGTGGCTTGACGAGGTCTTCTTCAGGAATCGGGGTAGCCGTAGCGGTCTCCCCGACGTGGATTTGCCATTTGCCGGATGCTTCCACCGTCGGGGCCTGCGCTGCAAGGCCCAGCTCGGTCTCCAAACGCGCCAGGTCCGACTCGAAAAAGAGGCCGTCCACCGAGTATCGGGGCTCGATGACCCGCGTCCCGAGCGCGTGGAGCGTGAAGCCGAGATTGCTGTTGTCCTGGATGGCCGGCAGGAGCATGTCCTCCAGGGCGGAGGAATCGAGCTTCCTGTGGGCGGTCGCGGCCTTGGGCTGCAGGTCGAACTCCCCGTCGAGCCGGGTCGGGCGAAGGGCGCGAAATTGAGCGCAGTTGTACGACCCACAATCCGCCGCGCTTTCGAAGACGAAGGAGTAGTATCCCGAGTCCGAGGTGGCCGCCGCTGCAGTGGAGATCGTGACTTGCTTATCTAAGAAAAAGGTCTCGATCTGGGAAAGTGAGCCGGAGTCGAAATCCAGAACCAGATAGGCATGGGTGTATTGAGGGTCCGCCGATGTCGGCAGGCGGATTTTGATCGCGGTTAACCAGCCGACAAAGCCAGATATGGGCACAGAATAATCGTCGCCGTCTATCCTCCCTACGCCCCCCTCCTCGAAGAGAGTCATTTCCGAAGTCACAGCTGCGAAGGTTTTGCCTTGCCCGAGATATTGCGTTATCGTCGCGTCTGACTGATTCCCGGCTTCGAAGTCGAGGTTCAGGACATGGTCAGCAACATCCTCTCCGGCGTGAGTTTCGGAGGTTCCCAGTTTGGTAGAGTTGATCCGCGCCGCCGGAATTTCGAGCAGTTCCCGCAGCCGCCAGTACTGCCAGACCGCCGGGTTCGAGGTAAAGGAGGCGGAAGTCTGCCCGGGCCATGTCAGCATGCGGCCGGACAGCTCGAATTCGATGTCCGGGAGATGCGCGAAGAAGTCCTTCGTCTGGTGGAGCCGGACGTGCACCCACGACACGTCGTTCAGCTCGTGGTCGGCCGTCCACCCGGCGACATTTTCGAGGGAGCCCCCGGAGCCGGCCGCAGCCGGGCCCTCCGTTCCGTCGGCGAGGAAGTACTCCCAGACCTCGATAAAGTCGTCAATATCCGAGACGGTCTGCGTCGTCAGATTTTCGAGGGTCAGCTTTTTCGAGGATCGCCCCTTGACCACCAGGCGGCGGTCGCCGACCCAGACCGCATCGACTCCCTTGCACCGGCCCTCGCTGAGGACGTAGACAAGGTCCACCTGAGAGCGTCCGGTCTCGGCGTAGTGGATCAGCTCTCCGGGCACTCGGCAGCGGCCAATCGCGTGACGGACCTCAATCTCGGAGACCTGCACGACAGGACGGCCGGCGCCCTTCTCACGCTCCCGCGCCTTGCGGGACACGTACGAGACCCCGACCGAAGCCGCTATCGCTGCCAGTTTAGCCCAGGGTAGGGGCATGTTTTTTTCCTTTTTTCTCAGAAAATACTTGACTTTTCCGAAAAAATGGCCGTATTATTAATATATGAAAACGATGGGAAGCAAACACTGCGCGGCTTCTGGCGGCAAGTGGATCCGGCCGGAGAAGAGGCTCGCGATTTACCTGCGTGACGGAATGGCCTGCACTTGGTGCGGCGAAGGAATCGAGGAAGGTGCAGATATGACGCTGGATCACCTCAAACCTCACAGCAAGGGCGGCAGCAACGACGCTGGGAACCTCGTGACAGCATGCCGGCGATGCAATTCAAAGCGCGGTTCCCGCGGCGTGACTTCTTTCGCGCGCGCGGTTGCGGAATATATCGAGAGCGAGACCGCAGTAATCCTGCGGCGCATCGCGCGCAATCGTGCGCGGACTCTCAAAACCACCGAGGCGAAGCGTCTCATAGGAAGAAGGAATCTAAAATGAACCGCGCTGAATTCATCGAAAGCATCACTCAAGGGCCGGCGACAGATGAACTGGAATACTCAGACACCGTGGCAACCTTTGAAACCCTTGCCCGAAAGACTCAAAAAGTATTCCGCTTTTTTGACGCCGTAGAGGCTGAAGTCCAGTGCTTTACTCAGCCGGCCCAGCCGCTGAATGGCAAACAGCGATATCGCTACGCCTTCACGGTCAACGGGCGACAGATGACCAACCCGGAGCTGACGAGAATTTTACTCAGTTGAGCGCCGAGGAAATCACCGACCCGGCCACATAGGCCGCCCCCAACATCGCCGCGGCGGCCACGAGCCCGGCAGCGATGTTGTTTTTCCCCAGTTCTTCGCTCGTGTCGAATTTCGTCAGCGAGTCGAAGATTTTGTAGCTGCAGAACACCGTCGCTGTGCCGAGAACTGCGCCGGCCAGGGCGTAGCCGTTGTTCAGCGCCATGTTTTCGAAGATTCCCACGATTCTACCTCCTTGACTATTTCGGCCACCTCTGCATCGAGGCGGCCGGTGTGAATGTGCAGGTCATGCAAGCGAGACAATAACTGGTCCCGCTTTGTTTTGGGCTTCCACGGAATCGGGAGGGCGCCGATGATTTTCCGCACGTAGCCGATGGTCTCGTCTGCGTGCCGGCCGGTCACCTCATGCAGCTTTGCCGCGATGGTCAGCCAATCCCGGGCCCCGCCAGCCAGTTTTTGCGCAGCCAGGATATTTCCCAAGCCGGCGTTGTAGGCCGCCAGCGTCAGCGCCCAGCGCTCGATTTTCGGTCGGGGCTCCTTCCACTGGTCCCACAACTTGCGCAAGTAGAGGCCGCCCGCCAGGATGTTCCACTTTGCGTCCCGGCGCTTTTTCTGCTTCAGCTTGGGCTCCCACTTGCCGACTTCCTTCCAGGTGCCGGGCATGAATTGCATGACGCCTACGGCTCCCACCTTGGATTTGGCATCGGCCCGAAAACCCGACTCGGCCCTTGCCACCTCGGCGATCTTCTCGGCGGTGATGAAGGGCTCATCCCGCCAAAATCGCTTCGCCGCCTTCTTGAAGTGGCCGGCGAAGGGGATTCCCCCGTCAGCCGCAGTCGCCAGTATCAGGAGAATCAGGAGCGCCTTGGCCATCGTGCTTGCACCTCTCCTTTGCTCAGGCGGCGAAGGCCATCGAACCCGGCGTCGCCGTCATGTTCTGATCGCTGCGATTCCGGCGACCAATGCCGGCGGGGCAATCGCGACAGCGCGGCGAGGTAGTGCTCCAGCTCGACGAACACCGCACCGTCTCGGAGCGTCGCCCGGGACAGCCGGCCGTAGAATCGGGACGCCAGAAGCGTCGGCGATCCGGTGAGTGCTCCGGAACCATGGCCCCACCGGACTTCTGCTTCGAGTGCGCCGGGGTCCCCTGAAAATATACCGATATCGGCAATCCGAAGCTCAAGAGTGAGGCGGGTTGTCGGTGCGGCAACTGCGGCCGGCACAATCCCGGGCACCAGGCCAGGCTTTGCGGTTCCGGTAATCCCGGAGGAGACCTGGTCGTGCGGACCGCTCCACCAGAGAGACGACCCAAGCTCTAACCACCAGACGAGATCGATCATCGCATCCCGGAAATATCTTTAATCTTATTCAGAGCTTGGCACGCTTCCTGTATCGCTGGTTGCCATTCAGGTGGAATCCCTGGCGGATGCAGTTTTTCTGAAAGTAAACCGGTCACCCGGATTGGGGGACGTTTTCGTGCTTCACGAACGGGATGTGATTGATTTTGCGAAGACTCAAATTGTTGTTCCGTCATTTTTCCACCCACGGAATTCGAATTGACCGAAGAAGGCCGCCGTCGCCAATCACCGGCAAATCCGCCGGCTGAATCGCCAGAGCGAGCACCTCGTCGGTTGAGGTGATTGTGTCGGCCGCCGAAAGGCCGTCGGGCATCCGACTGGGGACCACGGTCAGGGTGGTACTCGTTTCTGCGACCACAATTCCGAGTCGGTCATCGATTCTCACGCCATCTCCCACGGCGTAAGAGTGCGCGGCCGCTGTTGTGATCACCGCGCCGGACGTGCTCGATACCGTGGAGCCGGTCTGCGTCGAGGTGGCTACCCCGTCAAGGGGTAGCGGCGTGTAATCGTCCCCGTCGGTCCATCGAAGCAGCCAGGCGAGCACATCAGAATCGTCGTGGTATATCGGGCCGACAGTGACGACGCCTCGAAGGCGATCCCCGCCACTCGAAAGAACCGTCTGCGTCTCGTCCATGCGGGTCAACACGGGCCCCGGCCGAAAGGGCGTCCATTCGCAGGAGACGATGTAGTCTTCCACGGCTGAGGGGCGAGACAGAAGGGCCATTAGATTTCAGACAGTCGTTTAGCGCTCCAGCTTTGCAGAATGCTGTGCACTGCTTTCCGGGCGGCCGGAATGCCCCGGCCCTTGTCATCGGCCTCCTGGTCGATGTAGGCGCCGGCGATGAGCACGACGCTTTGCCGGATCGCAGCCAGCATCTCGTCATCGTCGTCCGGAACGCCGACGGTGAATTCAACCCGCCATCCGGTCCGAAAATCGTCCGGCAGCGTAAAATCCTCGGGCACCCACTGCACCGCCTGCGCATCGGCTTTGTCCAAATCGGCCAAGTCGCCCGAATCGAGCGTTTGCACGGCAGCGTCGGAGTCAAAATATTTGACTGCCTCGACGGATCGCACGTCCCAGTGCTCCAGCCAAAACCCTTTGCCTTGTCGACCGCGAAACCTCAGAAGACCCAAGTCCCCCATGCGTATCAGCTCCGCCTCCAGAATCGGGCGACGTAAAATGCTGATGCAATCGCTCACGGCCGATTGGCGCGCGCGGCGCAGCCGGGCGTCCATGTAGCCACCAGCGACTTGCAGGTCGTCACGTAGATCGCGGATCGTGATGATATCGTCTAGCGAGGTCATCAAAGGACTCCCACGGCCACGAGCGATTCTAGGGCCGTCTCGGTGTCAGAGGCGTATTGAACGGTCAGCGTGTATACTTCCCCTGCTGATCCACCGGAGCAGGTAAAGGCGATTCGGGTCCCGTCGGCATTGATATCAGAAATTGTCAGCGCCGCGGCGCCGGTGATTCTCCCCTCAGCTGACGTAGTCACTGTCGGATCGCCGTCAATTTCGTCTCCCTCCAACAGCTTACCCGAAACGTCAAGAGTAAAGCGGCGCTCATCATGAGCGCGTTTTTCGAGCAAAAAAAGCCCGGTCGGGCCATCGATTTGATCTGTTACACCCGCCATTCGGTTGCCTCATCCAAGGTGTCCCAAGAGGTCGCCTCTGCGAAGGTCTCTACTCCTGTCGCCCACTCTCTCTCTTCCCAATGAGGGTAAAGTGAAGGCTCAGGGCCGCCGATAGAAACAGCATCATCATCATCATCGTCTTGCCCGAGCCAGTGCTTTGGGCGCCAGTGTTTTCTCAGCCAATGGCCGGGGGTCCACACCTCACAGGACCTCAGCTTCTGCGCGCTCTCCGTCGGTGGCGGTCACGCTGACTCGGGCGGCATCGGTTTCCGACGAATCGAGACGCTTGAAGGTGGCTCGTGTGCGGCCGCTGGAATCAGTGTCGATTGCGGTCGAGCCGAGAACAACAGCCAAAAGAACCCGCAAAGCCGCCTGCAAGTCAACTCCGGTCTCGACCGAAATCTGCCGGACTTCATCCGCAATACTCGACGCGGACGGCGCACTGTCCGTCGGGATCGCATCGATCAGTGTTTTCAGGGCAGCCAGGCCGTGGCTGGTATCAGTCAAGGCGCTCACGTCCGGGGAATCCGTCGGTATCGCGTCAAGCAGCGTCTTCAGAGCGGCCAAACCATGGCTGCTGTCTGTCAAAGGCCCTACATCTATCGAGTCCGTCGGGATTGCATCGATCAGTGTTTTCAGAGCGGCCAAACCATGGCTGGTATCAGTCAGAGGCCCCACGTCTGGAGTATCCGTCGGGATCGCGTCGATCAGTGTTTTCAGGGCGGCCAAGCCGTGGCTGGTATCGGTCAAGGCGCTCACGTCCGGGGAATCCGTCGGTATCGCGTCAAGCAGCGTCTTCAGTGCAGCCAGGCCGGAAGTCGACGAATCCAAGCTTCCTTCAATCGAGTGGAGCAGCGACCCCAGCCGATCTGCTTCACCGCTGACCGATGGAAAATCGGCATCCTTAATCCCCGTCACTATCTGGGATACCGTCGGCCCCGAGCCGCCACCGCCACCGCCCGTCCCCTTGTACGTATCTTTGGTCGCATCCGGCACGCCGTCCATCAAATCGTCAAAGGTGGTTTGCTGCATAGATACTTGGTCCACCGTGAGCGAGACAACTGCGGGCGCCTGGTCTTCGACAATGATCGCCCCGTTCGAATAATCGACGAAATCTTTCGGGTCGGTAACGCCGATCTGGGTAAACTGGAAAGCCGACAAATCAGGAACGTAGGACGTGTCGATGTTATCTTCCCGGCGGAGCTGGCGGGTTGTGCCCGCTTCAAACGTCATCGTCCCGACGCCGAATAGGCAGATTTTTTGGTGCGACAGCGCCTCCGTCGAAGACTGGGATTCTTCGATTTTTCGGGCGACGGAATTGAAAGTGTACTCTTCCTCGTCAGAGGCCGCTCCGAATTTGATCACGTCATTGGTGATATCGTAGTTGATGTGATCGTACATGGTCGTTTCGTCGGTTGTCAGTGACGAAGGGATCAGATCATTCCCGGCGGCATCGGTAATCCGCCTCAGGGGCATATCGAGATCGCGGTGCGTGGATGGATCAAATGTCACAGGCGACGACCGCAGATACGACACCGCATCGGCGAGGATGTAATACTCGGTGTCCTCAGCCAGTGTGACAATCACACTCGTTGCCGTCGTCGATGCCACCTCACCTGTGATAATGTTGGATCGGTCTGCCTCTCCTTGAGAAGATGGCCATGCGCCGACGACCGCATCATGGTTTGCGGGCAGTCCATAGACGCGGATGCGCTTGCCGGTAGAATCGACAATCACGCACTGCACATCGACAGAGTCAGATATAGTCACGGTGCCCGTAGTGCGGAGGCCGAAAATTGTGGAGCCTACCGAAACTGTGGAGCTGCAGGGAATCGTAATGGCAGTGCTCGACACAGCCAGAACCGCGGTGCTATCTCCGAGGGTCACATTCCGCGACCCCACGTCCAACAGCGAGCCGTCTTCCGAGCCAGCCAGAGCTTGCATGTTATCAATCGCGTATTTGGCCAGGATGTCGTAGATGTCATCAGAGGACGCAGCCGCCGACGGCACTCCCGCCGATGTGGACGAAGTGGTAAAAGGGTCCTCTGCGAGGGTCAGTGCAATCTCACGCTCGCCAACGGATGTCAGCGTGTACGTCTCATCTACGATCAATTGGCGACCCCATGCCCACGCCGAAATCTTCACTTCCGTAGGCGTTTGAGCCACGACATTAGAGTCCCCAGCTATAGTCCGTCCGGACGCGGCACCGCCACCTCTTACCAAAATCACCTTATCGATCACATCTACCTCGGTGGAAGTGACGCTGGTGCCTTCAGTCGCTGTTCCATCTGCCACCACGGTGAGTTCCGGCGGATTCGAGGTGACCGACTCCGTGAAGTTTGCATGCTTGACGCGGATGGTCCCAGTCAAATCACTCCCAGTCGGATCGACTAGCTTGACTGTGATCTTCTGTCGAGTGCGGACGGTCATATGGCCGCCGCTTGTATTTGCCCCAAAGACAAAATTTGCATCATCCCGGTTCCCGCGATATTCTCCCAGCTCAAGGACTAAGTCATCGCCGCCGGTGTTGTTGAAGCGGATGTCCATTACCGGATCAGATGTTGTGTCGAGCCTTTTGGGGAGCAGGCCGTTCACCGACACCTCGCTACTCAGGTCCGCGTGGAGGGGATTGACGATAATTCTCGGATTGTCTCCAGACACCACAATTTCTGACACAGAAAGACTGCCTGTGCCAGCGAGCGCGCCTTTGAAGATCAGATAGCCGAATAGGACAAAATTGCCCTCCAGGCCGGGCGCTATGTTGATTCCCCTGGGCGTTGTGGCGTAAAAGTCGACAGAGGTGTTGCTGCCGGCGTAGACGACGTTGAGGTCGCTGTCGTCGTGAGAATTCTGAACCTGGAACCGGGCGTCGGTATTGCCCGCAAGGACCACCTCCCCATGGCACACCATTTTAGCCGACGGCTCGCACAGGTCTACCTGGAGATCACTGTCGAAAAAGTAGTTTTGCGCGCGCAGAATCAATCGGCCGTTGTACGCGGGGTGTGCCTTATTGTCTTCCCCAATCACCACGTCCGCACCGGAACCGAAAATGAACTTGCTTGTCGTATCTCCGTCCCCGGCGAACAGTTGGACAACCCCGTTTGGAATTTCCACATACGTGTCAAATGCCGATGCCCCCGACGTTCCGATGAAATAGGTTCGGCCGGTTGAATCCGCCTGCGTCAGCGTTCCTGTTGTGGACGAATAAGAAAGGCTTGAATGAGAATCAGCTATGTCGGAAAGGGTGAGCCTATCGGTCGAAGTTCCACCAGTGATGGTAATGGTCGTGAAAGGCTTGACGCCTGAAGTTCTCGTGCTGACAGTCGCTACGGCAGTGGCCATTTTTTTTCCAGGTTAGATAAAAAAACCGGCCCCGCGGCCTCATCGACCTCGGGGCCGGTCTCCCCTTGTATCCCTCCCCTTCAGCCCGGAGGTCTCTCCCCCGGACTGAGGTCCCTTTTAACCGTTGCCCGTCAGGACAGCGGTATAATTATGTGTGTCGGTCTCCTTCATTTCTCGCAGCCCATACATCAAGGCGGTCGCTCCGGCAATGGTCACATTTGCAGTGGACTTATCGATATGCAAGCGAACGTATCTCCCGGGCGGGTCCCACAAATCCAGAGCGCAAAATTTATGATCGTCGTCAGCATCGAACGCTGCGCTGCCATGGTCCCACGTCGTCCACGTCGAATTATCCGGCGAGGTCTGGATTGTAACCGTACAAGATCCTGTAGCGGCGATAGTCCCAATTTGACAAAGGAACAGAACGCCGCGCCCGCCATGCTCGCGCATGTCGACGGCGGCGGAGTTTACATCACTTGTCCCCGCGCTGTCCGAACCAATAACGCGCCGAAAGTAAAACAAATCAGAAATTGGAAAATGCATTTACTCTCCTCCTGATCCCGACCAATATCCGGCTGCGGTGCTATGCTTGCTCGGCTTGGCAGCTTTTGATCCGTACAAAATGGCGACACCGGCTTCGATTACAGCATTTGCGGTGGCGCGGTCGACTTGAACCCGGATGTAACGGTACACAGGTCTCAAAATGTCGAGCGCGGCGATTTTGTTGTCGTCCGTGTGAGCAACGGTAACTTTGGCCCCATCGATATCCGTCCAGGTCGAGTTGTCTGTGCTCCCTTGCAATTTGACCGACGTAACCGCGTTCGCTGTGATTGCCCCAAATTTCACGATGGCCAAACATCCCACAGCTCCTGCGCTGCTCATATCGACCGTGTCAGAATTTATATCAGTTGTCCCGGCGGCGGTTGCGTCGATTATTTCCCGCGGCGCAGCGACATCAAGCAAAGGAAAATGAAACATCAGTCTTCTCCTACGCCATGCCACGAGTCGATATAGGAGGCGTCGCGGCCTTCCTGTGCATTTTTTGTTCCGTACATCATGCAGATTGCCCCGTCGATGGCCGAATTTTGAGTGGATCGGGTAATAGAAAGGCGCAGGTATTGCTTCAGCGGCTTCCAGATATCGAGCGATAAAATCCCGTTGCTCTGGTCGATGTCGAGGTCGTCGTCAGCATCGTCGTCATGCTTGATGTCGACCTCGGCGCCGGTTACGTCGGTCCAAGTCGAGTCATCGCTTGACTCTTGCAGCTTTACCTTTGCCGTCCCGGTCGAGTCTTCTGTTGCGGTGATCGCCCCGAATTTCACGAGAAAACAAAATCCCCGGGCGCCGGTCGGTTGAACGTCAACGGACGAAGACGTTACGGCCGTCTGCCCGGCGGCAGTGGCATTGAGAACGGACTTGAAGTTCAGGACTTCTGATACCGGAAAATGAAACATGAAATTCTCCCCTCCCCCCCCTTACGACTGCATGACCGATTTCAGAATATCTACCACGGTAGAATGTTTCGTAGGGGGGTTGATTTTGTTCGCGTACAGCATCGCTATGACGTACGCTACCTCCGTATTTGCAGTACCGCGTTTGGCCTGCACCCGAATCCACCGGCGGCGGGGTTCGTACACGTCAAGCAGGCCGATGAGGTTGCTCCCCTTGGATGCTCCCATGTCCAAGTCCCCCCCGTCCCACTTTGTCCAACTGTCGCTGGAGCTTGCCCGTGTCTGCACATTGAAAGTCAGGGTCCCGCTGGTGGTTTGGGTTCCAGTGCAGCAGATAAACAGACACCCCCGGGCACCTCGTGACCTCAGGTCGATGGCCACTCCATTGACGTTGCCTGTACCGGCAGACTGGGGCGCCATCGCCCTGTGGCACGAGATTACATCCGAGAGCGGGTAATTCGTCGGAGCAGCCATTATCCCATTTTCATCCGGACAAAACCCTCGTCCGTAATAACCCCGCCGTCAATCTGGCGGATGGCGTGGAGGCCGATCTGCTTCTTCGCAGCGTAAAGCTCGATCATCTTCTGCATCAGCATCCACGAGGTATCAACGATCAGATACTGACGCCAATCTCCCAGGACTGCGACGTAATTGCCGGAGGAGAAATCGTGTGGTGCCCTCTCGGACCGAACTACCGGAATTCCGCATAGCATGTCAGGGGTTGCGCTATCGCTCATGCCTCCGACACCCTGCTTCCAGAGAAAGTTGCCATTGGCGGTCAGCTGCGCGACGTGCGAGTAAAACTCCCGATGAGCGACCCAAGCCAGCGACGGAGAGTTGAGATACGGCTCCCGTAGCATTCCCGCGGCTGCGTCAATAATGGCAGCTGCATCCACGGCCGTTGCCGAGGCGAATGCCTTGTCCCGGCCGGTCCCCACACCCTGAGGGGTGGTGGAGAAAACCCCCGTCGGACCCCTGCCCGTGGTAGAGTTGGGACCGTCGATGATCGCTTTTTCGATAGTGCCAGCGAATTTGTACGCGATCCGGTCGCGCAACCACATCTCCAGCCCCGGCTGAAGGCGAGCCTGGTTGTAGGTGTAGAGCACCACCTTCGCCACGTCCTCCGGGTTGAAATCCCGGCGGCCAAATTCGACTTCGTCGGCGTCCGGCATTTTTACTTCTGAGGTCCACTCGCCGTCATCCAAATCATCGGCGAGAGTGGTGGCCGAAAGCGAAGCGGCATCGTCAAGAGTGACTCGCTGGCACAGGCCGATCACTCGATACATGTCCTGCTCGGCGGCCCGAATGCCGGCCAAAACCCGCGCCGGGATCGCAAAACCACCGGCGGGGCCGTCGCCGGTTTGCTGTACGCGTTGCTCGATGTGATCCCACTTGGCCGCCCGGGTCTGAATCTCCCCGCTGCGGTCCTGAGCTCGCAGGAAACGATTCCATTCCCGCTCTTCCTCGGTGTCGGGGATTTCCTCGACTGCGCGAGTGCTTCCCCACGGAGTGCGCTCCCATCGCTGCTCTGCAGCCTGGGGCGAGGGACGCTCGCGCCCCATCTGATCCAAGCGGTCGTGCACCTCGCGATCCTTTGCGGCATCCACGAAAGCCTGGTCGATTTTCTCCCGCAGCTCCTCGCCGCGGTTCCAGGCGCGATCCCATTTCTCCTGGTCGAGCTCGCGGCCCTTTTCGGCCGCGTCGCGCAGCATCTGCCGGGCCTCGGAAATGCACTGCGCCCGCTCGTCGGACCATTTTTTGATTTCGGTGTGGTTTATTTTCATTGGATTTCTCCCTTGGTTGTGTCAGATAATTTTTTCGATCTGGGGGATTTCTCGCCGCGGCAAAGGCATTTTCGACTGCCAAAAGTCGCGCGCGGCAATCTGCACCGAGGTGTCTTCGTAGGCCGGCCAGACGACCACGGAGACTTCGAGCAGATCGCCCCGGGTGATGCGGAAAATACTCGTTTCATCATCCGATTCCAGGCGCTCGTAATCTCGGATGATGAAACCGACGCTCATACCATCGAGGTCGCCGCGCTCGACCAGGGCATATGTGTCCTTCCCCAGTGTCGTGTCGGCCAGGGGAGAAGAAAATCGCATCTCGGAGTCGGTGTCCTCAAATGCAGTACCCGACGCTTGCGAGCCGAGCACTTGCGAGGAATTATGCCCCATCAGCACCTTGACCTTCCCGCCTTCGATGCTGTCCCGGAAGGCTCCGGGCGCGATCTCTTCGGAAATACCGCCCCACATCTGTATCCGAGTGTCGTAGACTGCGGCGACGCCTTCGATTTCTCTGTCAGTCGTAGGGTCTGCCTTGCGCCGGATTTGTGCCGGGAAATTTCGGACTTGTTTCTCCATGCTGCCAATATCTGCAAGTGCTGCCATTTTGTCAACTTTCCTCCTGGTCAGAATCGGGCTCGGGCTCCGACTGCTGCTCGCCCAGCGGAATGCTGCTAGAGGGTTGCAGGTATACGTCGCCCGCCGGCCCGATGCCATTTTCGTCCATATCGGCGAGTACGTCATTCGGAGATCGAAACCCGGAAAGAATGCCGATCCGGGCAATCTCGTGTTGCGTGCGCAGGTCGCCCCGGGCGATCCGCTTCGTCAGCCAGCGAGCTTGCAGCCCCCGGCGGCCGGCGACCTCGCCGATCAGCGCGCGACCCACCGCCGCTTGAAATCCAGCGACCAGCGGAACAACCGCATCTTTCTCGAATTGACGGTCCTGCTGCTCCAAATTCCGCAGCGGCCCTTGATACTCGATGGCCACCTTATGCGGTGGCGTCCGAAAGATGCGACAGATTTTGAGCATCACCGCGTCTTCCAGCTCACGGAACTGCGAATCGACGGTCGGCCGCGAGAGCTGCATCGGCTTAATCCCGTATTCCAGGAAGCGGACCTTTTTTCGGCCGGCGGGCCCCGAGAAGTCGGCCTGCCATTGCTTCTCCAATCGCTGCTGAGTCTCGGGATCGTCTCCAAAGTCTTCGTCCGTCAGGAGCATCAGCGCCGGTATCGGCTGGGTCATGGTCGAAATCGCGTGCTGGCGGACAGCGAGGGCCAGGGCAAAAGTCTCTGCATGGTCTTTCAACGGAGACCGACCGACGAGGCCATCCCCGCCACCGTCCCCCCGGATGTGCAGAATCTCACGGGCCGGCACCGGTTTCGTGTCGACCAGGTAGACGAGCTGGCCGGCCTCGATTTTGGGTTCGACGCGATCCGGGAAAATCGGCTGAAGCGAAGTCGCCCGGCGGTCACTCCCCCAAGTGATCCGAGAGTAGTGATTGCCCAACAGCGCGACATGCCAGACCACGTCACGCCAGTAGTCCTGCGCAGTCTGCCAGTCATTTGGCTCCCGTCCCAGCAGCACTTGGAGCCAGTGCGATTCAGGCACCGGCTCCCGGACCGGACGATCTCGGTCGTCCCGACTTACTCGCTCTACTTGGATATCGAGAGAAGCAATGGTATTCGCCAAATTCCGCACGCAGGCATGGACCGCATCGAGGGAGCGGACCGAATCGTAGGTGACCGCCGGAACTTCCGACTCGTCCCCCCGCAAATCGAGCACCCCGCTGCTTACAGCGGAGTCGCCCCAGCGCCACAGGTTTGCCGCCATCTCCCGGAAATTCATGCTTCGGCCATCTCCCGTCCTTGATAGAGGTCACGTCTTGTTCGTCGCAAGTTCTCCAAGGTGTCGAGAGCGAACAGGGCCGCCATCAGCGGATCGATCCGATGGCGCGCCAGGCTTTTGTCGATTTTTCTCAGGCCATCGGGAGAGCGCCGGATCACCGCACGGTCAGCCGCCATCGTCAGCAGCGGATGGCTCCCATGCCGGATTTTTCCCTGGGCCAAGCCGCGCTCGAAAAGCTCGATAGCGGGGTTGATCTTGACGAATCCCTGGCCGATCGGGTGGAAAATGCGATTCATTTTCGCTTCACCCCAATCAAATCCGTGGGCAAGAGATGAGAATCGCCAGGAATCGTAGCCGACACCTCGCATCCGGCGCCCTGCTGCCGCCCTCATTGTCACAATGGCGGCAGCCACTGTGCGATAGTCGACTACCGTTCCCCCCGTCAGCTCGACCAACCCCTCATCCACCCAGACTGAGTACGGCACCCGGTCTGCTTGCTCCCGGGCGCGCAATCCCTCGCTGGGCATCCAGACTCGCGGCCAAAAGGCAATCGAGCCGTCGTCCTTTTCCTGCGCCCAGACCAGCGTGGTCAAGTCGGTGGTTTCGGAGAGGTCGAGGCCGCCATAGATCGGCCGCTCGAAATCAATCTCTCCTGGAGCAGCGGCGCCCATTTGCCAAGCTCCTCGGGACAGCCATCGAGTCGCGCCGGCCCCAGAGCGCAGATTGAGGTGATATCGGCGGAAATTCTCCGCGCGCTCAGGGAATAGCTCCGCCATCTCGGCGTTGCGCTCCAGCTCCGCCGGCTGCGCGATGATCCCCAAAGCCGGATTCGCCCTCGCATGCGCCGCCGGGTCCGACAGCTCCGAATCCTCGTCGGCAGAGTAGAGGTGCAGCACGGTGTCGCCGCGCGGATTGGACTGCTGCGCGTCAATCAGGCGAGACAACAAATCCTCATCGGCGGCCGCTTGGGTCGAGACGATGATGGTCAGCGGATTCCGCTGGCCCACCATGCCCGACTCGACGTTGTTGAAAAGCTCGGATTCCGGCCCTTCAATTTCTCCAAGCTCGTCAGCGACGTGCACGATCACGCCCTTCCCCTGCTTCGTCTTCGCTTCGGCCGACAGGGCCTGATAGGTCGTGTCGAGCGCTGGGCACTCAATCCTCTTCCGGCTGTCGGTCGTCTTCACGAGGCTTGCGATTTTTCTTCCCATCAGCCTCAGGGCCTCGCGATAGATTATGCTTGCCTGATCCAGAGAGAGCGCGGTACTGACGAGTTCGCTCCGTCGGCGAGCCGCCGGCCCAACGAGGTGGAACAGAATGATCGCCGCGCATAGGGTTGTCTTCCTGTTTTTCTTTGC
>FUIF01010458.1_pt1 | contig 20538 bp, 34 predicted proteins | sample 1003461 | NCBI WGS metagenome assembly FUIF01 (sample SAMEA80401918, study PRJEB19352) | marine metagenome | reverse complement strand
ACATCGGCCATCTCTGCGTGGTTGATGCCGACCCAGACGTACTCGCCATTGGTGGTCTTTGGGTTGAGAGAGCGGACGATTTGCCCTCCCTTCCATAGGGAGATGAGGGTGTCCTCAAGCATTTCGTAGGCCTCCTCGTTTGTAATTTTAGGTAGCTTCATGTCGTGTCGTTTTAGTTAAATCCGTCTGTTCTGAGGATGCTATCGAACTCCTCGTAGGTTACTCGTCTGAATGAATCCTCGTCGATGGTGAGGACAGGTTCGCCATTGAAGTTTCGCAGGCTGTTGTCCCACTGCTCTTTCGCCTGCTTGCGAGCCGATCGAATGTTCGTGGCGCGGACGTGGTTCCACCCGCCTTCGTTCCAGTTGAATATGTAGATGTGGTCTTTCATATTAGAAGTTTTTGTGGAGGTATCCCGACAGCATCAGCTGTTGGTTCACGCTTGAGGTTGGTGTCTTGAGGATGGTCTTGACGCCCTCGTCCTCGGATGCAATCATTGGGTCTACGTTGTACTCTTCGCAGATGAAGATGAAGTCGTTTACGTTCATTTTACTTGGTTTCGAGTGTTTTGGGGATGCGGAAAGCGTGCATCACGTAGTCATCGATGTCGATGAAGGCGTGGTTGCGGTAGTACACGGAGGAGATGAACTCACCCATCTGTGCAAGGTTGTGCAGGGCTTGGGTTGGGTAGTCGTCGTTGGTGTTGTCCATGACGTCAGAGGTCACACGGGCCACAAGCGACATGCAGAGCGGGTAGTAGTCCCATGCCGAAGAGGTGTCTTGTTGGTCCCACGTCAGCCACATGTGTTCGGTGGTCTCCTTGGAGTCGTAGCGCCATGCGTCAATCTCGATGATTCGGAAGACCTCGACGGTGGCGTCGTTCTCCGCGACCCACTCGTCGTGGTCCATGTCCTCGGGTACACATGCCTTGTAGTCGTCAGCGTCACCCATCGTGACGTAGGTGCTGTCTCCGTCGTGGTCGATGTTGACACACATGTCGTCGTCTCGGTAGCCTTCGAGCATCTGCTTGATGTGCTTCTCTGCGAAACCCCGCTTGGGGAAGAACTCACAGGTGGTGTCAGAGTAGCCCTCGAACAGGCCACAGACAGCGTGGATTACTGCGTATTGCTTCATGATGATTGAATTGAAGTTTGAATGTATTTGAAGTGTTCGTGTATATCACCTTCTTCGTAAACTCAGAAGGTGTATATACACTCACACATAAGTGTCGAGTTTGCTCGTCTTTCCGAGCCGTCAGTCATTGACAACCATACGGACCCTTAAGCACATGGATGTACCCCCGAAGCCAAGCCCGCTTGACTACTCTCGTAGCTGGATGCCCCACCACACCTGACAAGGTAATGTTCCCAAAAACGGCTTGGGGGCGATGAAGGGAGGAGGGGACTCGAACGCCTCTGCCATGGCCATCCTCTCAAAGATGTTCCCGTGTTTAACGTGAAGCCATGTACGCACCGACTGCGCTCCCTTTAGGTCAAACTTCAATTAACCAAATGTGATTCCCAGTAGATGATTTCTTCAGGGTGGATGCGGAAGTTGAACGCATCCTTCATGTCGTCGTTCCACACCATGTCAATCCACACTCCGTGGTCGTCAGGTGCGCCTTGGATGTAAGACGCGGTGAAGCCCTCGTCATGTAGTGCCTTGACGGCACGCTCGCATTGTTCTCGTGTAACCTTCATGAGTCGTGGTTGTTTCGTGAAACGGGTGTCATCTCCATGGTGATGTCCCATGTAGCTTGGCAGTCCTCACACTCGTAGTCGTGACACTGCCGCACCCATCCGTCTGCGCTCCATCCCGTCTCTTGTGAGCCGAGGAATACGCCTTCACCGCCACACTTGTGGCACTTGAGTTGTTCGTTGTGTGTCATGATTGCTTGGATTCGATGATTTCAATGATGTGTTCTGTGACCCGCTCTTCGAGGCGGTCGATGATGTCGTCCACCTCCCACGTTTCGAGGCCACACTCGTGGCGGAGGTACTTGTCTAACAGCCTGTAGGCGCTGTCTCCTGTCACGTGCTTGTGGTTGAAGCAGTTTGACACCTCGATGAGGATGTCGCGGTCGGTGTTGTATTCGATAGTCATAATGTTTGCATTAAGTAAATTAGAAACAGAATCCACAGGGTGAACGCCAAGTAGAAGGGGCTGATGTTGAGGCGTTTCATTTGTCAACTACTTTGAAGGTCTTGTTCCAAACGGTCCACCCCGTGTCTGCAAAGTACTTTTGAGCGCTTCGGATGGCCTCCTCCTTCGTGAGCGCCTTCACCTTGTGTGGGCCACGCCAATCATCGCGGTCGCTTCCGTAGTGGACGTAGTACTCGAAGGTGTGGAGTTTGGCCTTGGATTTCATCCAATCGTAGTGTGTTCCCTTTGCAGGGTAGCGTTCCCAAATGTTCATTGCTCCACGTAGATTTCGATGATTTCAGCCTCCACGAGCATCTGCTCGTCACAGGTCAGGTCATCCCACGCTTGGCATGAGGTCACGAGGTGAGTTGGGTAGCCTGCCTCGAACATGTCGAGCACGGCAAGAAGTTTGTTGTTCATTGTAAATGAATTGAAGTTTGATGTAGACACCACTTTGTGGTGTTTCGTCCATTCAGGACTCGTCAGTACACCTCTTCGGGTCCATTGTCATCGAGGAACCCGTTGCGTTTGAGTGAAGCAGTCAACCGCTCCATGGTCTCGCTCTTCTGCTCAGGTGACAGGCTCATCAGGTTGGTCAGTAACTGACCGAGTTCGTCGTTGTTCATTGTAAATGAATTGAAGTTTGATACAGACACCCCGAAGGGTGTTTCGCCTATTGAAGGCTCGTCAGTGTACCTTACGCCTCAAGGGCGTCGTTCCATGCGTCGTCGAGCGACTTGTCCGTGGCTTGCTCGTTCAGTGCCCGAGTGAACACGTCAGGGATGGCCCAGTTGAGCAGGTCAGCGTAGAAGTCGTTGTTGTCGCGGTGCTTCCACATGTTGTTGGCGACCATGTTGACCCATTCTGGGTTGAGGCGGGCAAGGGTGTTCAAGCGGTGCAGGTGCTTGCCTTGGTGAAACCCGTTCAGGTATTGGACAGCGGCGCCGAGGGTTGGGAATGCGTTTTCCATGAGAGTTGAAGTTTGAAGTTTCGATTGGTGGAGGTGTTCGTATATCACCTTCTTCGTAAACTCAGAAGGTGTATATACTCACCCCTCACAGGGTTGAGGTTGGGTCGAAGGGGAGTTGGCTGAAGCAAACTTCGTTTGCCGTGTGGTGTGATGCGTCATCCATGAGCACCGCCAAGGTGTTGGTCAACTGCTCAATCTTGGCTTCCAAAGAAGCCACTCGATCGAGTGACGTGACATCCACAGGTGAGGGAGAGACAGCCTCCGCGACGGCTTCGGCCTTCCGCTTGGCTCGGCTTTCAGCCCCTGTGTGACGTGACACGGCCTCCGCTGACTTCCGAGCCGCTTCGACCGAAGCCTTGGGCTTGCGCTTGGATGGTGTGACAGGTGAGTCAGCCTTCCCATGGAAGGCACGCTCTTGGCGGTCAGCGACCCGAGTTGCCGCAGTAGCCTTCCCCGCTTTCTGCTTCCGCTTCTTCGAAGCCTTACGCTTGGGGGCCTCTTCGAGGCCTTCGACGTAGAGCATGAGCAACTCCACTTGGTGCTTGGCATCTTCGATGCGCTCTGCGGTTGGGGCGAAGGATGCGGTGTTGACCGCTGACTTGACCTCCTTCAGGAGGTTGATACGTACATCTGACATGATGAGTGAATTGAAGTTTGATTGGCAACGTTGCCGTCACAAAGGTAAAGGCGGCAATCCTTAACTTCCAAATCTTTTTTTCTGATAAGATTCTTACCCCTTTAGGGGTAAAAACGCCTATCAGACCGCGTGTATACGTGAAGCGGACAGACTCGGATGCCGAGCGGTGCGGCCTCATGGGTGAGTGCAGTTGGCCGTGTAGGGAAGGGGGTGCGGGGATTGTCCCCCATCGAAGATGAACGACGGGAACTTCGACCCTGTACCGCTACTACAACCGAGAGCGCTTAACTGGTTGGCAGTCAGTCGGCTAGGAAAAGCTGGAATGTATGCGCGAAACGCGGAGGTGTCATACCCACGGGGTTGCGGGAATGCGTTTGGGTGCGTGTGCGCTAGCGTGTATAGGTACGTATAATCCCCACGATCTGTATTACACACCAATTTTTTGCGAGGGTTCCACCCTCAAAAGCCGAAAACCGACGTTTTTTGCGGGGTGACTTCGATTGCCCTGGCTTCGGCCAGCTCAATTTTTAGGCATCCAAGCTGTTCCATGACAGTAGGTTAGACTTATTACCTAAAGCAATACTTTAGCAGTTGACATTGTAGATTTTTTGCTGTAACTTCGCCTCGAAGCAAGTGAGTGAGAGATACTCTACTAAGTATTGTTGGGAGATCTGAAGATCTAATGCTGTCACTTTACTGCTGAGATGGGCGCAAGGACTGTATTGTTATCTTTGCTCCTATGCGATCCATCAAGTACAACAATGGCGACCCTATTAAGAAGTCCAAGGCTGTGAAGAAGGTCTTGGTTGAGGGTCCTGACGGAGAAACCTTCTACATCGACGACCCAGAGTACGCAGTGCAGGAGAGTGACACGACCAGCTACACCCACTCGGCGGAGAAGTTGCTGCATCGTCAGATGATGGCAGAGAGCTCTGGTGATCCCAACGCTGTTTCTCCTATGGGTGCGATGGGTCTCTACCAGATCATGCCAGGCACACTGACCGATTTAGAAGATCGCGGGTTGATCCCACGAGGATTGGACCCATTCAACCCAGAACACAACAAGAAGATGCGTGATGCGAAGATGGCTTCGCTTGAGCGCCTCCAGTTCATCGCCAACCCACCAAAGGACATCCCTGAGATCAACAGACTTGCTCGGGTGCTTTCATCATACAACTGGGGTGAGGGCAACACCAGGGATGCACTTGAGAAGGCGAAGAAGGACGGCGTCAACATCTACGGAGACCCACGGGAGTGGTCTTCATATCTTCCCACTGAAACACAGCAGTATCTAGAAAGAGTATTATTCGAGTAATGAGAGCATTAAAAACACAGATTGGTACTGGATTGTCTAATCCAGGCGGGCCTTCCAGGTCAGATACAACTAGACTTGTCCAGGCTTCAGAGGCGCAGCTTGTCGATCTTCTCAAGCAAGGCTACGTTCTTAACGACACAGAGCTGATTCGAAGCACAAAGAAGGTTACTGAGGACGACTATTACTACAGAGCTCTTGCTGCAAACAAAGTCGACAAGCTGTCAGCTGACGACGTTATTACAGCTATGAGAAATCAGCCAGAGCTTCTTGCGGCGTCGTCAGGTAGCCCTATTGAATACCTGGGTGACTTCTACCTGACTCCTGATCAGCTTAACGAGGTGGCGGACATTATTGAATCAACTCTACAGGAAGTTACAAGGGGCGGTATGTTTAATCGAAATTCCGCTGGAGAACAAGGAAATCAGGCTAGAGTACTTTCCTACGTAGACACAGTAAACGGACAGATTGAACTGCTAAGAAAGGTTGCTGCTGAAACAGAAAGAATAGAGTCGTCTTTGGATGCGAGCGATAACAATTCTGTTCGGGCAGTAAATACATACAGAAGAGACGGGCAGGAAGTACACCGTATCATCATGAATGTCAATCGGGCTTTCGGTACTATGACTCGTCAGAATGAAGAGGTTAGAAATCCAAACCCTTATTCTCCTATCGCCACCATTACAGACCCAAACTTGATAGCCAAAAGAGATAGGGCTGCAAAGAACAAGATGCTTATCAAGATGTCCGACAAGGTCGCTCAGATTGAAAAGTATGATAAAGAGCACAGGGATATTGCTCGGGGAAATTACGGCGTTAGAAGCGACCTCACCATGGCCAGGGTTTTGGCGGAGGCTAACCCAGACTCTGAGATTGACTATGACTTTCTTAAAAAGTCGTTGAAGAGGGTTATGACGTTCAGGATATTACACTCCTTATGGAAAGACACGATCTTTCAAACCTCGGAACTACCTTAGGGAATATAGGTGGAGCTATTAAAGACTGGTGGACAGACGATACTGAGTACGAGGAACAGGACTGGGGAGACCTTGGGACTAGAAGAAAAGTCACTAAGCAGAGGACTACAGAAACGACAACACCAGGCATTGAGCAGATAGGAGGTGTTACTCACATCAGTGGATTCTACCCTCAGAAAAGAGTAACCCAAAGGATCGAAAACATCGAAGGCTATAGAGACGACACCGACTACAGAGAAGACTTAGAGGATGGTTTCTACCTAGACAGAGAGGACGAGGGAACTGGTGCTGTAAGAAGAACGGATCTGGATAAGACCTTGTTCCACGAAGACGTATTCCCTGGCAAGAAGCTTATCCTTTGGAATGAGCAAGAAAAAGATCTGGTGTCTGTGTACGTGTACGATAAGCCAGAGATGTTGGATGCTTCTGGCATCAAGAGGCATGAAGGGGTTGTCGGTCAGCTTGAGCGAGGACAAGACGTCTCTGGGATTATTGAGAGATACGAAACACGCATCAACGGTGGCAACCAAACAGGAAGGGGATGAAGAATCTGGGGTTGTCATCAATAGAGAGATCGAACCTATTACTCGCGGTAGGAGGAGCTCAGCGCGGCGGAGGCACACAAGCTGGTAGAGATGGAGGCCGAGTCACTCGCAGAGGCAACAATGAACGTCGTCCACCTGAAGTCCCGCAGAGACCCCCAGGCCTTACGCCTATACAAAAAAAGAAGCAGGACCCATCGCCATGACTGAAAGTCAAGGATTGATGAAGCCTAAGACCTCTATGCCTAGAGGACAGAAGCAGTCCTACGGTATGCGCATGGCCAACCCAACTAAGTTCCAAGGAGGCCAGCTTGAGCAAACCAAGTTCGTCGGAGGAAAGGAGCAGAAGATGACTATCGAGGAAGCTGCGCACCACGTGTACAAGAGAGGCAAGCGCAGGTTCAATAGCAATCCTGAGATTGGTCTGAGGGAAGCGACTAGAGAAGCAATCAATCTCGGCAAGAAAGGATTGATGAACGTGGACCTTTCCGACGCCAAGGACTACCCAGACAACTTTTTAAGCATAAGCTTGTAATTCATATATTTGCATCATGGCAAACCTCAGAGATAAAAAGAAGAAGTATCCTATTGATCCCGTTGAACGAAGACGCATCCTAAAGGAGGAGATCATTCAACGCAATGCCGATAGAAGAGAGGCTGAACAGGCTGAAAAAAAGAAAAAGAAAAAGAAGCCAACAACTCCCAGCCGCAAGCCTATGAGTCAAGCTCAGCCTGGAAGAATGTCCGCTATTAAAAAGGGTGGCACTTCTCCTCTTGACTTTGCGAGACAAACCAGAAAAGGACCAGCAAAATATTGATCATGGCGTGTTCATGCAAAGCGGTAAAGCGCAAAAAGAAACCAAAGAATAAACCCAACAAAAAATACTGATATGGGAAGCTATAAGAGCAAAATTAGCGAGTACCTCAAAAAAGCTAACGAAGCAATCTCAAGAAGCCCCAAGCAAGCGGCATCTATTGCAGCGGCGGGAATGGTTGGAGGTCCTGCAGCTGCAGCGGCCCAGTTCGCTGGTACTCAGGCAGCAAGAAAAGCTGCTGAGAACATGAAGAAAAAGAAGAAGAAAGCAAAGGGTACCGACGCGGTCAAGGCTGCACTGAAGAGCGGAAAGCTGCCGAAGAACAATAAGAATAGCTGACATGTCTAACATCAGGGACAAGTACATGCGGGATATGAGGAATCGCACCCTCAAGCCAATGGGGTACACTCCTAAGCCAAAGGACATGGAGCCCATGGACAAGATCCCACCCTTTCACAGGGAGTACGACCCTAAGCTTCCAGACGGATCTGGAACGGGTAAGTACATAGCAAAGCTGCCTTCAAGAAGCGAAAACAGCGAGGTGAACAGAGCTCGTGTTTATGCGGCCAAAAAGAAAAAGAAAAAGAAGAAGACTAGCAAATGAACCTATCCGAGAATTTAACTTTACGCGAAGTCTGCAAAAGTCAGACCGCATCCCGCCTCGGCATCAACAACAAACCAGATGAAGAGTTCATCATCGAAAACCTCAGAGCTGTTGCAAGAGAAGTATTTCAACCTTGTCGCGACTACGTCGGAGGCCCTTTATATGTGTCGAGCGGGTTCAGATCTCGCGCTCTCAATGATGCTATCGGCGGCTCGAAAACTAGTCAGCACATTTCGGGCATGGCGCTCGACCTGGATGCCGATGTCTTCGGAGGAAAGACGAATGCTGAAGTCTTCAACTACATTAAAGAGAATTGTGTTTTTGATCAGCTTATCTGGGAGTTTGGCGATGACGACAATCCTGACTGGGTCCATGTTAGTTTCCACCGCTGGGGCGATAATCGTGGGCGGTGCCTGCGTGCTCTACGAAATGAGTCAGGAAAAACTGAATACCAAGTAATTACATCATGAAAGGATTAGGACTTGGATCTCACAGATCGGTAGCTGCAAATCAGATTTCTGAAATTGCGCCTCCACCGTCTCAGCCCGTCGCTTACATTTCCGAAAGCTACTTTACAAACTATAACGTAGAGGGAGGAAGTTTGACGTTTACGGAGAACCAAACCGTAGACGGCAGTGGCAACTGGCTGAAAATTAAGTTCCCCAAGGCAGACCAAACAGATATCTCTGGTATCTCAAAGTCGAATGCGGTGCAGGGCCACGAAGCACAGTCTGGATTCAAGTACAAGATAACCTTCGACATCTTTCTTGAGACAGCGTCTAAGTGGACCCAGGGAGCAGGGAACACAGAGGTTACAATGAAGGTCTACTTCGGAAACGTAACAAACACGTTTTCTCTAACTCCAGACACTACTGAGAGTGTTGACACTGGAATTGAAACGATCGTGAACCATGGAGCTAATGACCTGATCATTTACTTCAACACGGAAAACGATTTGCCAGAGTCCGAGGCCGTGTTCTACATCAAGAACCTCGACATCCAGACAGCACAGAGTCAGTCAGACATTACGTAAGACGCCTGTAAAAGGCCTGTACAATCATACGAGCTCTCTGCGTAATAGCATACCTAACTCTATAGTTGTACTTCGTCTCTTCTCGAAACAAGTGATCCTCCAGTTTATCGCTGGGGGTTAACTTGTCGTAGTACTTGAAGACAAGCTTCTCCTTCATCAAAGGCCAGAGTATTCTGTTGCCGAAGTTCTTCTTATTGAATCCGTACTCATCAGCAGCGTAGTTGATGGTCCAGAACTCCTTATCGTAAGCCCATAGCAGGAACTCCAGGTGGGACCAGCTAACCTCGTTGTCATCGCAGAACATCATGCGAGCTGCCCTGATATTCTTGAGATGGTTTTGACCTATCTGATTGTCTTTGAGGTAACTAACCTCACGAAACATACGCTTCTTCTTCCCGTTTGCTTTCGGCATATATGGTGTATCTTTATCAAAAATACGACATGAATTACGAAGACGTGGAGTTCCTTTCTGAGTTGTATGCCAAGATCACCGACATCGAAGAGTTTGTCAGGGAGCGAGGTTACGAGGATAGAGTGATGTCTGCCATTGTCGTCGGACTCATGGAAGAAATCGAATCCCCCGAGGACGAATCAGTAGAAATGAAATCTCTCTTTGCATACAACCTTGATTCTCGACAAGAGCTCGAAATCATCGTAGATATTATGCAGAGCACTTATGAAGACGACGACGATAGTTTGAGAGACATGCTGGACGGACTCGGCATATCTCTTAACTAATGGAAGGACTTATCAGAAAGATCGTTATCGGAAAAGATCCGAAGAACGGAATGGCCTATTACGTAGGCATGAGAGCTGGTGGCGGAGAAGTAGAAGCCATCGTTCACGACCCAGAATACTTACACAGGCACGGCAAGAACCGATACCTGGTTTACGTTAAAGACGACAACGGCGTAGCGCTATGGAAGGCTGTAGACGAGATGCCATGTATACTTGAGTTCGACTTAAATTTCTAATATGCAAGCCCTTAATTCATTCCTAGTTAAATTAGAAACCAACGTCAAAGACACCATTACTACAGAATCAGGCCTAGAGCTATTCATCGACACCCGATTCGAAGGGGGTGAGTTTGACAACAGGATTACTGGAGGACCAGTTATTGCAGTCCCAGCACGTCATAAGACAGACGTTAAGGTCGGGGACACCGTATACTTTCATCACCTTGTGGTGCTGAACAAAGGCCAGCTTATGCCTGGTACCGATGACGTATACATGGTAGACTACCACCCAGACATTGTGACAAACAATCAGGCCTTTGCGTACAAGAGCGCAGATACTGGCAAGGTAAACACCCTAGCTGGATGGGCTCTTATCGAGCATATGGATCAGGACGAAGAGGTTACTAGCGAGCTTCTTGAAATTGTTAAGCTAAAAGACACTGCCGTAACAAAAGGTGTCGTAGCTTTCGATGTGCCAGAGCTTGACATCAAGGCTGGTGCAGTCGTTGGATTCAAGAAGAACCGTGACTACAAAATTGAAATCGATGGCAAAGACTACTACAGGATCGCGATCTCGCAACTCCTCTACGAAATTCAAGACAGCTGAAGCGTCGCAGAGACTCATGGACTCTATGGCTATCGCCATCGACAACATGATTGAAGAGATCAAGAAGCCTGTTGATTCAGAAGTTAATGGCTCCGCCAGAAAGGCTGAGCTTCAGTCAATTAAACAAACCGCGATAGATTGCAAGGAACTAATAATCGAGCGCCAGAAGCTAGAGCAGATGGTCAAGGAACTCAAAGAGAATGGGCAGATCGAAGAAGACAAGGACTACTCAGGGGGATTTGCGGAAAGATTCTCCAAGTGATTGGTGGGATGACATCACAATTACACAGGAAGGTATTGAAGCCTACCTCATGTGGATCGAAAACAGAACGTCAACACATGAAGGATTGGGCGAATACAGAGGATCGGGACAACAAGAGAATGAATGTAATCGGGAGTAATGGCAATGATGGGCATCACTACGACTGGAGTGGAGAATACGAAGACTGATGCCTATTAAAGATCCAGAAGCCCGTAGGCAGTACATGAGGGAGTACCAGAAAAAGCACTACCAAAAGCACAAGAAAGCCTACAAAGAGAAAGCCAAGGCCTACAATAGGAACCAGCGCAAGTGGAACAAAGAGTTCATCAAAAGAGTTAAGCAGATGATGGGGTGTTTGGACTGCGGGATATCTAATCCCATCGTCCTGGAGTTCGATCATGTGAGAGGTGAGAAGATCAACAATCTCGCAGACATGGTGAACCAATCATACAGCATCACTACGATCAAGGATGAGATCCGCAAGTGCGAGGTTCGATGCGCCAACTGCCACAGGATACAAACTCACGAGAGAAGAAACAAGTAAATGAATGCGCGAGTAGCATAACAGGATAATGCACAAATCTTCTAAATTTGCAAATGGGGGTTCGAGTCCCTCCTCGCGTACAACATGATATCTGTAATCATACCTACAATGTGGTTTTCTGAAAGGACCATTCCTATGATCAAGGAATTGTGTGATCAGGATTTCATTGGAGAAGTCATAGTCGTAGACAACAATGTGTCTAACCAGCCAGATATCCCAAAGAGAAAAAAACTACGAGTCCTTGAGCAGGAGAAAAACATATACGTTAATCCAGCCTGGAATCTCGGGGTCTCTAAGTCTAAGTTTCCCATTTGCATCTTGCTAAATGATGACTTGACATTCAACACAAAGACTCTAAATAAAATGGCTGAGGGTCTTGATGAGTATGGAGTTATAGGTATGCATCATGAAAGCTATAGAGGGATGAGCAAGGAGGAAGAAGGAACCTTTGAGTATAATGGAGGTCCTCCAAGAGGCTGGGGATGCGTAATGTGCTTCAAGAAAAAAGATTGGGTGGATATCCCAGAAAGCATGAAGATATGGGCGGGAGACGACTGGATAAAAAGGCACATAGGAAACTCCACATCTATTAAAATGATGGCGTCTACCGAGATGTCTACTACAAGTAACCGAAAAGAAATGTGGGAGATAAGAGATAATGATCTTCTGATCTGGAAGAAATATCTTAAAACTGGACAAATCAACTAATTAAAAGATATGGCAGAGTATATTTGCAAGTGTGAGAAAGCTCACGAAGAATCAAAAAGCGGGGTGACAATTAAGTTTGGCGACGAAGGAGCTTATCATGACATTAAGTGTCCTTGTGGAAAGTACATGGATGTCAAGAATCCTAAGGTCGGAGTCGCCAACCTCGGACGAATGAACAAACAAGGCAGTAGCTACTAATAAATTAATCAAATGAAATTTAGGTTTCACGTACTAGGACTACCTCATACTCGAACTACCGAGGAGTATGTGGCTTGCGCCTACACCCAGAAAGTTTTGAAGTTCTGCAAGATGATGCATGAGCGGGGCCACCATGTGATTCATTACGGAACAGCGGGAAGCAATCCTATCTGCAGTGAGAACGTAGAGGTTCTTTCTGAAGAGACCTTCCAAAAAGTCTACGGTGATCACGACTTTAAGAGCAAGTGGTTCAAGTTCTCTACTAATGATGATGCATATCAGGAGTTCTATTCCAGAGGAATTGAAGAGCTAGGAAAGCGCAAGCAAAAGAATGATTTCATCCTTCCTTTTTGGGGTAGTGGAACTAGACCTATTTGCGATGCGCACGACACAGACTGTATCATTGTAGAGCCAGGGATTGGATATTCAGGGGGTCACTGGGCCCGATGGAAAATCTTTGAGTCTCACGCCCTTCTTCACGCCTACAAGGGGCTTGGAAGTGTGTCTCGATGTAACATGGACTGGTATGAAACTGTCATCCCTAACTACTTTGATCTTAAAGACTTTGAACAAGGTCCAGATGAAAGAGAAGACTACATGCTTTTTGTTGGTCGGGTCTACGACGGGAAGGGCCTGAACATTGCTATTCAGACGACAGCGCACCTTGGGATCAAGCTCAAAGTTGCAGGCCAGAAGGACGCAAGCTATGAAAACTATGAATGGCCAGATCACGTTGAGTTCGTTGGATACGTAGGAGTAGAGGAGAGAAAGAAGCTCATGATGAATGCAAAGGGAAGCTATGTGGCTTCCATGTATATCGAGCCATTCGGAGGCGTTCAGGTGGAGAATCTTCTTTGCGGCACTCCCACAATCACTACTGACTGGGGAGCGTTTTCGATGAACAACATCGATGGTGTAACGGGATACAGGTGCAGGACATTTAGGGATTTCGTCGAGGCCACTCAGAAAATCATGAATGGTGAAATCAGCTACGATGATTGCAGAAAGAAAGGCGAAGAGTTTTCTCTTGAGGCTATCGCGCCTAAGTATGAAAGATACTTTGAGGATGTGCTTAATGTCCACACAGGAAATGGGTGGTATCACTGTGACGTTCCTGAAGTAAAAAAAAAAGAACAAGCAGAGTAAGAGAGGGCAGTGGAGTAACCTTTATGGTTAAGTGCCACAACGAAGAAAGGTTCATTGGGGACAGCCTCGAATCCCTTAGAGGGATCACTATAGATCACGAGATTGTAGTGGTCCTTCACAGGTGTACAGACAGATCCAAGGAGATCGTCATGGAGAAGAGGGACAGTGGGCTTCCTATCGTGATTCATGAAATAGAAGAACCAATATCTCTCGCTGGGTATCAGACTCTTGTCACTCCAGATGATCACCCTAACTCTCTCATAAGCTACTATAACAAGTGTCTTTCACTATGCAGTAAGCACTGGACATTTAAGTGGGATGCAGACTTCTTCTGCAATGACGAGATGAGACAGTGGATTAACAACCTGCCTGAAAGAGTAGAGGATCCCACTTGCTTTTTCATTGGTTGTGAGGTGAATTTCGAAAACCTTCACGAGGAGTTCTACCTTACGAATTGTTTGGTGAAGCACAGAAAGCAAGTATTCTGGGAGGTTCCTGTTTGGTCTGAAGGTGCAGAAAAAAAGGTCGTCAAAGACTTTGTTATTCAGTCAGTTGATAGCTCTGAGGTAAAGCCTTACTGGAAAAGAAAGCCATGGTTTCAAGGAAAAGATAAGACTCTTGAAGAGAGATTTGACAAGCTGAATGAAATCATGGGTGAGGAATCTCCAGGTATGAGCAGGGCATCTCACGACGGATGGACTACAGAGTACTACATGGGGTTTGTAAACAAAGAAGAAGAGTTCAAGTCATTAGGTATAAATCTTTGGGGATGAATTACTCGGACTTAGTAGAAGCCTGCAAGAAGCATAGAAGGATTATAGTGACTGGCCCACAACGAAGCGGTACAACGTTTGCATCCAAGGCATTAGCTAAATCTCTTGACTACGTATTTGTAGACGAGTCCAGAAATCCAAATCAAGAAGATCATTACGTTTGGCAGTTTGCCTCTAAGGTTCATTCTCTTCACAAGAGGGATGATTACGACCTTGTGATATGGATGAACAGAGACAAGAAAGATGTAGAGCTTTCAGAGAAAAGGATACAGTGGAGTTTTTTTGAGTTTCATAGAGATCAATACAGGCACGTGTTTGGAGATGAGGCTATGACGTTCGACAACAACTATGACATGAAGCATTATTTTTGGAACAAAGTCCAGAAGAAAGACATCAAGTCTAAGGTTATTGAATTTGACTATGAACGACTCTCTGATGCTCCTGGTTTTTTGAGCAAGAACAAAAGAGTTAATTTCTCCAGCAAGCAAACATGTTAATAGACGTAGAAGGATATGATGAAAAAGTTGTTTCCCTGGACCATGAGGGTAGACTGGGAGAGATCATCGAGATCTATGGGCTGGACATTGCTCTTCCTAAAAAGCCTCCCAGATCGGAGATTCTCTTCCATGACAAACCAAAGAAGCTGCAGATGTGGCGCAGGCAGCCTATGCCTGAGGAACTGCAGAGGATTGGAAGTATGGATGAGTGGTTCGAAAAACCTTCCGAGTTTCGAAAGCGCTTTTCTCCTTTCATCGAAAAGGAGTTTGAGCGCAGGCGTAACGGTGTTTGGTTTTACAACAATGGCGTGCCTACGTACATTACGGGGAGACATTACATGCTTCTCCAGTGGTCAAAGATTGATATCGGATATCCGCACTATCTTGCCTTCCAGCGTGAAATCTTTCTACACATGGCTGCGTGTGAAGCTGATCCCCGTTGTATCGGTCAGCTTTATACTAAGTGTCGCCGTTCTGGGTACACTAATATCTGTGCTTCTGTACTTGTCGACGAAGCTACGCAGGTTAAAGACAAGCTTCTTGGAATCCAATCGAAGACTGGTAAAGACTCTCAGGAGAACATCTTCATGAAGAAGGTCGTTCCGATCTTTAAGTCATACCCATTCTTCTTCAAGCCTATTCAGGACGGTACCACGAACCCCCGTATGGAGCTGGCGTTTCGTGAACCTTCTAAGAGGATCACCAAGAACAACAAGACCTCCAGGACTGGCGATGCGTTGAACACCATCATCAACTGGAAGAACACCACCAACAACGCCTATGACGGGGAGAAGCTGCACATGCTTTACCTGGATGAGGCTGGTAAGTGGGAGAAGCCAGTGGATATCAGGGAGGCGTGGAGGATCGAAAGAACCTGCCTTATTGTCGGTCGACGCATCGTTGGCAAGGCTCTTGTAGGTAGTACAGTGAACCCCATGGACAAAGGTGGGGAAGAGTATAAAACCCTATGGGAAGATTCAAATCCAAATGAACGCAATGCAAACGGCAGGACTAAAAGCGGCCTCTATCGCTTGTTTATACCAGCTTACGATGCCCTTGAAGGGTTCTTCGATCAATATGGCAATGCAGTTACAGAGGACCCAGATGGTCCCGTGCGCGGCATCGACGATGAAGATATCGATGTTGGGTCAAAGACGTATCTCAAGAATGAAAGGGACAGCCTAAAGAACGATCCGTCAGAACTGAACGAAGTCGTAAGACAGTTTCCATTTACAGAAGACGAAGCGTTCAGGGACAGTATCGAGGGGAGTCTGTTCAATATCGGAAAAATCTATCAGCAAATAGACTTCAACAACAACATGTACCCCAACCCTGTGGTGCGTGGAAACTTCATGTGGAAGGAGAAGGACAAGGAGGTTATCTTTTCTCCAGATCCAAATGGCAGGTTCCGTGTATCTTGGCATCCTGATGCGGCAGACAGAAACAAAGTGCTTGAGCAAAGAGGCAAAAGAAGCCCTGGTAATAGTCATGTTGGTGTTGGTGGCGTTGACTCTTATGACCTTGATCAGACGGTCGATGGAAGAGGATCGAAGGGAGCTCTTCACCTATACAACAAATTCAACATGCATGCACCGTCCAACATGTTCGTGGTCGAGTATGCATCGCGCCCAGACCTGGCAAGTATCTTCTACGAAGATGTACTCATGGCTGCATTCTACTACGGATACCCGCTGCTAGTTGAGAACAACAAGTATGGCATCGTAAGATACTTTGAGTCAAGAGGTTACGAAAACTACTTGCTTGATAGGCCTGCTCATTTGACCAGCTCAAGCTCTAAGGTGAATGTGAAGACAAAGGGGATACCATCTAACTCAAGCGATGTTATCCAGTCTCATGCTCATGCGATCGAGACTTACATTCACAATCACGTTGGCATAAAGGCAGAGACTGATGAGGTCGGTAACATGTACTTTAATAAGACTCTTGAGGATTGGATTGGTTACAAGATTACAAATAGAACTAAGTTTGACTTGACGATTAGCTCTGGTCTTGCGCTCCTTGCAGCTCAAAAGGTTAAGCAAGAAAAGCCAAAGTCTGACTTCACTGAAAAGAAGTTCTTTCGTAAATACAAGCCAAAACATTACCACCGCTGATTTTGCTATATTTGCGGTTAGATGTACGGCAAGCAATCAAACAAAAAACCTGGCTTTCCCGATCCGATGCAGCCCAGATCTGTAAAGGAAGGAAAAGAATATGGCTTGAAATATGCTAAGGCTATTGCAAGTCAATGGGGCTCGGTAGAGCAAGACAACTCCTTGATGCGGAAGAGATCAAAGATCTTCAACCGAAATCGAGCTTATGCGCAGGGGACTCAAGATACCACTATCTATAGGCAGCTCCTAACGAGTATGGACCCAAACAACGGGGACGGAAGCTTCTTGAATGTTGACTTCACTCCAGTGCCGATCTTGCCAAAGTTTGTTCGGATTGTAACCAACAAGATACTATCGTCTGAGCCATATCCGAATCTTGAAGCCGTAGATCCACTGTCGTCATCTGAAAAGGACGCGGAAAGAAAGAAGACGCAAGCCCTCGTTGAGGCCAAAGAACAGCTTCAGCAAATCAAGAAGAAGACAAAGGTAGACATCGCCAATGTCGATAATCTTCCAGACACCTTGGAGGAGGCTGAGATTTTCATGGGTACAAACTTGAAGGCTTCGTCTGAGATTGCCGCTCAGATCGCAACCAACATGACCCTGAAGTGGAACGACTTTAACGATTCAGTTTACAGGAGGTGCGTGAATGATCTTGTAGCTATTGGGATTGCAGCTGTAAAAAGAAGCAATGACCCTAACTACGGAATCAAGACGAGGTATGTGGACCCAGCTAAGTTGATTCACAACCACACACAGGACCCAAACTTTGGTGACATTGTCTATGCTGGTGAGATTAGAAAGGTCACTATCTCTGAACTTAGACGTCTTTCAAATGGTCAGCTCTCAGAAGAGGAGCTCGCTAAGATTGCACAGAAGGCAGCAAAGACATACAACTACAAGACTGCAGATATGAATAGCACGTCATACGACAGCTATCTTCAGCAGACTAAGTATGGCTATGATGAGTTCATGGTTGAAATTCTTGACTTCGAGTTCAAGTCAGTAGACTCAATGAACTACGAGCAGAAGACAAGCAGGTTTGGAAACGTAGGATTCTATCAGAAGTCTGAGAACTACAAGGGCCCAAAGGAGACGGTGTTTAATCGCCAGGCAAAGAAGCTTGACATCGAAACCATCTATGGTGGAATCTTTGTCATGGGTTGCGACTACATCTTTGACTACGGTGTCAAGACCAATATCCCAAAGAACATGCACGACCTGTCTCGTGCAGAACTGTCTTACTCTATCGTAGCCACCAACATTGAAAACTGCATCCCCAAGTCTATGGTGGATAGCTGCATTGGTTTCGCAGACCAGCTGCAGTTGACTCACCTGAAGATTCAGCAAGCGGTAGCTAAGGCTAAGCCTGATGGCATCATTATCGATATTGAAGGCCTGGAGAATGTTCAGCTTGGCAAGGGTGGAGATCTACAGCCTCTGGAGTTGCACGACATCTACGAGCAAACTGGTGTCTTCTACTACAGAAGCAAGAACCCAGAAGGAGGATTCCAGAACCCGCCTATCCGAGAGATCGGAAACTCCGTGCGGAATATCAACGAGTTTATTGGTTTGTACAATCACTACCTCAGAATGATCCGTGACACCACGGGAATCAACGAGGCTATGGATGGCACAACTCCTAAGGGTGAGCAGTTGGTTGGTGTGCGTCAGCAAGCTATCGCAGCAGGTAACAATGCGATCTACGACATCACGAACTCCTCTATGGTTCTGTTTAAGAAGGTTTGCGCTGACATTGTCAAGTGCCTGCAAATCTTGCCTAAGGAGTCTGTCATCTACAAGGCTTACGCGAATGCTATCGGTTCTGAAAACATGAAAGTCCTCAATGCATTTGAAGACTTGGTCATGTTCAACTTCGGTGTTCATGTTGTCAAAGAGATGGAGGACATTGAAAAGCAATACCTCGAAGCAAACATTCAGGCGTCTCTGGCTCAAAAGGAACTTGACATCGAAGACGCTATTGCCATCAGACAACTCAAGGATGTCAACCAAGCTGAGAGGCTGTTGATCGTTCGCCGTAAAAAGCGTATCGCAAGAAACCAGCAGCTGGCTCAGCAGAACGTTCAGATGCAAGCTCAGGTTCAGCAGCAGTCAGCTCAACAAGCGGCCCAGCTCAAGCAGCAGGAGACTCAGCTGCAGGCTCAGGTTGACTCGCAGATGGCTCAGATGAAGCATCAGTTCGAGATGCAGAGACTTGCCCTGGAGCATGAGATGCGTAAGGAGATCGAAATGATTAGAGCTCAGGCTACGCTTGGATTTAGAACCGAAGAGCAGGAGTTCAAAGAAAAACTTGAAGTACTCAAGGAGGATAGAAAGGACGAGAGAGTAGAGAAGCAAGCTGTAGAGCAGAGCAAGCTTATCTCTCAAAGACAAGGAAACAGATCTGAGCTTGAGGGAACACCACCCCAGCCAGTCGATCAAGTACAAGAAATCGTAAACAACATCATCGAAGAATAATGGCCGTAGTAAACTTAGATACCGCAGCACGACTTGACATCATCTGCAGAAAGGGAGATACCTTCTCTCTCGCTGTAAAGTTTGATTCAGAGATCAATGACAAGTCTCTTGATGGGGCTACTGGTCACGTCGCAGATGTATGGACAATGACCGTTAAGGAAACAACTGACGCATCTTCTGTGACTCTCGATACATTTGAGCTTTCTGTTGCTAACGACAACAAGACTTTGAATATCACTAATTCAGCCAGCCAAATGGCTATTCCTGATGCAGGCCTCTATGTTTATGATGTGCAGCATTCTACTGGAGCCATCGGTGCTACTGGTGAAAACCCAGCAGTCGTGGCGGACATCACTACTTATCTCTACGGAACATTTGAAGTGAGAGAGGATGTCACAGACAACTCCTAATAAAGCAGTAGTAGTTCAGGAAAGTAAACCAGTTAGTGTATCGGTAAGCGCTGCTCCGAAAGTAACTGTAAGCGGACCTGAACAAAATCAAGCTAGCGTCACCGTCAAGTCTGATGGTGGTGCTGCTCCGTTTATTATTGTAAACCAGGAGTCTAACTCAATAAGCGTAAACGTCACCTCAGTTGGAGACGTAGAGGTATCCGCTCCTAGAAAAATTATAGCTGAGGCTAACCCTCTTGTCGGTGTTCGTGGACCTCGCGGACTTATTGGTCCTTCAGGACCTCCAGGAGGAGCAGATGGAGATGATGGTGCTACAGGGGCGACTGGACCACAGGGTCTAACTGGAGCCACAGGAGCTGGAGAAGACGGTGAAAAGGGTGACACTGGAGCTAGTGGTGCTCAGGGTATTGCTGGAGCTACAGGTGCTGCGGGTGATGGATCAACAGGAGCTACTGGTAGTGACGGTGCAACAGGAGCTACTGGAGAAAGAGGATTCCAAGGAGTTACTGGCGCCACAGGTGCAAATGGTGAGCAAGGATCTACTGGGTCTACTGGACCTCAAGGGGTGACTGGTCCAGACGGTCCTATCGGACAAGACGGTGTTACAGGCGCAACAGGTAGCAATGGAAGCACTGGGTCAACAGGAGCTGATGGTGTCACTGGTGCTACTGGCTCTGATGGTGAGCAGGGAAATACAGGGGCAACTGGTCAATCAGGCAATACAGGTGCCACAGGACCTCAAGGCATTACTGGAGCTACAGGACAGTCTGGACCTACAGGATCTACAGGATCTGATGGGGAGCAGGGTAATAC
>FUIF01008148.1_pt1 | contig 20564 bp, 29 predicted proteins | sample 1003461 | NCBI WGS metagenome assembly FUIF01 (sample SAMEA80401918, study PRJEB19352) | marine metagenome | reverse complement strand
CATTCTGTTAACCTCTATTGTGTTAGTCTTCAAGATAATTAAATTTATCAGCCCACAAGTTAAATAGTGAGACCTAAAGTAATAAGCCAAACAAACCCACATGCGACAATAGGGTACACGTAAAAAATACCCGTAACGTGACCCATGGCGAACAAAACAAAACCCATAGCGACGCCCCACATGTTTAATACAACGCAAGCACAACCTAAGGCATATTCAGTATTTAATTTTAATTTAAGCATTGTCGACCCTCTAATTCATCATGTAAAACATTTATTTCAAAAACCATTTGACGATACGCATGTAAGCGCGCGTCTAATTTCGCGCGTTCCGCGGTGAGTTCCGAACACCGTCGCGACAATCCGATACCGTTTCGCGCCTTGATAGTATCATTACATGCGTCGAGTAACAGATCGGTGTCTGCTACGCGTTGCATGTATTCAGCGTGTAATTGTTTAATTGAATCGCTTATGCACATACTGTATCCCCTTTACTTTGATGTATGACCTCGCCGTCCTCGTTATAAATAACCATTTCATAACTAGGGTGGCAGTTCATAGCGTGGCGGTCGCCACAAAAACGCACGTTAAAATTTGACGAAGAGTTACCGCCGATAATATGACCCTCACGACCCGAGACAGTACAGCGCATACCTTTTTTAACTGGCGGTAACTGTCTATCGAATACAACGCGGTCGATCATTTTTTGAGTATTTCTATACATAACTTAAAACCTAAATGAAAAACTAAGAACAAAAACGCCGGGGGCGAAAGATAACTTAGGTATTAATTGATTATACGCCGTGTAAGCTATCCCAACGGACGCGAACGGGCATACTTGGGTAACGCAATCATACTCTCTACCATAACCCGTTACGGCACCGATACGCGCGCTTAGCTCCACGTAGTCGTACGGTTGCCAGTAACGCGCATAGTCTATCAAGTATGATTGCTTGTAATAACTATTTTTAAATGAAGAGATAGCGAAACCGTGTTTACCCGCGCGGTACTCTAAACCTATAAAATTATGCTTAGCGTTATACTGGGTAGTAGTGTCGATATGCTGGCTCCACACTTTGTACGTGATCTCGAAGTCGTGGTCTGCTGCCAGGACCGGTGCGGCGAATACTGCGCTCGCAGCACACGCCAAGATTAGCTTTTTACTAAGAACCATATAAACCCCCTATACTGCCACCATTGATACATGATATACAGCCACCGCGGGGAGGCTCATGAAAGTAAGGAGACACCAAGCAATAAATATGTAGTCAGGCATAAGAGTCCCACAGACTATTTCAACACCCACCACCTACGAAAAAAGCAGCAAGGTTATAAAAAAAATTATATTGATAATCATAGCGATAGTATCCATAATCCAAACCCCCTATATGATTACAACATAAGCTACCCACGCGGGGTATACTTAGGATACTTAGAAAGCTCCAAAGGTCACCAAAAACGCGTAGCTACGAAGCCTCTAAAGACCGACCCGCCGTTTGTTAGATGAACGCCCCAAACCACCACCACGAAAAAAGCGACAATGTTAATTACAAAAATTTTAGTAAAAATATCCATGATTCAAACCTCTATTGATAGACAAGCGATTGATAAAATTAAAAATTTTATGTAATCGTTGTTGTTTTCAGTGCTAAAATATAGGGTATACCAAAATAGACCGAAGAATACCCAACCGATAATGTTAATCATCTGCAAACCTGATATGTAAGAAGAGTACCGATACTTTCTGGTACGCGTAGATACCTAGTATGCTAACCATGGTACAAGTGATAAATGTCGTACCCTGCGATACTGCGAAGACGCCAAGAATACCACCGATAGACATAACGGCTATGAGTGTTAGTATTGCTATCGCGGTCAACACGTATTTAGGGCGGTTAATATGTCTCATTCTACGAAGTCCTCAGGGTTTTTTGTGACTCGAAGACTAGCACCCATACGGGCTACTATATCGCGTACTTGACTGACCTTAACGTCCATGCGTCGCGCTAATTCGTCTACGGGGAAGTATCCGCACATACGAAGTAACTTGCGGCGTTTTTCATCTGGCCATACGCTAGCGGGTCTCATATTAGTATTTCTGGGAGCTCTCATAATGGGTTTACATCCTTTTGGCTTAGGTGGTTAACACCTCCTGAACTTTCACAAGTGCAAGAGACTTCAATTTTCGCGGCGTCGGCTTCGGCTGCGCGTTCAATCGCGATTAACGTCTGGATCTGGTCGAAAGTTTCTTCGACGTCGACGGTATGTTCCATGCTGTATACGATTGTTGAACCGCCGCGGTCGTCTTCAACGAAAGCGCACATACCGGTGTTAACTAGTATCGGGATTAAACATGTACGTCGTCTAAGTTTGATAAACATAATACTAAGTACCTCTTTAAATGACTGGGGCATACATAGTACAGGTATTGATAAGATCTGTCAATATAAATTATGTATAATTATTATGTTGACATCGGGGGTTTTAAGGCACTATGAGGACTCAAAAGCGCCTACGCATTTTACTACTTTTCCTCCGGTAAGGCGCTATAACTTAAAATACCTCGCGAAAAGTAGTCTTTCTTTAATTCAATATAACTTGTCCCTCGTTGAATAACTCTAACGCAAAGTCTTTAAAGTCTTCGGCTGTTTTTTCGTGTACTTGGTCTTTTACATAACTAGAATCCCATTCGGCACAAAGTCTGTCATTAACCGCGTACCCTTTAGTGTTCAACACATGGCGTATATAGCATTTACGCCCGTCAACTTTATATGAAGTACGTTTACCGCCTACGCGAACCTCGGTCGACGTATTACTTAAAAGTTTTTGTAACATGTTGGTCCAGGCGTCGTAGTTAAAGCCGTGGCCTAAAAGGTGTACTTGATATTTTTTAACCCATTCGACTACAGACACCGTATGAAGTAACCCGTCGCAATGTTCCGAAGCAAAGAGCGTAGCCACATTTACTAAGCGCGTTAACGCTTGGTCAGTAGATAGTCTGAGTATTGCCTCTTCGCGGGCGTCACCTACGCGTTGTGTACTCACAGGCGCGGAACCGTTAAACTCTGATATGTCACGGGCTAAGAGACCTGCCCATACCTTAGGAGCCCATAACTCGGGCTTTCTGCTCCACTCTGTAATGTCGGTAAAAAACTCGGGGGTTTCAGGTCTTGACGTACATAGGATCTTTAAAATACGTCTGTCTGTTGATGGTATACGTATGCTATCGTCATTGTTAGAACAAAGTATATAAGAGCTATATACCGTGCGTTCGCGTTGCATACCATACTTAACGTTAATAAGGTGATCCGTCGGTGCAGGGTCTAAACCAGTTTTTAAAACTTCGTACGGGTCGACGCTATTTTTAAGGTCGTTAACTTTCAACTCCGATACAGTAACCCACATTTTAAGCAAGAAGTCGTTAAACTTTTCACCGTTTAACCCTAAAATAAGTTCGTTAAATCCGACCGCTTGAGAATTTTTAGCGCCCCAAAGTAAACTAATTAAGCCACATAACGTACCACGCCCCGTACCTTGTGCTGGCGTTGTTAGTACGACACCTAGACCGCGGTATTTTGAGTTTTGAGCTTTAGCGGCTAAGTGGTTTAAAAACCATTCGCTGTCACTCTGCATAGGCATTAGGTATTCTATAAAGTTTTTAAACTTCAACCAGTGACCGTCGGGATCTGCAGCGCTAGGGTTCGGCCAACTAGGCATAGACCACATATTACGCTTACGATACTTACCAGCTACGATTATTTCAGGTTCGCCGGGTATGTATTCGTTAGACATGAATTTTAATAAGTGCGGGTCTTTTAGTATTAGCGAATATCTCGACGCTTTAGCAGGTTTACCGGGTGCGCGCTCCCAAAAAACGTCGCCCGCTTGGATGATCTTAAAGTCCCGATCAGGCATCATGATATTCCCGCCGTCTTCTGCCATAGAGATCCACATACTAGCACCCGCGTCATAAGCCCATTCAGCTACAAGCCCAGGAACAGGGTCGACGATACCGACTAATGGTCCACCCATTTCAGCGACCCACTGTAAAAATTCTGACGTACGGAACGATTCTTTACATGAATGAAAACAGCTAAACGCGCGGCTGTCGGGTCTATCGCCAACGCCTAAAGGTAGGTAACCTGCGGTATTGTCGGTACCCTCGCTATGGTTGTCACCTAATGGGCATTTGATCGTGATCCAGTCGTTACCTTGTGCGCTTTCGTCAACGATATAATCGTTTTTGTTAAGCCATTCTAGCACCGGATCTACAACGCCTTTAAGGTTACTATGATAAACGCCGGAACGGTACGCCGTAGCACCTTTAGCCTTTAGCGACCCGATTTTGTCGACGCGGTGCGCTAGTATATCGTCCCACGAAGCGGTCGCCCCGACGAGTTCTAATATCTCAGCAGGTGAAAAAGTATTAAAAGGTTCGGCGTCGAATAGCTCGGGATCTGCAGCCTCGTATAAATCGAAGTGTTTCCCGCCGTCGGTCATGTACTTTTCTTTAAGGTTGACACCTAAAGGCAAACGTACCAGCTTGTTAGGCGTAGCCCCGCCGCTATCCCATTTACCCGCGCGATATACTTCACTGACAAATAACGTCGCGACTCTTAGGTCGTCGATAGGTTCGTCAAAAACAAAGCCATATTGAAAGTTACCAGGCGACGACTCTATGCACCATGAATAATCTGTTTGCATAGTTTCAGGCAGATCAGATACTTTACACTTAGCACCCGCACCCGTCCCGATATCATCCAGGACCACACAAAACATACGGCTAAAAAGACCTTGACGGTTATATAGCTTGCCGTCTTCTGCGGGTATGATTGTAGAGGTACTAAAGTAACATGATTTTTTCATGTTTCTTTTCGGATTATTTCTAAAAACACGCCTCAGTTTAGACGCACTCATGGGGTAACCGGGGATCGAGTTACTTGTCGCCCAGTACAACACTTGTTCTTCTGGTGTTATCGTTTCGAAAATGTTATCTATGAATTGTGCTATGTTTTGGGTTATGTCATTCATTATCGCCGCCTTGGGACTCTTTAGCATAGAGATACAATCGAGCTAGCCCGATCATAAGCATTAAAGGGCTAATTAGTGTTACGGTAAAATATACTAAGGTGTTTTTTATTTGGTTAGGGCTGCGGCTAAACTTACAAAACGCAATAAGCGTACTTGAGAATATCAAAGTAAGCCACAGTACCAAGACTAGGTAATGGGTTTCGCTAGTCATGTGTTACACCAGGTACGCGGCGCGGTCGCAAAAGCTACATAGCTTAACCTTATTTTGTGATACCAATTCGTTAACAAGATCCGTTTCGCCTTTTTTGATCCACAAACCTTTTTCACCTGCTTGTGTGATCCTCTCTAGCAACTCTGTAGTGCTTGTGGCGTCTTCACCGTATTTGTAGTCATGTAGACAATTAGCCATGATATGTACCTCTCTGTTGATTATATTAAATTACGTGCTTTAAGCATTTTGCGGATATGTACCCAGTCGACGTACGGGCGGTCGCTAACTTCTGGATCTAAGATAGTCGGACAGCCTAGCGCTATGTCGTCTATGTAGTAGTGGGCATAAGGTTTAGCACTATCCGTCCATGAATCCTGTTCGGGATTATGGTTCACGCCGTATAGTGGTATGTGATGTTTTTCGAACCATGCGACCGCTTGTGCTAGATAGTCGCAGGGTTCGTCTGCTCTCGGGGTTAGGATCTCAGGGTCGTTGCTTGTTGGGTTGGCCTTGTCAGACCGCATGGTAAACAATATTATTTTGTGACCTTTGCTTACTAACTCTTGTAATACGTATTCAGCGCCTATATTTTTGCCGACTCTCGGGAAGTCAAAAGCACAACACGTACCGTCAAAGTCAACCGCGAAAATTCTAGGTTCTATCTCTGATTTAAACATGGTGCCCCCTTAGTATGCTATCTGTTCTAACTGCTTTATCATTCGGCTGATAGTATTAATTTTAGCGTACTTTCGAGATTCTACTTCTTTTTGCTCAGGACTAAGATAGGTGGGGTTGCCGTGGGACGTCATTTTAGGGCGTACTGCACAAGCGCGGCGCAGTTTGTCTCGATGTATTATAAGCTTTTGGATCATACGGTTAACCGGGGCTTTAAGTTCGTTGTTAGGTTTCGAAAATGGACTAAACATATTATGGTATCCTATTGTTTTGGGTTTATTCGATGTTCTTTAGCTATTTTTTGGGTGCTAAGGTATTCGTGAAATAACTCGGCGGCGTCCTCCCTCTTTTCTAACATTGGTTTCATTACGCAGTCTTCTACGGTGTCTGTACAAAAGATCGTGTACCGTGTCACTTCGCTAGCTTTTTGGCCTCTTCGTCTGATACGACCGATTAACTGATCCCATTCGTCGGCAGACCAAAAGTAGCTTAAACATATTAAATCGCTACAATTCCCATACTGTAAATTAAGACCGTGCCCTGCAGATTTAGGGTGAATCAGTAAAATAGGAAGTTCGCCACTATCCCACATTTTCATGATTTTGTCATTAGTTTTTTTAGTATTGGACGCGCTAAAGACCGGGGCGTCGTACTTCTCTATTAGCTGATCTCGTTGGAAAGCGAACTGATATGAGATTAAAATCGGGGTGTCAATACTTTTGACTAACTTGTCTAGCGCCCGCATTTTAGCTGAATGTAAGAATACTTCTTCTCTCTTAGCTGTCTTTCTGTCGGTGAATTCGTCGTCTTCGGTCGTACGGTAGACAGTACCGCAACACATTTGAAATAACTTACTTTGCATTGACGCCGCGTTAGGAGCTTCTAGCGCTTGATTCTTGACGTATACGAAATTATGCTTAGCCATTTCTATATAATAACCTCTTGTCTCTTCTGGTAGCCTAATTGGCACCTCTACGTCTACTAACGCGGGTAATCCCTCAGTGTATGCGGCGCTATCCACGGTAAAAATTACGTCAGACAATACTTTAGTTAACCGCGCTAAGCCCCCCGGCTGGAACTCCCAGTCGTGCCCTAGATAATCCATTTGCATAAAATACTTGCGCTTAAAGTTTTCGCGGTTGCGTCCTAGTCGTTGCCCGTGGTCGATAATCAGCATTTGAGCGTAGATCTCTACACTTTCTTGGGCTACGGGATCTGCGGTCATGCCTACAGACCATTTAAAATGCTTTAAGAATTTACGGATCTTCTTAAATCCGGTACCGCCAACCGCTTTTAATTTTGTTATTTCATCAACGAGCAAACCGTCGAAGCCTGCTTCGGGGTACTCAGTGAATAGCCATGCCATGAGTTCAAAGTTACAGATCACGACGCGAGAATCTTTTTTCATGAGTTCGTGACGTTCCTTAACGCTGCTACCTGTTAGACATATAACGTCGAGTCCTGTTAGATGTTCCCATTTATCAGCCTCTTTGTTCCACACTTCTTTACATACCTGGGCGGTTGACAAGACGAGTATACGGTCTAGCACGTCGTCGGCTATAAGGTCCTGGATAGCGGTATAACCCACGACGCACTTACCAAAACCCTTAGGCGCTATTAACATAGTCGCGTCGTGTTCGTATAACCGGTCAATCGCTTTTTGTTGAGTCTCTTTTAAATCATTCAGTTTTAGCATTGTCGCAAGCCTTTTCGATATGTACGCTTAATAACATGATGTTTTCTTGCGTTTGTTCTAAGACCGCTTCGGTCTCCATGTGCAAGTGCCCGTTGTATTCTAATTCTAAACCGATTTGGGTAAGAGACAACTCGCATAACTTTAGCTTTAGCGTTAATTCTTCGTATGCTGTCATGTTAGCTAACTCCTTTAGTCTTAGATACTGGGACTAGACGGTACCCTAAACCTAGTATTTCATGCAGTATTAGGTCTAGCGTGTCTTGGTGGTGCTTACGCATATATACGCTTATACGCGGGGATACTAAGCTAGACATTTGGTTAAACAGATTCGTACGCTTAAACATTTTACGCGTAGGTTTTACCGAGGGTCGGTACCCGACGAATACAGATTCGCGAGCTACCGCACGGAGCAAGCCGTCGCAGTCCCTCTCTACCGTCGCCCTAGCTATGCGGGGCTGAACAGCTTCGACTATATCAATAGCTAGTTTTTGATTCCTAAGCCATGTTGGTTCTGGTGCGGTCATACTAAGATCCTTAGCTTTTTAGCGGTTGTAATAGATGTTCGATAGTCGCAACGTTCCAGCCGTTACCTAGTGCTTTGTAACGTTGGTGGTCGCTTACTGCTTTAGTATAGTAGTCGGGTAGCGTTTGTAAACGTTCCCATTCGACGGGCGTTAGTTTACGGTATTGGCAAAAACCGTCGAATATAGTATGTTCTTTCATCGAGAAACCCGCGGTTAGACAATTCGCTTTACCGTCAGTACGGAACGTTAATTCTTTACCGCGTCTAGGTGAAAAGTCGATACCCTTTTCGCGTATACTTTTAGCGCGGATAGCTCTAGCCTCAGCGGTGCGACGTTCAGTGATCGCCGTGATAACGTGAGGATTCCAGCAGTTTAAAGCGCGGCCATGGTCTGTATTAAAATAGAAACGTCGGGCTAATTCTTCGCTAGCTTTGAAGCCCATATATACTTTATGGTCGATAAGGTATTTCTCGTCAACGTGTGTTTGTAATATATCGTTTAAATATACTTTTCGCTCCCGTGGTTGACACGTAGGTAAACTCGTCCAGTAATAGCGCGGTCTATTCTGTGCTGAAACTAAATTCGAGTTGATCAATACCGGTTCAACATTCAGGTACTTAGTTATTATGTCGCGAAAGTCTTTTTTCATTTTCACGTTTTCGAGTAAAAAATCAACGTTAGGATTACGCGCCGCGGTATGGTTTAAGATATCCGCGTATTCAAAAAATAGCACACTACGCGGATCGTCAAAGGCTAGCATATCACCCGACATGCTAAAACCTTGGCACGGGCTACCGCCTAGCACTAAGTCGATACTCGACCAGTCGAGATCCCACTCACGCCATTTGGTTATATCACCCAAGCGCTTTATGTTCGGGTGATTATCTTGGCTAATCCGTATAGCGTGTGGGTCAATCTCAGCCGCGTAGTAATTATTAACGCTAATGCCTAAGTTGTTTAACGCTTGAAGCCCACACGATATACCGTCGAACCCGCTAAATACATTTATACCCGCCATGATTAAGCCTTTAGGTCTGTAGTTAAATGGGTGGTTAAGATCTCTGTAAACTTTTTGTACGTATGACATACGTACGCGCTAGCGTTTTGAGCTCGTATTCTTTTGATCTCAAGACTCTGTAGCGTGGCCAGTATGCCTTTACCGTTCGGGTGCTTCATTTCGACATACACCGTTTTACCGTTAATAGGGAATATTAAGATCAGGTCTGGGAACCCGCGACGGTTTTCAGCGTGAACTTTTCTAACCATAATATTATTTTTGCGGGCTAGGTCGACGCACTTTGCTTGTAATTTAGCTTCGGTTGAGGTAGGCATATTTATTTTTTCTCTGTATATTTAAGGTTGAATTTAAACTCAGACATTAAGATCGGGTCACTTGTTGACGTCTCTTTTACTATGTAGTAACCCTTAGCGACACTCATGTTACCGCCTGAATACGGTATGACTAAGTGGTCTTCGGACGCGTGAACTTCACCGCCTAATAACGCTTGTATTTCGTCGGCGTTATTACCTCTCCACTGTATCGCGTCAATGATGCGCGGTGCTTTAATATATTTACCCATGATTTAGGATTCCTTTTTCTAGTTGGGCTCGTATCATACCACTATATACAAAAAATACCAATAGAAAATATAAATAAAAAAGCTTTGCATTAATTCTAAAACGTGCCTAATATTAAGACAGCTTTAAAAGTAAACTAAAAACACAAGGCGGGTATATGAGTACAGATAAGCCACAATCAGGCATTGAACTAGAGCTAAACCGAAAGGTCGCTAAGAAAAGCAAGGGGTATTATTTACCGGTTACGGTGATAGACTTTATTAAGTCAGAAGCCGAGCGCTTAACCACGCCGGATAACCCGGTATCTGAAAACGCAGTCCTAGTAGCGATAGTTAAATGCTATCAAAACGTTGCGACTATTGACGGTGACGAATTCAGCGCCGCCTATGAAGTTGCTAAGCCCAAAAAACGGAATAAAAAATCATGAGCTTTCACTATAAGTTCGGCGGTAGTACCGCTAAGCGTACGTTAAATTGCCCAGGGTGGGCGGCGTTAGCAGACACCATAAAACGCGAGGATAAAAGTAGCCCCGCCGCGGATCGTGGTACCATGCTGCATACTTGTTGTGAGATCCTAGAGGAAGAGGGGATCGAATACGAGGAACTTTTAGAACGCAAGGTAACGTACGGCGATTTTACCATAGACCAAGACCTGTTAGACGAGAAAGTGATCCCCGCTATGGAGGCGTTAGAAGACTTTATAGAAGACAACGATCTTCATACAGTAATCACCGAAGAGTTATTAGAGTTCAACGAGGTTGTAGGCGGTACGCCCGATATTCTAGCGTATAGCGACTCCGTGGTGGCTTGTGCAGACTACAAATTCGGCGACGGTGTGATGGTTTACGCCGAAAACAACGATCAAATGTTCTTTTGTGTGTGGCTTGCTTTAGACAATGAAATATTTAAGATCGACCTTGACGACGATACGCCTGTTAAGTTCGCTATTATCCAGCCGACCGAAAAAAGAGAAGAACCTTTAGACGTATGGACTACGACCGTGGGCGAGGTCGAAGAGTTCGGCGACCGTTTCATGGGTGCGGTGGTACTAGCCGAAGCATCTAGCCCCGGCGAAAATTTATGCGAGGGGTCTTGGTGTAAGTTCTGCCCTGGTGCTGCGATATGTCCTCAAAAGGGTAAGTCGGCGCGAGAAGCGCTAGCACTCATTGATAACAAACAATTAAAGGCAAAAGATACCGATCTAGTAATACCTGTGCTAGACTTAAATCAAGCTTTAGATCTCGCGGCTAAGTTAGAACCGTGGATCAAAGACGTTCGTAGTTTTGCTTTTGCTGAACTTGAAGCGGGCGTAGATGTACCAGACTGGAAGCTGGTAGATAAAAGAGCAACTAGGAAGTGGATCGACCCAGACGCGACCGCGGAATACTTAAAGCGCAAGCTTAAAGCGAAAAACGCTATGGTGTCTAAGGTTGTTAGCCCTGCTCAGGCTGAAAAAGCGGCGAAAAAACTAGGCGTCCAGATCAATTTAAAAGGGCGTACAGTTAGCACAAGTTCGGGAACTACTATGGTACCCGCAACCGATAAACGCGAAGCCGTTGTAACTCAAAAGTCGATTTCTGAAACATTAAAACGAATCGAAAACTAAACGAAAACTAAACGAAACGAGGAAATACATTATGTCTAATCAAATGGCCGAGATAACTAATCTAGCAAAAGGTCTTCAACAATCAGCACAGCAAGCGTCGTCAGGTGGTGACGGTTCCTTTATGAAGTTCACCAAGTTTGGTGAATGGGTATGGGGCACTGAAAGTACCGAAGTCGAAGAAGACGCGTTATGGGCTATCCACCCTCAAGGATTCCAACACGGTTGGATCGCATGGGGTGATAAAAAACATAACAATAACGGCACTAAGCTAGGCGAAACCATGGTACCTGCTACCGACCCATTACCCCCGCAAAATACATTACCAGAAGTGCAAGGATCATGGGCTCAGCAAATATCAATACAAATGATCTGTCTATCAGGCATCGACAAAGGTACGAAAGTGCTATTTAATTCGTGTTCGACGGGTGGGCGTAAAGCTTACAATACTATTGTTAACGCCGTTGTCGCCGAGATAACCGCAGGGTCACAAAAAGTTGCGCCGTCTGTAACACTAGATAGCGACCACTACACACATAAAGAGTTCGGTAAAATATTTACCCCCGTTATGCGTGTCGAAGAGTGGAACACCTTAGACGACCTTAAAGCTGCGCTGTCAGAAGCCGAAGCCGACGCGGGAGGTGCAGCCGAAGTAGATACCGCAGCCGCGCTAGCCAAAGTTGACGAAGCCGAAGAAGAAGTGATCATAGGCGAAGCCGAAGAGCTACCCGAGGAAGACGCGAAAAAACCAGCGCGTCGTCGTCGTCGTCGCTCATAGTCTAGCCGAGGCTTAAAAGTTTGGCGCTAAAGGACTAGCGCTTTTTTATTGTCTAATTCGGTGAAACACTATGAAACCTGAAAACGAACGCGCACCACTTTTAATAGATTTTGAAACCCAAGCTACGGTACCTATTAGTAACCCGCTGTATACTTCACACGAAGACACGATCATATTATGTATGAGTTGGGGTTTTTTAGGTGGCGTGGGTGCTTTATGGTGGCCAGGTGATCCACTACCTAAAATAATCATAGACCATTTAAGCACCGGCGGTTTAATCGGCGCGTCTAATGCAAAATTTGACCGTGAGATATGGGACTATGTAGGCTGCGACGACCACAACTTTCCGGTAATACCTCTCGAACAGTGGTACTGTACTCAGGCTCAAGCACGTATAGCGGGGCTACCTAGCGCACTCGATAAGACGGCTAAGGCTTTAGGTCTTAACGTTCGTAAATCGGGCAATGGCTCAGCGTTGATCCGCGCATGTTGTATACCGCCATTTAGTACAGACCCCCAGGACTACGCCGACCTTGGCGCGTACTGTTTACAAGATTGGGTTGTAATGGATAAAGCGGCGCGGTGCATACCTCAGATATCCCAGGACCAATTAGCCGAGTATCATACTAACGAGACTATCAACAACCGCGGTATTAGAATAGACCGTGAACTCGCCCGAGCAGCTAGCCAATACGCCGAAGCCGAGCGCGCCGAGATTAATATCAAACTCGACAAGGTTACTTGCGGGTATATAACTAAGTGTACGCAGTATAAGCGCGTCGGTACTTGGTTACGTGAATGTTTAGAAGACGACGGGCTCGACGACGTTATAAAACTTATGATACGTCATAAAACGGATAAAGAAACCGGCGTTACCGTGAAGAAGTATTCAGCGGATAAGAACGTGCGCGCTAATATAATGGCGGGCGCTAACGAAAACGAATTCTATTTACCCGCCGACATTACGGAATTATTAGCCTTAATGGAAGACGCGGGCGGGTCTGCAGTATCGAAGTTCGGTAAGATGGACTTAGGCGCAGACCCAGACGACGACCGAGTACGTGGGGTTCTACGCTACGCGGGCGCACCGTCAACGCTTCGATTTACTTCTATGGGTCTCCAAGTTCACAACTTTAGGCGCGACGCGTTTAGCTACGACGAAGTAATGCACATACGCGCGTCAATGCTACGCGGTGATCTGTTAACCGGTCTCGACGGTAAAGACCTACCGGTAATGGATACCTTAGGCAAACTATTACGCGGCGCGATATTGCCTGCAGACGGTAAAGTGTTCGTCGTGGGTGACTGGAACGCCGTAGAATCTCGTATGACCGCATGGCTATCCGGTGACAAAGGTAAGATCGCTATGTTTGAACGTGGCGACTGCCCGTATGAGTACGCCGCCGAGGGTATCTACGGGCGCAAGATAACTAAAGCCGAAGATCCTAAAGAGCGAGACGTAGGTAAGGTAGTGGATCTAGCGTGTGGCTTCTTAGGTGGCGTGGGCGCACTTCGCTCAATGGCCGCGCAAATGCACGTTTACGTCGACCCAGATAAAGAAGACGATATAGTCAAAGGCTACCGCGCAAGACACCCTAAAATCGTCGCGTATGCAGACCAATTACTCGAAGCGGCACACCAAGCAGTGCTTAACCCTGGTACGGATCACAAAGCACGTAGCGTAAGCTACATGTTTTGCGACGCCGACGGTGCGCTATACTGTACATTACCCGACGGGTTAACTAAGTTACGCTACCCTGAATGTCGCTTCGAAATGAAGCCCGTCCCGTGGGATGAAAACGAATTACGACCACAGCTAACCGCGCTGAAAGCGTCATTCACACCACGCGCCGACGTTAAAGAATGGACGCGGCATGGTTTGTGGCGTGGTATTTTCCTAGAGAATATAGCTCAGGCTACCTGTTCTATACTACTGCGGGAATGTATCGCGGAATGTGAAGAGGAAAAAGCCCCGGTAGTATTCCACGTACACGATGAAATAGTTTTAGAAGTCGACGAAGAACGCGCCGACGAGTCTTTAGCGTTACTTGAAGAGATTATGGAATTTACCCCAGATTGGCTAAAAGGCTTGCCATTAGTAGCTAAGCCCGAAATTATGTTAAGATATGGTAAGTAATATTACTTTTATTGTTAAGGACCTTGCGATATGAACAAGATACATTTAATAGACGACACGACCTACGAAACATTATCCGCAGAACAAAAGCATTTTGTCGACGAGTGCCGGAAATACAAAAAGCAAAGCGAAGCGGCGACCGCGCTAGGTCTCGCCCCGAGTAGTGTATGTCGGCGTATTGATAGGATCTTAGCGAAGTCAGCTAGGCAAGGCATAGCGCCATACGCAGGCATGACTAAGCCGATAGCCGAGGGCTTCGCCCCGAAACGTATATCGACGTTCTATGATGGTGACGGAAAAGTTAGCCGCCAATGGGTGATCCAAGAACCCGAACGCGCAAAGATGATCGAAATGCTCAAGGAATTATCGCTCGAATTATTAGAGGGTATTCCAGCTATACCGCCCACGCCCGCGCCAGTTAACCACCTAGACGACGACTTAATGGTCAATATCCCGATAGGCGACGCCCATATCGGTATGTTATCTTGGGAAGAAGAGACCCACGACAAATACGATTTAAAGGTGGCTAAAGACTTACATTGTCGCGCTATTGATATGTTGATGTTGCAAACGCCCCAGGCTAGGTACTGTACGATTATCGACTTAGGCGACTTCATGCACTCAGATAACTTGGACGGCACCACGTCACGTAGCGGTAACGTACTCGACATGGATAGCAGATACCACAAGGTCGTACGTGTCGCAGTGCGTATCGTGCTTCACTATATCCAAGCAGCGTTACTTAAATTTGAACATGTAACCTTTAGACCAGAAGTCGGGAACCATAACGACGTCGGGTCAATATGGATGCAAGAAATGTTAAGCGTACTTTTCGCCGACGAGCCGCGCGTTACTATCGGTAACAACGCAGGCAACGTCTTTTATTGGCAGCACGGCGACTGTTACTTTATGTCGCATCACGGGCACCAGATCAAGGGCGACCGCTTATACCAGCTATTCGCTAAGCAGATCATGGACGCGCATATTAAAACTAAGTATAGAAAAATATACATGGGTCATGTACACCATAAGTCATTCAATGAAAATGCGGTTTGTGAAATGCAAACGTACCGGACTTTAGCAGGTAAAGACGCCTACGCCTCAGGCGGTGGTTACTCTGCAGGTCGCAGCATAACCGCGGAAACGTGGCACAAAAAGTACGGGGAAGTTTCACAAGTTAACGTAACAGTACAAATGCTAGAAGAGGAATAAAATCTTATGACTATGCTTGTAATACTCTGTTTATCTTTCATCCAAAACGTGTCGTTTACTATGGTTAGCCGGTCCAGGAACCGTGACAACATGACATACCACGCTATCTGTGCTGTTTTTAGTAATGGTATATGGTTCTTGACCATGCACCAGCTAGTGACAGCCGACTTATCATTTTGGCTGATCATACCTTATATTATCGGAACCGTTACCGGTTCGATCTTCGGGGCTAAGGTCTCAATGAAAATAGAAAAACTAATCGACGCTAAAACCTAAGAGGGCAAAACTATGTTAGACGACCAAGAATCGCTTATCGCATCAAACGCACTTCACGGAAAAGTAAAATCGGACGGTGGTAGTTCAAGTTACTACGAATTAGAGGTACCCCAATATGTGCTTAACCGCCTAGCGGCACAAGAGCGCGACAACACAACGCCGACCATTGAAACGGGCGACGTTATAAAAATGCTAGTCGACAATGATTTCGACGCGGGTAATATCATCAAAGCGTTACGTCGAATTATCCAAGCTAAAAAAGGTGTTGGCAAAGCGGGTACCGATATAAAGTACGATATTAATAAGGTGAAATACTTTATTAGTGAGATTGAACGTACGTCACCCGATTACCTATGAATAGGGGGTCGACATGACCGAAGAAGAATTCAAAGCGCTGTACCTTACAACGTATAGGGTCCCTCAAAGGACCCAAGACTTAGAAGAACGCCTGAAAAGCTATTACGCACAAACAGCATTAGAGACTAACCCTAAGACTATAGCGACGTTTTATAGGAATTTTAAGCTATGGTGTACCGCTGGCGGTTATACTCAAGAAGAAGTCAACCGCGTTAAGAGGTACATACAAGGGGTGCGTTAGCCCCGAGTATTACCTTTTAATCGTTGCCATGTAGTCATTGACTCGCTTCGTTATTTCGTTTCTAGCGAATGTGAGTCTATCAAGCTCAGCGCGTTTAGTATCCGCATCCATCTTACTTAATCTAACTAACTTCATACGCTGATTAATCTTAGTTAACTTATGACTCGCCTTATTATAGAATTTACGTTCTGCCAACTTATCTTTATTCTTAGCCATTAACTCACGGGCTTTGTCAAAGTCTTTAATCTTTTTAGCCTCGTTAATGTCGGCGTACGCGTTGTTGATCTCTTCAAGACGTTTATAAAACATCGTAGTATAGTGCGTATTCTTAGACGGTGCAGTCTTAACAAACGCTTTTATTAACGGGTATTCTGTTAGCTTAGTCGTTGGCGCTGCGGGCGCGTCAGTAAGTGGTCTAGTAATTAGCATATCCGTAGCCGACAACACTGTCGAACCCATCCAGCCAAGATACCCACGTACTAAATGTTCTATTTGAACCGGCGATAATTCTACTTTACCCCAAGATATTTTAGCCATACCCTCAGCCGCGGCTATAGCCGTTTCGCTGGTCCAGGCGCGCTTACGACTCTCAGGAGATAGACCTTTCATCGACTGCGATTCTATCGGGCGACCGGTAAACATGTTCGTATTCATTGCGATTTCAAGACCCGGCTTAAACATTTGTGGCGTAGGGTTCATAGCGAACGTATCGGTTAACGTGTGCTGTAAACGTTCAGCGAATAACGCGCCGTGTACTTCGTCGCCGACCATTTGGTGTGCTACTGACTCTGCAAGGTAAGCGATTGCGCCAACTTCGAACGGTCTAGGTATGCGATACATGGTTTCGCTACCAGGGATTTTTGAATAAATGGTACGTGCGTTTTTCCCATTCCTCAGCCGCTTTGTAATCGTCGTCGTCTTTCATGGCCAAGTATAAACCGATTGACATAGCAGAATAGACGCCTATAACAGCTTTGAACTTCGCCGCTTCTCTAGGGTTCATCCATTCTTTAATAGTTCCTGGTGCTGCGCGCGCTGCTTTGTCTAAACCTTGTAGCCTAGCGTTAACAAACGGTACAGTATGTGCGATAAAACGAACAAGGTTCGAAGACCCGGTACGCGTAAAGTCTAAGTGATCACGCGATCCGAATGTAGCCGATAACAAGTTATCACCACGGGCTATCGCTTGTTGGTAATCTGCCGACCTGTTGATATTCTCTAGGCGCGCGCCGAAGTCCTGGTACGCATCCCATATTTTTAAAAATTTACTAGGCGTGTCAAGTATGCTTGCTTTTGCTTCGGCTTCGTCCATACCTTTTTTAACTAAACGTTTAACAGCTTCGGGATCGTTGCCGTGTACGTAGCCTGTCTGACCGAATGTCGCGCCGCCTGCTAGCATTTGTGCCGCCGTGTCGCTGTCTTCTTTAGTGGCTTTAAAGCCCATGCCTAAGTTTTTAAAGATGTTAGCGCTTGTGTCTGTAACAGCCATAGCGTGAATAGAATCTCGAATTAAGTTACGCGCTTTAAATTCAGGGCTAGCGGTAACGCCGTACGTCAACGCACGTTTAAATGATCTCATGATCTTAACTACCGGTCCGTTTAGACCCTCCCAGTTAAGTGCCATTAATGATTCAAGTACCAGCGGTTCGTCTACTTCGTACCATACTTCTTTACCGTCCTCACGAACGAATATCGCGTCTTTACTCTTAGTCGCGTGGGGTACTTCAACGGCGAAGCCTAATTCGACGGCGACGTCGACGGCTGATCTAGCTGCTTGATTTTTAAGTGACGCTGATAATAAATGATTCCAGTTTAAAACCGCGTTGGTCATAAGGTCGTTAAGTTGCGCCTCACCACCTTTTAATTTTTTGAACGCTTGTTGCCTAACGAGACCGCCACGGGTGATAGCTCTAGGACCATGCGCGTTTTCGTCGCCCTCTAATACGCGATAGAACGGTAAATAAAAGCCCTCTTCTGCCCATTGCGCCGCTTCTTCCTCGTTAACGAGTCCAGTCTTAACGGCGATATCCACTACCGCGTTGTTAAGTTCTTCAAAATCTTGTCTTACTTTTTCGAATAGGCGTTCTTTGCCTTGGTTAAGACCCATTAATACGTCGATATCCTCTTGATTAAATAGGTTTTCTTTACCCTCAGCGATAAGATTATTCGACCGGTTTCCGGCCATCCAATAAGTCCAGCGATCTAAGTCCGGTCCGAGTTGTTCTAATATGGTATCTAAACTTTTTTTACCGGTGTCTACTGTGATAATTCCCGACGGGTCTAGCTTAGGTTGCCCGTGGTGCATGGTCGCTTCAAGTGCGCCCGACGCCGAACTGGTAAGGTGCGATAGCATCCAGGACCTATCGTCGCCCATGATTTCTTTAAACGACGCGTATTGGTCAACGATTGCCTGTCTAAATTTAGTCTTGACATTTTTGTTTAACGTACCTAAGCGCTGCTTGATCCGTTCTTTTTTACCTTGCTTACCGAACCCGCCTTTTTTAACTACGGCGATCTCTTCTTCGGTGTACTCGTCTTTCATGTTGAATTCGACAAGTTCGTCGCTGTTCATGTCTTTTGTTATGCGTACTTCTTTACCTTTACGCTTGTCAATCATCTTGGTTAGCTTAGACTTAAAGCCCGATTCTTTTAGCGTACCTTTAGCGAACGCTATTTCATCGGCGATACTGTAGTTTTCAGCATTGACTTTACCGCCCTTGAGTTCGATCTCTTTTTCGTACGCCTTGACGTTGCTATGCGCTTCGAGTACCAACTCTTCAATAGCCCTTGTCGCCGCGACTGTAGGATTATCGCCGCCTTTTATATACGCGTTAGTCGCCGTGGTTAGCTGGTCGACTTCGGCCTTAGTAAAAGCTTTACCTGATTTCTTTAAACATGACGCGAGGCTCATAATAAAATTTTTCCTATAATTTGTACAAGCGCTACGACTTCTTCGTCTTCACGGCGCATTTGCATTGTAAGTTCTTTTTGTATGCGTTGATGTTCTAGCTCGTAAAACTTCTTACCGAATTGTGCTGGTGCGTCCGGCGTGGCTACTATAACCTCTTCGGTTTTACCGACGAACGTACCATACGGCGATCTAGGACCACCGTATAAGCCTAAGCGAGTCCTAGCCATTAGACAATCACATAAGCATCACCAGCGCTAGCCGCGTTGGTTGTTGCTGTAAAGGTGAAAGTTTTCGTGGTGCCGTCGTAACTTGTGATATCGGTTGCTTGATGTTTTAACGCACCAGTACGCCAGATTATTACACGACCGTTGTAATGGTCGTCGGTTGCTTCTGTTAACGCGCTATCAGCCATTGTGGTAGTTGTTGGTGTGCCAGTTGCAGTGCCAGTAACTAACGTCTCTAATGACGCTTCTAAGCTATCTGCGGCTGTGCTGTCACCTGATATCGCAGTAACGTTAGCGCTAACCTGGTTAGTTACGTCTGTTACTGTAGCCACCGTGTCGGCTGCAGGGTCGAAATAGCTAGCCGTTGGTAACGTTCTAGCGACCATTTCAGCGTTAGTCGGTGGATCGTAATCCGATATCGCGGTGTCTGCTTCGGCGTTAACCTCTGCTTTCATAGCCGTTGACATACCGCCCAAGTCTGTTAGACCTGCGCCTGCTGTGCCAATTTGTGCGGTATCGACTAAGATAGCCGCCGCGTCGGTTTCTGTATCCGTAATCGCTTTACCTAAAGTGCCCGCGGTGGTGTGACCGCTTAATGCTTCATCGAGTACCGCGTCTGCAATACTAGATACGGCGTGTGCGTGGCTCATATCTACAGCTACCGCGTCGGACGCCGACGGTGCAGTGGCTAAAGGCTCGTCAAAAGTACATGTTTTAGTAGAACCTGTATATGATGTTATGATCCTTGCTTGCCCTACGCCCGAACCGCTAAGAATTCTAAGCGTGGCGTCGCGGTAGTAATCATCTACCGAAGAACCCGCCGTTAAGTCTATGGTCGTTGTTGTTGGTGTACCGGTTGCGGTTGTTTCAGCGATAGGAACCCCGCCCAGTGTTGCGGCGCGACCTGCTGATAGTGCCGTTTGGTGTGCTGCTAAACTTTCATCCCATACCGCGTCGGCGATATCGTCTAGTGTAAGGCTACCGCCCCCACCTGTAACCCATGCAGAATCACCACGATCCCGAATCGCTTCTAACGAATCGGTAGACGTACTAAACGTCGCGCCTTGAATATCGTTAAGTTTAGTATCGAGTGTTGTACCTGTATCGACTAA
>FUIF01015280.1_pt1 | contig 20572 bp, 27 predicted proteins | sample 1003461 | NCBI WGS metagenome assembly FUIF01 (sample SAMEA80401918, study PRJEB19352) | marine metagenome | reverse complement strand
GTGTTTCGCGTTTTCGAATGCCAACTTTGCCCGAAAGGGGGATCAGGTGGCCGCAAAGCGGGGGCCGAAGCCGAAGCCGAAATACCAGCCGCGCCAGCCGCTGCCGGCCAGCCCTCCTGCGGAACTGAAGCTGAAGGGCCGTGCCAGGACGATCTACACGGCCCTCGCGGAGCGACTGGCTGCCGAGGGCTTCGCCTCCATCGTGGACGCCCGCACGGTGGCCCTGTGTGCCCAGACCGCTGCCTTTGTCGAGGTCCTCCGGCAGGACGTAGAAGCCCTGGAGTCGCGTGTCGTCCACACACAGAGCGGGGTGAAGATGCACCCTCTTGTGGGCGAGATGCGCGCCTACGAGACTCGGCTACAGCACCTGCTCGGGGCGCTGTTCATGACGCCGAGGTCGAGAAGTTCGGCAAGGTTGGCGGCGGACTGGCGAGGGGATGGGAAGCCGGCGGAGGATGACTTCGACCAGTTCCTGAAGATCAAGAAGGGGACGTGATGCCCCAACTCGACCCAGCCACCCGATACGCAACCGATGTGGTCGAGGGCCGCGTCGTAGCCGGGCGGCTGGTACGGCTCGCCGCACAACGCCACCTCAACGACCTGGCCGAAGGCGAGGCCCGTGGCTTGCGTTTCGATCCGGACGCGGCCCAGCACGCTCTCGATTTCTTTGGCTGGTTGCGGCTCTCCGAAGGGGAGTGGGACGGCAAGCCGTTCGTTCTTCAGCCGTGGCAGGAGTTCATTGTCGGTAGCCTCTTCGGCTGGAAGAAGGCGGACGGGTATCGTCGGTTCCGGACCGCGTATTGCGAGATCGGGAAGGGGGCGGGGAAGAGTCCGCTCGCTGCCGGCATCGGGTTGTACGGTCTCCTGGCAGACGGCGAAGCCTCTGCCGAAATCTACTCGGCCGCAACCAGTCGGGATCAGGCGGGAATTCTGTTTCGTGATGCGAAAGCGATGGTCAATGCCAGCGTGCAGTTGGCTGGTCGGCTCAAGGTTGACCAGGGCTTGATTACTCACGAACGAAGCGGCTCGCTGTTCAAACCGGTCTCCTCGGAACACCGGGGCCTCGACGGCAAGCGTGTCCACATCGCCCTCATCGACGAACTGCACGAACACCCCTCCGCCCTGGTCGTGGACAAAATGCGGCTCGGGACCAAGGGCCGTCGGCAGGCGATGATTTTCGAGATCACCAACTCGGGCTATGACCGCGAGTCGGTCTGCTGGCGACACCACGAGTACAGCGAGAACGTCCTCCTGGGCCGCATTCCCAACGACGGATGGTTCGCGTTCGTCTGTGGTCTCGATCCCTGCGAAGCCCACCAGGCCGACGGCAAGACACAACCGGTAGACGGGTGCAAGGAGTGCGACGACTGGCGCGACGAGAAGGTATGGCAGAAGGCCAACCCCAACCTCGGCGTGTCGATCCGCGAGGACTACCTCCGCGAACAGGTGACCGAGGCGGAGGGCATGCCGAGCAAACAGGGGATCGTCAAGCGCCTCAACTTCTGTCGCTGGTGTGTCGCTCCGGACACTCTGGTGACGATGGCCGACGGTACACGGCGGCCCGCCAGCGAACTGGCTGTTGGCGACGTGATCATGGCGTTCGACGAAGGCACTGGAAAACTCGTCAGGGCGTCAGTAAGGAAGGTTGCCGACAACGGCACCCATGACATCTGGCGTGTGACCACGGCGCGGGGAAGGGTGGTTTCCGTGACCGGCAATCATCGGTTTTGGGCACGCACTGGTCGCACCGATGCGCCGAAGTATGGGTGGCTCCAGGCCGACGAACTAAAGGCCGGCTCCCGGGTGGCGGTGGCGCTGGGCGACGTTCTTCCTCGCGGCGGCCTGCGGATGAAGGCAGATCATGCCTACCTTCTGGGCGTGATGACCGGGGACGGGACGTGTGTAGGTACGCCGAAACTGACGAATACCCAGCCGGCCATCGTCGCGGCCTGCAACCGCATCCTCGCCAGGCACGGATGCGAACTGGCTCCCCAATCGTGTGGGGTGCGACACTACGCCCGGCACACGCGAGAGGGAATGGGCAACAAGACGACATGGCTGCGGCACCTGTTGAAGCTCCACGGCTTGAACGGAAAAACCTGCTTCGACAAGCGCGCCCCCCGTGCGGTCTTCAAGGGCGGCGCGAATGTCTGGGCGGCCTTCCTGTCCGGTTATATGGATGCTGATGGCGACATTACCCGGCAGGGGATAGTCAGGTGGACCAGCGTCAACCGTGCCCTCCTGGGCGACTGCCAGCACCTTCTCGCCCTGCTGGGCGTCCAGGGTTCGGTTAATTGCGTGCCTTCGGAAAAGGCCAGGGACGGCATCACCTGGCGTCTGGAGGTTCGGACCAAATCCTCTATCGCCATCCTCAAGGAATGCTTGGGCCTTCAGCATCCAGAGAAGGCGCTCCGACTGGCGGGGCTGGACGTGGTGAACCAGAGGCATGGGGACGGGGTTTGCCCGGAAGACATCGAGCGTTTTGATCGCGTTGTCAAAGTGGAAGTGCTGCCGCCGGCCCCGACTGTCGGCATCGAGGTGGAGGGCGTCCACACTCACGTTACCGAGGGGCTGATCACCCACAACACCGAGGCCGAGACCGCCTGGCTCTCCTCCGACCTGTGGGCCCGCGGTGCCGGCCCCATCGACTGGGAGGAGGCAGCGGGCCGCAAGTGCTACGGGGGCCTCGACGCGGCCAGCACGACGGACGTTGCGGCGTTCGTCGTCGGCTATCCCGACTATCCCGAGGAAGGCCAGTTCGCGCTTCGCTGCTGGCTCTGGATACCTCGGGCGGCTGCCGAAGCGGTGGAGCATGCCTACGGCATCCCCTACTCGCTGTGGGAGCAACAGGGCCTGATCACCATCGTGGACGGCGAGGTGATGGACTACGCGCTCATCGAAGCGGCAATCCTGCGCGTCCACGAAACGGACCAACTGGAGAGCGTCGGCTTCGACCCGTGGAACACCTCCCAGCTATGTACGCGGCTCATGCAAGCCGGCGTAGTCATGCACGAGTTCCGGCAGACCCTCGGCAATTACAACGAGCCGTGCAAGCGATGGGAGGCCCTCCTGAAGGAGGGGAAGCTCCGGCACGGCGACCACGCCGTGTTGACCTGGATGGCCGGCAATGTGTCCGTCCTGACGGATGCTTCGGGCAACATCCGGCCCATCAAGCCGACGCACGGTAGTCCGAAGAAGATCGACGGAGTGTGCGGCGGGGTGATGTCACTGGGCCGGGCCATGGCTGACCCGGCTGCTTTCGGTGCAGAGGAAACCGGCGTCGAGTTCTGGGAGTAGTCGAGTGGGAAACTCTGGTATGCTGATACGCAACGCCTGCTTCCTGCTGGGCCTGGTCTCCCTGGCCTCCGGGTGCTGGCTCTGGTCGCCTGCCCTGGCCCTGGTTGTCGTCGGTGTGGTGCTGATCAGCCTTTCCATCTGGGGGACGATCAATGCTACTGGATAGCCTGCTCGGTGGCCCGGAATCGCTCGCCCGCAAAGGGCCACTCTCCGAGACGCCTGGTGTCCTGTACTACGGTGGCCAGACATCGGCAGCGGGGCCGCGCGTCGATGAGGAATCGGCCCTGTCGCTCTCTGGCGTTTTCGCAGCGGTCCACCTGCTGGCGAGCGTCAAGGCCGCACTCCCCTTCAAGGTCTACCGGCAAGAGGGGAAGCGCCGCGTACCGGCAACCAACCATCTGGTTTACCGCCTCCTGGGGAAGGAGGCCAATCGCGAAGCAACCGCCTTCGCGCATCGGTACACCCGAGAGTTCCACCGGTTGCTCTGGGGCAACGGATACAGTGAAATCCAGTGGGCCGGCAATGCCAGGGCAACAGCCCTTTGGAACGTCGAGCCGTGGCGCGTGAAGCCCGAGCGGACGGACAGCGGATCGCTCGCCTACCGGATCGACGGACAGCGGCTCGTCAGCCCCGGTGACATGCTCCACACGACGCTCACCTCGACGGACGGTGTGACTGGCCGATCGTTCGTGGACTACGCCATCGAGTCGCTCGGCCTCGGCATGGCGACCCAGGAGTTCGCCGCGAGGTTTTTCGGTAATGGCGCGAGGCCTGGGGCCGTCTTGACTCACCCTGGCACGCCAAGCGACACGGCCCGCAAGAAGTTCCGCGAAGGCTGGGAGGCGCGACATCAGGGGCCGAGCAAGGCGGGCGGGACGGCAGTTCTTTTCGGTGGTTGGACCTACTCCAACGACGGGGCGTTCGATCCGCAGAAAGGGCAGTTGATCGAGCAGAGGCGGTTCACAGTCGAGGAGGTTGCCCGGTGGCTGAACATTCCGCCGCACCTGTTGCGCGATCTGTCGAGAGCCACGTTCTCGAATATCGAGCAACAGAACATTGACTTCGTGACCTATAGCATTGGGCCAAGCCTGGTCCAGGAAGAACAGGAACACGACCGGAAACTCTTGCAGCCTGGTCCGTACTACTGCAAGCACAATCTTGCCGGCCTGCTGCGTGGCGACTCGGCGGCGCGGTCTGCGTTCTACCGCGAGCTATTCGGAATCGGCGTGTTCTCGCCCAACGATGTGTTGGAACTGGAGGACATGGACCCGGTCGAGGGAGGGGACCAACGGTTCGTTCCGGCCAACATGATGCCGTTGGTCAAGGAGGAAGAGGGGGAGGAGCCGGCCCCACAGCAGCCACAACCGAATCCTCCAACCGACCAGGGGCAAGGTCAGGACCAGGGGCCTCCTTCTCCACCATCGCCAGTGGCCGAGGGCATGCGACTGGTTCTCGCGGCCACGCTGGAGCGGCTCGCCCGTGTGGAGGCGAATGCAGTTCAGCGCCTGGCTGGCAAGCCGAACGAGTTCCTCGCGGGGGTGGAGGCGTTCTATTCGAAGCATCAAGCTACGCTGGCCGAGGCGGTTGGCCCGGTCCTTCGTGCTGCATATGGGATGTCGCTCGCTGTTTCGCACAACGGGGACGCACAGGCGTTCGCAGCGACCTGGTGTGAACATCGGCGATCCTCCCTGGTGGAACTGTCGGGCCAGGCGACAGCGTTGACTCTTGCATCCCAAGTCGAGGCGTGGGCCGCAACGGGCCAGGCCACCGCCGACCATGTGGCCCGTGTGTCGATCGAGGGGTGAACCATGCCCATGCCAACTATTCCCATGTGGGAGAGCCTGAAATACGCCGGCCGCCCAATCGGGGTGGACCGCGAGGCCCGCGTGTTGCGGGGCTATGTGGTCGCGCAGCGGGGGCCATTCAAGACCAAGGGCCGAGGGGAGTTCGACGACAAGAGCCTCGCCTCGATCGTCGAGTTGATGAACTCGGGTTCTGCTGGGTTGAAGTCCCGGTTCACTCATCCCGACATGTCCTCTGACGGGTTGGGGAAGTTCCTCGGCAGGTCGCGTAACGCTCGGCTCACCGACGACGGGGCCAAGGTGCGGGCTGACCTCCATTTCGATCCATCGGCCTCCAAGACGCCGAACGGAGACCTGGCCGACTACGTCATGAGCCTGGCCGAATCCGATCCGGACGCTCTCTCCTCCTCCCTGGTGTTGACCGTGGACAGGGAGTTCCGGCTCGAGCCCGATGGCACCCGGAAGACAGATACCGACGGCGAGCCACTGCCTCCCCTCTGGCGACCAAAGAAGCTACACGCTTCGGACATCGTGGACACCGGGGATGCCGTGGACGGCCTGCTATCCGCTGGTGTGGACGTGGACGGCTTGCCTCTGTCCGCCCTCTGGCGCGGGGCCGAGATGCTCGACAGGTTGTTCGCGGACGAACCACGCGAGGTGATCGAGGAGCGGCTCCTCGGCTGGATGGGCCGCTACCTGAACGGGCGGTTCGGCCCGGCCGAGGATGGCAAGCCTGACGACGTGGAGCGATTGCGCAGGCGACTGCGGCTGCTGGAACTGGAAGGGGCAGGAAATCGAACGTGAGCTTTCGCTCACTTTCTCGTAGAGTCCCTGTAGAGCCACTTCGCTTCCGTTGAAGCTGGTGAGTTCTCCCGAGCAACCGCAGGGATAGGTCGCCCTTTCTGCGGGGCCGCTGATTGCCTCCAGCCGGTGAGGAACAGCAAAGAGTGAGCGCGAGCAGGGTGAAATGACACCCTTGAAACATGGGGCGGGCCGGTAGCTCCACTCTCCACAAATACGCAACCCCGTGTGACTCGGTGGCGAGTGCCGGTAGCGTGTGCAGGGGGCGGCTGACGGCGGAGCCAGTCCCTATCTCCGATGGCCGGAGCAGCTTCCCGCCGAAGCCGAGAACGCCACCAAAGCAGGCAGGGCCGGGGAGGGCCATCCTCCCTGGTAACACGCGAGAAGGGCTTGGTGCTCGCCACGGGCTCATAACCCGAGGATGCCTGGTTCGAATCCAGTGTTCTCGCACTTCCGAGGCAAGCCGTTGCTCGCCCGGACAATCTGGTCTCTGGGGACGCCGTAGCGGCCCGCTATCTGACGAGTGATCGTCGATGGGGCCGCTACGGTGCATTCCGGCAGCCCCTCGACACAAACGAGGGAACACCATGCCGGAATCCATCAAAGACCTGATCGAGAAGCGAAACAAGGCGGTCCATGACGCGCGCCAGATCCTCGACCGCGAGAAGAACGGCGGGAAGCTCGGCGCGGACGAAATCGCCAAGGCCGACGAACTGCTCGACCAGGCCGGCAACCTCGACGCCCAGATCGAGGAGCGCCGCAAGGGCGAGGCCCGCGAGAGCCGCCTGAAGGAACTGGAGGAGCGGCAGAAGGACGACGGCCCGCGCCAGGTGCCTCCCAGTCGGCCCGGCGAACCGATGCCTCGGCGCACGCAGCCCAGCCAGCAGGCCCTGACCGTCCAACTGGGCCGACACGAGGCCACCCTCCGCCCTGGCCAGCCAGGATATGAGCGGGCGACCGAGGCCTACCGGGACGCCTTCGGTGCGTACTTGCGTGGGGACTTCGTCGGCCGCAGCGGGCACGAGTCACTCGGCCTGTCGGTTGGCGACAACTCGAAGGGCGGCTACCTCGTGCCCATGACGCAACTGGGAGGGATGATCAAGTTCCTCGACGACATGGTGTTCATGCGGCAGTTGGCCACGGTCCTCCCCCCAACGGAGGCGAAGAGCGTGGGGGCGTTGTCCTTCGATACCGATTACGCTGACGCCGACTGGACTGCCGAGGTGCCGGCCAGCGACATCAGCGAGGACGACGCGGCCCGCTTCGGCAGCCGTGAGATGACTCCCCATCAGTTGACCAAACTGGCCAAGGTGTCCCGGAAAGTGCTGCGGTCCAGCACCATGGACCTGGAGAACTTCATCAACCAGCGGTTCGCCTACAAGTTCGGTATCACCGAGGAGAAGGCGTTCCTGACCGGCAGCGGTGCCCAACGGCCTCTCGGGGTCTTCACCGCCAGCAACGACGGCATCACGACCAGCCAGGACGTGACAGCCAGTGCTGCGACATCGTTCACCGCTGACGACCTGATCAACGTCCTCTATGACCTCAAGGGCGCGTATCAGATGCGGGCCACCTGGCTCATGTCTCGCGAAGGGATCAAACGCACTCGCAAACTGAAGACGGGGGAAGGCCAGTACATCTGGCAGCCGGGCCTGAGTGGCCAGCCGGGCACGATCCTCGATCGCCCCTACGTCATGAGCGAGTACGTCCCCTCGACCTACACCACGGGGCAGTACGTCGCGGCAGTGGGCGACTTCTCCCACTACTACATCCAGGATGGCACCAACCTGGAAGTCCAGCGGCTCGACGAACTGTTCTCCCTCCGCAATCAGGTGGGCTTCCTGGGCCGCAAGGAGACCGACGGCATGCCGGTCTTGGCCGAGGCCTTCCGCCGCCTGAAACTGGCGTAAACCCCGAAGGGTGAGGGGCCAGCCGCGACCCTGACAGCGGCTGGCACGGTGATCTTCAACCACCCAACCCTCGGAGGGGACCATGCTGCTCGACCTGCACAACGAAATCAAAGCCAGCCGGGGGATCAGCCCGACGGCTGCTGTCACCGACAACACCGCGTTCGTGTCCCAGATCCTCGATACCAACGGGTTCCTGTCGGCGGAATTCATCGGCCTCTTCGGGGCCATCGCCGACGCCGATGTCACCTTCACTGTCCTGGTCGAGGACGGGGACGATTCCGGCCTGTCCGACGCGGCAGCGGTAGCCGACGAACACCTGCTGGGCGTCGAGGCCATGTCGCTCCAGTTCGACTCGGACAACAAGACGTTCAAGATCGGCTACATCGGGCCGAAGCGGTACGTCCGGGTCACCATCACGCCGGCCAACAACACGGGCAACATCTTCCTGGCTGGCTTCTGGCTCCAGGGCTGCGCTCGCAAGGGCCCGCAGTCCACCCAGGTCAACTGACCCCGTGGCCGGCGGTGCCGGCTGATCCCGAAGGACCACAGGGGCAAGACCCATGAGCGAGTACAACGGGGCCATTCGCCGATTGCAAGGGGGCGACCAACTGGCCCTCGGCAACGGCCACAAGTTCACCCGCAACTTCGACGTCGCGAACATCACGACGGCAGGCGCGGGGACTTACACGGCCGCCCAGATTGCCGGCGGGATCATCACGAGAGATCCCGCCGGTGCGGGCCGAACGGACACGACCGACACGGCTGCCAACCTGATCTCCGCTCTCGGCCTGGTCGAGGACGGCGACACGGCTAGCTGCCATCTGATCAACACTGCCGACGCCGCTGAGGCAATCACCCTGGCTGGCGGTACGGGCGTTACCGTGGCCAACGCCGGCCAAACGGTCGGACAGAATGAATCGGCCCTGTTGCTGTTCCGCCGGACCAGCAGCGCGGCTGTCACCCTGTACGTCCTGGGGGCTTGATATGCCATCGCACGTCCTGGCCTACAACTACACGCGCTCGGGCGAACAGATCGCCAAGAACGTTACGGTCACTGCCGACGGCGAAAAGAACCTGTCGGTGGCCCTTGGCGCGAGCGAGACGGACAAACAGGTTGACATTGCCATTGATGTCTCCGAACTGAAGTCTCTGTTCATCTCCTGCGACGTTGACGTGACGGTCGAGACGAACAACGGCTCGTCTCCCGCCGACACGCTCACGATCAAGGCCGGCAAGCCGCTCTCCTGGCACGAGGAGTGTGGGCTGACCAATCCGCTCGGGACGGACGTGACGGCGCTCTTCCTGACCTGCACGGCTGCCGGCACCTTCGAGCTTCGCGCTCTGGAAGACCTGACCCCGTAACCAGTCGAGGCCCGATGTCCGTCTACGCTCTGCAATTGCTCACTGCTCCCTCCGTCGAGCCGGTCACGCTCACGGAGGCGAAGTTGCATTGTCGGGTGGATTCGGACATCACGGCGGACGACGACTTCCTGACCGAGAAGATCCAGGCTGCTCGCGAGCATTGCGAGAAGCATCTGGGACAGGCCTTCTTCACCCAGTCCTGGCGGCTCTGGCTGGACGACTTCCCCGAAGAAGACTGCCCGATCGAGGTGCCCCTGCCTCCCCTCCAGTCGATCACCAGCGTGCAGTACCTCGACACCTCCGGGGACACGCAGACGCTGGCCACAACCGTCTATGGCGTGGATAGCGCCAGCCGGCCAGGGCGGATCTACCTGAAGCAGGGGCAGTCCTGGCCGTCGGTCCGCTTGCAGGCCCATCCCGTCTGGGTTGATTTTCTCGCGGGCCAGACCAGCGCGTCCAACGTGCCGGCGGTCGTCAAGCAGGCCATGAAGCTGCTTATCGGCCATTGGTACGAACACCGCGAGAGCATGGGCCTGCCAGACGAACTCGACCAGGCCGTCAGCCGGCTCCTCCTCGGCCAGTGGCACGGAGGGTACGCCTGATGGAAGCCGGCAAGCTCCGCCATCGGGTCGAGGTGCAGTCCCGCACGCTGACGCAGGACAGCTACGGGGACGTGCTGCCAACTTGGACCACGCAGGCCACCCGCTGGGCCGAGGTCGTTCCCGTGTCGGGCCGGGAGGTCCACCTGGCCGGACGAATCACCTCGGAGACGACCCACACGGTTCGTCTCCGGTATCTGTCGGGCCTCGATTCCAAGTGGCGGATCCTCTGGGGGACGCGGGTCCTCGAAATCGAAAGCGTGATCAACACGGACGAAATCAACTGGGAGATGGTTCTGGCCTGCAAGGAGGTCACCCGATGAAAGCCACGCTGATCGGATTGGAGCAGACGAACCAGGCCTTGGACAAGGCTGCCATGAAGGCGCGTCGCAAGGGCACGCGCAGGGGCATCACCAAGGCAACCCGTGTGGTCGCGAAGGCTGCCAAGGCCAAGGCCCGCAAGGTGAGCGGGTTGCTCAAGAAGTCGATTGGCCGGAAGACCAGGACCTACAAGGGCACGGGAAAAGCCGTCGGCATCGTCGGCCCTCGCGTCGGGTTCGGGACCGAGGTCACCCGGAACGGACAGACCAGGTACAGCGACCCGGCCCGCTATGGGCACCTCGTGGAACACGGCACGACACACAGCGCGGCGGTGCCGTTCCTTGGTCCGGCCCTCGCCGAGAGTACCAACCGCGTGAAGGAACTGATCGCCCAGTCCATCCGGGAGGCCCTCGGCCAATGAGCGTCGAGTCCGCTATCCGTGGCATCCTGATTGCGGACGCACCGGTGTCCGCGCAGGTGGACACACGCGTCTACCCGGTCAACGGTGTCCCCCAGGATGCGGCGTTCCCCTACATCGAGTACACGGTGCCCAGCCGGCAGATGATCCGGACCCATGACGGGCCGATCGCCAGCAACCGGTACACCATGGACCTGACCGCCTGGGGGACCAGCTACGCCTCGGCGAAGTCCGTGATGGACGCGGCACGCGAGGCGCTGAACGGCCACCGGGGGACGGCGAGCGGCACGCAGATCCTCGGTGTCTTCGATGATGATGAATCCGACGAAGCCGAGCTCGCTCAGCACGCTGAGGAGCATGGTCAGGTAGGGGTGTCCCTATCCCTGCTGGTCTGGTCTCGTTCGTAACGGGGAGGTGACACCATGGCTGTTGGAGATATCGGGTACACGACGAAGGTGGGGTACAGCGACACGCAGGGCGGGTCCTACACGGACTTCGCCTATGGGACCGATGTGACTCCGCCCAAGATCACATCGACCCGCGTGGACAAGACGAACCACGATAGCAGCAACCGCTACCGTCAGAAGCGGCGAGGGTTCCGGGACGCGGGCGAAGTGACGCTCAAGGTCTTGTTCGAGAAGACCGAACTCGCGGCGATCATTACGCTCCTGGAAGAAGACACGGACGACAAATGGTTCAGAGTCAACTTCCCGTTGGAGGACGGCGAAAGCACGGCTTCCAACTGGAAGTGTCAGGGGTTCCTGGCGGACCTCCAGAACATGAACCCGCTCGACGACAAAATGGAGGCAGAGATCGTTATCTGCCTGACAGGCCGGCCGGTGTTCACGCAAGGCAGCTAATACCGGAAGCTGCTGCCATAACAAAGGGTGTTGCAAATGGAATCGAGAGAACTTACCCGCGAGGACATCCTCAAGGCCGACGACTTGAAGATCGAGCGGGTCGATGTTCCGGAGTGGGGCGGGCACGTCTTCGTGCGGGTCCTCCCCGCAGCCCAGTACGACAAGTTCCAAGCCGACAACCTCAAAGTGAGTGGGGTCGGCAGGAACAAGAAGACGGAGGCAAACTTCGCGAACTTCTCGTCGAGGCTCGCCGTCCTCGCCGTGGTTGACAGCAAGGGGAAGCCCCTGTTCGACTCGGCGGCGGATGTTGCGGCGCTGGCCGAGAAGTCTGGGGTCGCCATGGAGAGGGTGATCAAGCGGGCAATGACCATCAACGGGTTTGATCGCGAGGCCGTCGAGGAAGCAACAAAAAACTCCTAGAGAGGCCGGATCGAGTCTTCATTCTGAAACTTGCTCTGGCCATGGGCAGGACGCCCCGCGAGCTCCTCGCCTCTATGGACATGGACGAACTGATCGAGTGGCAAGCCTACTATCGAATCGACCCTTGGGGAGGAGAAAGACAGGACATCGGCTTTGCGATTGTTGCTTCCAACCTCGTCAACATGCTGAGGGCAGACAAGGGGGTCGCAACACTGGCTGAGTTCACCCCTGACTACGAAGGGGCGGCGATCGAGGCTGCCGAGAAGAACGACCTCGCGATCGCAAAAAAGCGTGTCGCAAAAATGAAAGCGGCCATGATCGAGTTCACGCTGAACTGTGGGGGCATCGTCCAGTAGGAGTGGCCATGGCTACCGCGATCGCGAAACTTGCTGTCAAGATCCTGGCGGATGCGACCGGGATCAAGAAGGGCGTTGATGACGCGAAGAGCGCCCTCGGCAAGTTCAAGGATTGGATCGGGTCTTTTTTCGAGGGCGGACTGTACGGCGCGATCAGCCGCACATTGACTTCCGCCTTCAGCCTCGTCGGAACGGCAATCGACACGCTTGGGAGCAAGTGGGACCAGTTCAGCGGGAAGATCGACAAGGCTGCGAAGGACGCGCGACGCCTCGGCATGTCGGTCGAGGACATGATGGCCTTCGAGGGTATCGCCGGGGAGGGTGGCGTCGATCAGGGCACGTTCATGCGGATGATGATGAAGGCCCGGACGGAGTTCAAAGGAAATTTCCTCGAAAAGTTCATCGAGGTCGGTGACGTGATTGCTGGCATGGACGACGCGAACGAACGGGCCAAGACGCTACAACAGTCTTTCCACGTCCTCGGCAAGAACGCAACGACCCTGGTTACCGTTTTCGAGAACGGGTCGCAGGCGATCCGCGACCAACTGAAACACTACCACGAAACCTACTCGCTGACATCCAAGCAAACGTCAGCAGTCGAGGCAGCGAACGACGCGCTCCAACGCACCGGGATGATCTGGGATGGGTTCTGGATGCGCATCGTCGCCAGCATGGCTCCGGCGATCAATTCGCTTCACCGCTGGTTCCATCAACTGGGGCGGATGATCGCCCGGTTCGGCGAGATGATCGGGGTCGTTCTCGGCGATAGCATGCTCGCTGGGGTCGAGATCATGAAGACTCTCGCCGATGGGTTCTTGCAGTTCTGGCACATTGCGGACGGCCTCGCCGGGCTGGCTGGCATGCGGGAACAGTTCGACCCGGAGGGATTCCGGACGGAGTTCCGGAAGGCCCTGACAGACTTCGCCGTCAGGCTGGCTGATGGGTTCCACGACTTGTTGGTGGGCATGGTGCGGCTTGGAGAGGCCCTTAGCAAGTTCGGGTTCCATTTGATGACATCTCTAAGTCACCTCGTGGGCACCTTCAACAAGGATGCCGGAAAAGCTCTCGCACACGGATCGGTTGCGATGTCGGACGCGCAGCTATGGTTTCAGAACAAGCGTCCAGAGATCGAAAAGCTGGACTACGGCAAGGCCGTCCGAATAGCGCTGATGAATGCTTTCAAGAATGAAGATGCCGCTATCGCCAGAAAGAAAGCCCTCGCCGACGCTGCCGCGATGAAAGCGCTGCCAGCGGCAGCGGTGGCCGGGTCGCGCGAGGCCTGGAAGATCGAGGCGAGGCACCTTGCAGGCAACAAGGCCGACGCCGCGCAGGCGATCCGCAAGGCCCAACTCGACCAACTCCGGAGGATTGGTGACGGGGTCATGAAGTTGGTTCCCGGAGCGCAGGTCGCGAAAGACGTCGTCGAAATCATCGTGGAGAACCTCTGATGCCAACGTACACGGTAGGCGCTCCCGACCATGTGTCTGGTGGCATCGACGCAAAGGGCGTTCGGCGATACACGCACGTCTACAAGGTCGAGTCGTCCGTGATCAACGACGGGCCGCTCGACATCATCAACCAGTCGCCTTACACGTACTACTCCGCGCACCCGTCAGACCTTCTGGCCCTGCTGAAAGACGCCAGGGCAGAACAGGACCAGCAGGAAAGGCACTTCTGGACGCTCACCCTGAACTGGGACACAGACCGCACGGGGCAGGACGCGGGAACAGCACAACCGGGGATGGCGACGGCACCTGCAAGCCCCGGGACGAACAACAGCCTGACTCCGCCGAATCAGCGCCCGTGGGTGTTGAAATGGGGCAGCGTGCAACGGACAAAGATCCTTAAGACTGATCTCTCCGAGCCGCCCCAAGATGTCAAGAATTCTTCTGGGCAATATTTCGATCCGCCCGTAGAAATCCCATCCGCGAACCCCACCTTGCATATCACTGGCTGGAGAACAGATGCGCAGCCACTGAAAGTGGCCATCTACATGAACACTGTGAACGCCGCAGCTTTCATGAACTGGGATGCCGGGTACGCCAGGGTGACAAGCTACGAAATAACCAGCCAATACGAGAACGGCGCGTTTTTCTACCAAGTCGATATTACCATCGAATTCAACTCTGACAAATGGAACCCCATCCGGGTACTGGACGTAGGGACCACGATCATCAAGACAGCGGACGAAACCCCGCTTAATGAGGCCCAGCCAATCAAGGATGCTTCAGGCAACCCGATCACTGCCCCGGTGCCGCTGGACAATAACGGGGGGCGACTGCCGTTGGGTTCGGATCTCGAATTCCGCGAGTTCCAAGGATACCAGGAAACAGATTTCGACAACTTGATCTGAGTGAACATGTCGAACGTACATGCGCTGTCTCGGGGAGCAATGCAGCGGTTGCGGGAAGTGACTTCCCGAGACCCAAGGCAAGGCGCATCACGCATCGCTGCCAACCCGAGCCGTCGCGTCTGCTTCGTCAAGGTGACCAACGGCCTGGCTGACGGCAACGGAATGTATGAGTGTGTCGCCCGCGATTTCCTGACGGTCACTCACCGGGCGGGGGGAGACACCTGGGAAGAATACGACGCCGGCCTCGTGTATCCCGCTGCCGGCGTCACGCTGGAACTCGACGGAGAATACCTCGCGGTCGAGGCCGCTCCCACGGAGTCGGGGACTCCCTGCTTCTGTGCAACGAACTTCGCGTATGGGTATGCTTCCTACCTCGTCTCCGGGATCGTGTCCGATACCGACCAGTATCTCGGGGCCGGGTACAAGGCTGTCGACATGTTGCTCCTGCCCGGCGAGGTCGGCATCCCGGCAGGGGCGAGGGTCGAGGTCGACGCGAAGCGGCAGGGCGTTACCAGTGGCCCGGCCTACCTCTATGTCACCGGCTACACGGCAGCCGACGCACAGGAATTCAGCCTGACAGTGGGACATGTCAGCCCTGGCGCAAACAACTATTCATACATGGTCCTCAACAACGAGGAGGAAGGGTCCGGGTATGGTTTCGAGGCCCTGGCCGGGCCGGGCCAGTCGTCGTTGTCCCTGTCCGGGACAGCGGGCGTTATCGGGATGCAAGCCAACACCGCTCCCAACCCCTACTTCATCATTGACTCGATGCCCGGCCAGTCGGGAACGGACGCCCTTGGCAATGTGTTCCTCGGCGGGATCTGTACATCGGTTGCGACTTCCGGCACGCTGGACGGCGGAAGCATCGACACGGGGACCCTGCCCCTCGACGCCATCGAGGACATTACCGCCAACCGGCTCCTCGGCCGTTACTCGATTGCCGGGCCACCCCAGGAGATTTCGCTCAACTCGACACTGGAGTTCACGGCAGGGCCGACCCTCGGCCTTGCGGACGGGGCGGTCACAGCGGCGAAGCTCGGTGCCAGCGCGGTCGAGACGGCCAAGATCAACGACCTTGCGGTGACTACAGCGAAGGTGGCGGACGGCGCGATCACCTATGCGAAGATCCAGGACGTGAGCGCCACGTCCCGCGTTCTGGGCCGACGGACTGCGGGCTCGGGGGATGCCGAGGAATGCACGCTGTCGCAGGTCCTCGACTTCATCGGGTCGGCAGCCCAGGGTGACATCCTCTATCGTGGGGCTTCGGCCTGGGCGAGATTGGCGGCCAGCACGGCAGGACAAGCCCTGCTTACGCAGGGGCCTGGGGCGAACCCTCAGTGGGGCAGCGTCTCGGGTGTGGCTACCGGTATCGTGGCCGGCTTTGCCACGGTCACGGCACCCACGGGCTGGCTGGCCTGTGATGGCTCCGCTGTCAGCCGGACCACCTACGCCGACCTCTTCGCGCTGCTGGGAACGACCTACGGGGTAGGAGATGGCTCGACGACCTTCAACGTCCCCGACTACCGCGATCGGTTCCTCGTGGGTTCGGGCAGCGGCTCCTCCTACACGATCACCGCTACGGGTGGCTCGTCCACGGTGACATTGACCACGGCCCAGTTGTCCCCGCATGCCCACGCGCAGGCCGCTGCGACCCTGCTCAATACCGGAGCCGGAGCCCTGGCCTCAGGCGCTGCTGTGGTGGCCTCGCTGGGAGGAACCACGGGGAGCGCAGGGAGCGGGAGTTCGCACGAAAACAAACCTCCGTACCACGGCATATTGTGGTGCATCAAGACATGAGGTGGGCCATGCCCCAGTTTCCCGACGACGAAGTGATCATCGCCACGGGCAGCCGCGCCGACCTCGTGTCCCGCCTCCGCCAGTACGGCACACTGAGCGATACCATGGCTGGCACCATCGAGCAGTTCCGCTCCGCCAGGGACCAGTTGCAGGCAGCCAGGGGGCAGTTGCAGGCCGACAAGGACGCCCTGGCCGAGGCCAAGCTCGCCGTGGAGCAGGCCAGAGACCAGGCGATCGCTCAGAGGGACGCCTACAAGGCCGCTCTCGAAAGCGTGCCGCAGACGGTGCCGGACCTGTCGGTGTACACCGCCGAGCAACGGCAGGCACTGCTGACGCGCCTGCTGGCCGAGGCTCTGGCGCGAGACCCGCAACTCGCGGCGCGTGCCGGCGTGTCCTGGCAACCTGTGCGGGACGTGCGGGCATCGGGCAAATAACTGTCCTGCGAAACATGAGCAAATGCTCGAAAAACCCTGTTGGCCAGCCGACGGCCCGAAGATAATGGCGAACAGACACAAAGGGGGAGGTTGCAATGAACTGGGACTCGAAAGACCTGATCGAACTGGGCAAAGGCGTCGCCGTGGCGGCAGCCGGGGCCGCGTTGACCTATTCCACACAGTACCTGTGGGGCGCAACCTGTGGCGGGGCCTGTGGCCCCATCTGGGTCGTTCTGGCCTTTGCCGCCCTCGATGGGGCAAGGCGCGCTTTCGAGAAATGGAAGGACAGCGACCGCGGGCCCACTCCCCCCTCGGGCCCGTCCACCCTGTCTCCCACTCCAAAGCCATCCGTCAACGGGGCCGGACACCCCCGTCTGCCGTGGGGGACCGTGGCCGTTCTATTGGCCCTCACCTGGGTTGCAGGGGCCAGCGCATGTGGCCCGTTGCCAACACACGTCGGGATGACGTTCGCGGACAAGGGGGTCCATGTCCCTCTCTCCTGTGCAGGGCTGACCATCGAGGGAGAGACCAACGTCAAGCCGTATCGTATGGTCCGCCTGAAAGCAACCGGCGCTCCCGAGGGCGCGGGGTTCGTCTGGGAGGTCTCGCCTTTCGAGAAGGTGGACTTCGTCGAGAACGGACCGAACCTGTATTTCGTCGGGCCTCCTGGGGAGTATCACGTCCTGGTGATTGCCATCAACTATGACCCTGTCCTCAAGAAGACCAACATTGCCCGATGCCGGGTTGCGATCAAAATCGGCGACCCTGCTCCGCCGGTTCCGCCCAAGCCGCCCACACCACCTCCCACGAAGGCAGACCCCAAGGCAGCAACGGCCTACCTTCGCATGGGGTCGAGCGGATGTACGGCGACGGTAATCTACCCGCGCCGCGATGATGGCCGTTGGGACGTACTCACAGCAGCCCACTGCGTTCGTGGCACCAGAAAGGGGACGATCAAGTTGCGGGATGGACGAACCTTGCATGTATCGGTTGCGAAGACGGACACGAGGGCCGACCTGTGCTGGATGGTCACCGACGAGAAGCCGGAGACGCTACCCTACGCCATCCTGGCAAAGAAGACGCCCGAGTCAGGGGCCAGCGTCTGGCACAACGGGTACGGGGTCCATGTCCCGTCCAACGTCGAGCGGGGCAGCGTGATCAATGGCCCGGACAGTGACGGCCAGGTTCAGTTCTCACTGTCGGTTTCTTCGGGGGACTCCGGTGGCGGGATCTTTCGTGAGGACACCGGGGAACTGGTGGCCTCGGTGTGTTGCACTCGCGCCAAGGGGGTTCGTGCCTCCATGTGGGGCGGCGGGTGTGTCCGGGCCTGGGAACTCAGGCCCAAGTGATCGAGAGGGCGAAATGAACCGAGAGAAGCTGCAAGAAATCCTCGATGCCGTGTTCGACACGCTTCGTGTCCGCTTCGCTGGGAGGCCGTTCCTGCTGATGGGGATCGGCATCGTTGAGGGGCTGATTGCCGGCCTCCTGCCCGACGGGGGCCTCGACAAGGTCGCCGAGAAACTGCCGTCGGCACCGGTCAGCTAACCCTTCCTGCCGACAACGAACAAGGCCCCGGGCGATGAACCCGGGGCCTCTTCTTTTCACTCCCTCTTCGGTGGCCTCCCCCTCCTCTTCTTCGGCTTCTCGCTCGCCTCGACCTCGACCGGGTCGAGCGGCGGTGTCACCACAACGGGCGGCTGGGCCAGGTGCCGCTCGATTGCGTGGGCTGCCTCGGCCTGGACGCCCCGTCGCGTCCGCGCGGCCAATTCGTCCAGGCCCTCCGCAACTTCTTCCCGGACCAGCACGTTGATCCACCTGTAGCCTTCCACTTTCGCTGGCATTGCATGCCCTCCTTTCATGTAAGTATACCCGCAGGCCGGGGCCATGCCAGAAGTGGGGAGGAAATATTTTCGGATTTTTCCGTATTTAATGAAACATTTCGTCCCGTCGTGCGTATATTACTATAGAGACACGAACGCTAACCTTGAGCACACCACACAGGAGATCACAAGATGACCGAGACCATGCGAAACCTGAAGATCGCCGCAGCCCTTCGCCAGATCGAGGCCCTTCGTCAGCAGCGAGACGCTATCGCCGAGTCCTGGCTTGAACGTGGCCAGGAGAAGACGGCAGAACTCTGCGGCATGATCAGCGAACAGATCATTGCTCTCTACGAGGAGATCGACGCTCTGGAAGACGGTGGCACGAAGTGCGAGGGCTGGGGCCGCAAGCCTGACAATGACGACGAGATCGCCGTGACCCCGTTGGACCTCGTCCGGGGCGGTCGCCTGGGTTGGGGCCGCGAGGAAATCATCCGCCAGAAGCAGAGGAAACGCCGACTGGCTCGTCGCTGATCACAACCCCTCGCCCCGGCATCGCCCGCCGGGGCTATCCTGCCAGAAAGATGGCTGAGAAATAAATTCGGAATTCTTCCGTATTCACGTTGACATTTCTCTTCGGCGAGCGTATAGTATTAGTAGAGAGGCAACGGGAACCAAACAAGACGAAAGGGAAACACAATGACGACCTTCATTCGCTGCCTGATCTTCGTGCCGGCCTGCATCATCCTGGGTGTCGCCACCGCGATGGAGTGGGCGAAGGAAAACACCTGGCTCGGCTACATCATCTGAGAAACCAAAACACCAACAACACAACCCCCTGACCGGAGACCAGAAATGAAGAAGACCAACACCGAATGCACCGCGACCCGCAACCTGATCAACGCCATGGCCTGCCACGCTGTCGCCATCACCATGTACGCCATCGGCTTCTGCCTCGGCGGCGCTCCTTTGTGCCTCGTGGCCGGCCTGACGTGGTCCGTGCTGGGCGTTTCCGCCAGCTTCCGCAGTTGATTCGCGAGCCGCACCCCCCAACCCCAATCCCTGGAGACTGACCAATGAGCAAGACGAACCCCGCCGCCGCCCTCGCCAGCCGCGAGGCTGCCCTGGCCGACAACCTCCACAAGATCGCCGACGCCCCTCGACATGGTCGGCAGCGGGCCGGTGCCCGATGCGATGGCCCGATTGGAGCAGAGCAAGAACGCGGCACTGGCCCGCTTGACCGACGCCAAGGCCTACGCGGCCAGCATGGTTGCCGAGGTCCTGGAAGCGTTCGCCTTCGCCCCCGAGTTCGAAGTCGAGGCCGAGGCTATCGTTGTGCCGGTGACATCAGCCCCGGCCATCCCCTACACGGGCGAGGATGACCCGGCCCCCGAGCCCGGAGCAGACGGCGGGGAACCGGCCACCCACGAACAGCCCCAGCCTGAGCGCCACGACGAAGGCTCCGAGACGCTGCAGCGGCCGTTCGTCGAGCGGGCAGCCATCGCCCAGCACGTCCGCGACGGGGAGACGGATGAGACGATTGCCCGCTGGCTGCCCGGCGTGCCGATGGAGTTGATCCAAGCGGTGCGGGCCGAGGTGAACGCTGAGGCAGCCGAAGCCGCCCCGTGGAACCAGGCGGCCCCGGAACCCCAGGACATCGGCGACAAGATGCTCGCGAGCGTCAATCTGGCGCGGTGCCCGAAGTGCAAGGTTGAGGTGAGCGTGACGGATGGACGGATCGACCGGCACAAGGCGAAGCGTGGGAACAGGGACTGCAAGGGTAGCGGAACGGAGGTGAACCTGTGAGCAAGGACATCGTGATCATGCGAGCGGGCTGCATCTTTACGATTCGGCCTTTTCCGCGAAACGTCCCTAACCCGGCAAGGTTTCGCTGGATCATCTATCGCGACGGCATTCGGGCCGGCTACGGCAAAAGCAAGGCCGAGGCCCGCCAACGAGTCGAAGCCGGTTATTACGATCCGGAGCCGGGGGCTGCAAGCTGAATCGTGGGCGCGCCCACGA
>FUIF01019660.1_pt1 | contig 20573 bp, 16 predicted proteins | sample 1003461 | NCBI WGS metagenome assembly FUIF01 (sample SAMEA80401918, study PRJEB19352) | marine metagenome | reverse complement strand
TTATCGCACCAATTTTGTTCATTCCGATTCGCTCCCGGAGGTAGTTTTTGGATAGGTCCCCAAGAAGGGACCTATTTTTTTGGCCAAAATAATCCAAAATAAATTGCATTTAGGGGTTGACTTCTTGAATAAAAGAAGGTATAATGTATATAACAATTAGGAAATAGGAGCGAACTATGTACACAGATATAGATGTAAGAGACCAAGCAATTGAAATGGTAGAAGACGGTACTGTCGATGCCAAGGCAATGTTGATTATGGCTCTAAAGTATATGAGCACAGATGACGTGGCTGATATGCTAGATGCGAACGAACTGAGCGATCGTTTTATGGATCAGTATCCAAATGCAATCGAGCAGGTAGAAATCCTTAAAAAAGAGTATTTAGGGGTTGACAAGTAATACATTAGACTGTATTATGTAATAACAAACTTAGACAAACAACTAGAAAGAGGTCAAATATGAGCGATATGAGTATAAGGCAAGTCGGGCCAAAATCGGCAAAGACATCGATTGCATTCGCAATCAAGATGAAGCGTCCAACATTTTTATGGGGTCCTCCGGGCATTGGTAAATCAGATCTAGTTCAGCAGATTGGTGCTGATACTGATCGTGAGGTTATTGATGTTAGGTTGGCACTATGGGAGCCTACAGACATTAAAGGTATTCCATACTTCGATTCCAATGCAGGAACGATGACTTGGGCCCCTCCAGCAGAACTTCCAACAGACCCTAATAGCAAGGCAATCTTGTTCTTAGACGAGTTGAACTCTGCTCCACCAGCCGTGCAAGCCGCGGCATACCAATTGATCCTTAACCGTAAGGTAGGAACATATGTATTACCTAAAGGCGTAGACATTGTCGCCGCAGGTAATAGAGACGGAGACAAGGGTGTGACATACAGAATGCCTGCTCCGTTGGCTAACAGATTCGTCCACCTAGAGATGAAGGTAGACTTTGAAGACTGGCAGGACTGGGCTACCATTAACGGTATCCACCCTGAGGTAGTAGGTTATGTAGGCTTTGCCAAGCAGGACTTGTATGACTACGATCCAAAGAGTCCTTCGAAGTCCTTTGCAACTCCTCGATCTTGGAGTTTCGTGAGTGACTTGGTTGCTGACGATGAGATTGATACAGAGTCGTTGACGAACTTGGTATCAGGTGCTATTGGTGACGGCCTGGCTGTGAAGTTTATGGCACACCGTAAGATTGCTTCTAAACTTCCTAAGCCAAGCGAGATCCTCGATGGTAAGGTTAAAGACTTAGAGATCAAGGAAGTGTCAGCGATGTATTCCTTAACCGTTGGACTCTGCTATGAGTTGAAAGAACGAGCAGACAAAAAGGTTAGTGATTGGGATAAGATGGCTGATAGGTTCTTCGAATATATGATGAAGAACTTCCCAACTGAACTTGTCGTAATGGGAGCCAAGACTGCTCTTACAAATTACGACTTGCCCTTAGACGCCCAGAAGATGAAATCCTTTGATGAATTTCACTCTAGGTTCGGCAAATATGTTATGAATGCAATGGAACAAGAATAGACCTGCCATTGCAATCATCGGGTGTAGGGGGTCTAAGCCCTACACCCACCCTAATTTAATTCAAAATAATGGTTGACACTTTGGATAAAAGAAGGTATAATATAAGTATGAAAGTTTTAGTAATAGGCGATGTAATTATCGACAAGTACATTTATGGAACTAGTACTCGTATTAGTCCTGAAGCACCTGTGCCGGTAATAACTTACATTGACGAAAAAGAAACAAGAGGTGGCGCAGGTCTTGTATACGAAAACTTAAAAAGTTTAGACGTTGATGTTGATATGTTTGAAACACAAGGTCAAGTTAGTGTTAAGACTAGAGTAATTTGTGATGGACACTATATTACACGTATCGACGATGATGCACACGCAAATGGTATGGACGTTCTAAAACAAGTACAAGAAACTGATTTTTCACAGTATGAATATGTTGTATTAAGTGATTACAACAAAGGTGTATTAGACGAAGCAAAAGAAATTATTGCACATATTAACAAGTACAATTGTAAAGTAATTGTTGATCCAAAAGAAAATGCTTGGTTCTATGAAAATGCTTGGTTAGTAAAACCTAATTACAACGAGTTTCACGAATTAGGGTTTGATGACTGGCAAGGTAATATTATTACAACTAATGCCGGCGAAGAAGTTACAGCAACTATTGACGGTGTGAAATATGAAATACCTGTTGACAATTTAGAAGTATCAGATGTTACTGGTGCTGGAGATTGTTTTATGGCAGCATTTGTTTATGGTCTTACAAAAGAGTACACTTATGAAAAATGTTTACAACTAGCAGTTATAGGTTCTACTGAAAGTGTCAAACATTCAGGAACATATATTCTTACAAAAAGAGATATACAAAAACGTGTAGTGTTTACAAACGGATGCTTTGATATACTACATAAAGGGCACCTTACGTTGCTTAAAGAAGCCCGTAAGCGCGGTGATAAGCTAGTGGTAGGACTTAATAGCGATGCTAGTGTAACACGCTTAAAAGGCGCTTTAAGACCTATTAACAACGTTAATGTACGCAGAGAGCAACTTGAACTTATTCCATATGTTGATGAGGTTATTGTGTTTGAAGAAGACACACCTTATCAATTAATTAAAGATGTACAGCCAGACTTAATTGTTAAAGGAGGCGACTATACTGTAGAAGAAATAGTCGGTCACGATTTAGTACCTGTACACATTGTTCCTACTGTAAAGGGACATAGCACAACAAACTTATTAGAGATAGCAAATGAAAATATTAATTACCGGACATAAAGGGTTCATTGGTCAGAACCTAACATTTTACTTACAAAACGATCACGAGTTATTTGGTTACGAATGGCAGGAAGAACACTTACCAGAAGTTGAAGGCTTTGATCAAGTAATACACGTAGGTGCTATTTCAAGTACTACAGAAACTGATGTTAACAAAGTTATGTTACAAAATTATGAATTTACTAAATGGTTATACAATCAATGTAATACCAAAGGTGTAAATTTTCAATATGCATCAAGTGCTAGTATTTACGGAAGTGGTACTGAGTTTAAAGAAGACTCGCCGCCGCACCCACAAAGTCCATATGCTTGGTCAAAGTATTTGTTTGATAGATGGGTATGGCAGCAAGATCATAAAGTATGTGTACAAGGGTTTAGGTATTTTAATGTTTACGGTCCTTTAGAAGATCACAAAGGTAATCAAGCTAGTCCTGTAACAAAGTTTACAAAGCAAGCTAAAGACACTGGTCAAGTTACACTATTTTTTGGTAGTGATAATTTTAAACGTGATTTTGTTTTTATAGGCGATGTGTGTGAAGCACACAAACAGTTAATGGAAAACAAAAAAGCTGGGCTGTATAATATTGGTACTGGCACAGCTACTAGTTTCGAAGAAGTAGGCGAACTAATTGCTACAAAAAATAATGCAGAAATTAAATATGTTGAAATGCCTGATAACTTAAAAGGACAATATCAAGAATACACTTGTGCAGACACCACTGCATTAAATAACGTAACAGATATTAAGTTTACAACAGTAAAGGATTTTGTTAATGGATAAACCAACTAGACTAAGCGGCGTAGATAAAAAAGGCTGGGGCTACGAAATGATTTGGGCAACTAATGATTTGTACTGTGGCAAAATTATGGTCTTTACTAGAGAAATGGCCAAGACAAGTATGCACTTTCATAAAGAAAAAGATGAAACTTGGTTTGTAAACAGTGGTGTATTTAAAGTTGCTTATATTGATACAAAAGATTCTACATTGTATGAAAAAGAATTAAAAGAAGGCGAAGTATGGCGCAATCCGCCATTGCAACCGCATCAACTAATTTGTTTAACAAAAGAAGGCAGTGTAACAGAAGTTAGTACTCCTGATTCAGTAGAAGATAATTATAGAATTGGTCCAGGTGATAGCCAAGTATTAGATGAGAATACTAATGCAACTGATTGATACATTTGCAGTCCCTGTATTACATTACCAAATTAGTGACGAGGTAATGAATAAGGTTGACGAAATAGTTATTCCAGAAATAGAAAAACTAGAGCGAAACGGCGATGACATTGATTATAGGTTCTCTGACTTTTGGGAAACTAAAATCTTTTATCACGAACTAGTGCCTGAACTAACAGAAGAATGGGCTAAGTGTATTACACATTTTAAAGAACACACTTCTATTACAACTTCTGAATCAATGCATTATTGGACTCAAGATTATAAAGCTGGAATGGGCCACGACTTACACGGTCACGGAATCGACGGTATTAGCGGAACAATGTGGATACGAGCAAACGAGAACGCAGGATATCTTCGTTTATATAATCCTAATGGGATAGCAGAATATGTACAACACGCCGATGCACATATGCCTTATTTTCAAGCGTCTATTGACGTTGAATGTACAAAAGGAAAACTTGTTATGTTCCCGTCCTATCTAAAACATAAAGTTGTAACTAAACCTGAAAACGTAGTTAGAACAACTGTTGCATTTAATGTAGGAATATAGATGTCTTACAATATGTGGGGCAATAAGCCTAAACAAGAAACAAATAAACAATCATCAATTAATTGGAGTAACAAACCAAAGCCCGAAGAGATCCCTTATTACGATCCTGTAAACAACATTGCTCCAAAAGTAGTTGTAGGATTAGATAGAGACGGCGTTATTAATGTTGATGCAATCGACCTATCTAAAGATTATGTTTATAAAGTTGAGGATTTTAAACCTATTCCAGGTAGCTTAGAAGCTATTGCTAAAATAAGAAGACTAGGTCATAAGATTGCAATTATTACAAACCAAGGTGGTATTGGCAAGGGCATCTATACAGAAGCCGATGTTGAAAAGGTACACGACCATATGTTTAACTTATTAGGCGAAGCAGGATGTTCTAGTATTGACGGATTGTATTACAGCGAAACAAGTTTACGAGCAGACGGATTTGCTAAACCTAATACAGGTATGTTCAAACGCTGTGAAGAACAGTTACCGTTTATTAAGTTTTCTAAAGGTTATTTTGTTGGAGATAAAATATCTGATCTAAAGGCTGCATTTAAAGTAGGTGCTAAGCCTGTATTAGTGCTTACTGGACACGGTCAATCTACACTAAAAGAACTTAACAAATTTAGTAATCAAAAAATTAAAAAGAAAACTATTATATTTGACGATCTTGCTCAGTTTGCAGATTCGTTAGGTTGATTATCTAAAATTCTAAAATTAGCACTGATTGATGATCTAATAGTATCAGTCTTATTCCAAGTTACATAATGATTTAGTGTGCTTGGAAAAATTATAATTTCACCTTCTTGTAAAAACGGATTATGTCTAGCAGTCCAACGTTCTGGCTCATCAAATAGATGCATTTGACTAGCTGGAAAGGGTTCACTTGCACTATCGTAAAAAAGAAATTGTCCGTATTCTCCTCCATTATCTACAGTATTTTCACCTGCTTGATCTAAAATGTAAGCACAGCTAATTAAGTTGCCGTCACCACTATGTGCGTGAACTTCTTGGTGTTGTCCTTGGTGATATCTATTAGCCCAGGCATATGAATGAATTTGTTGTTTGTATTCTTCTTTAAGACCAATTTCTTGTAGATATGGTCCTAATACTTGTTGTATATTACTATAAAATAAATCCCAAGGAAGTTTACTGTTCAGCTCTTCGTGATGGATTGTTGTGTCACAATTACAGTCCCATTGAGTTGATGAACCAAATGCTTCAGGATCATTTAAGAAAGGTAAAAAACCTTCCTTAATTTCTTTATGATTAGGCATTGGTAGTTTTAAAATTAAACTACCGAAAACTTTTTCAAACATTTTTACCTTTACTAATTTTCCTAATTCTGGCAAGTAACAATACTCTATCTTACTTTCACTAAGTGTCCAAAGTGCATCTCGTAGTGTTTCAACTAACGGTTCTCCTCCTAAGTTAAAGCTAGTATTAAAAACAATAGGACATCCTGTTTATTTTTAAATGCTTTAATTAAATCATAGTAATGCGGATTTTGTTCTCTGTTTACAGTTTGAATACGACAAGTACCATCTACGTGAATAATAGCAGGAATCTTTTCTTCAATGCCTGGCTGACAATTTACAGCATACATCATTGTTGGTGAACTTTCCATACCACGCAAGTCGAACCATTCGTGTACATCTTCTTCTAGTATACTTCCTGCAAATGGTCTAAAATACTCTCTGTGCTTTACACTATTAACAAAGTCTTTGCCGTTAGGGTCTGTTGGATCATATAAAATACTTCTGTTACCTAATGCTCTTGGACCGTTTTCACTACGTCCCTGAAACACTGTAACAATGTTTCTATTTGTAATTAGATCAACAATATCTTCATTTGTTGCATCAGATATTTCTGCATTAAACATTCGAGCTGCTTGTTCAACATCATCATTAGTAGTATTATGTTCTGGTCCTAAGTACACATCTGTAGCTTGAGGTGCTATCGACATATCTTTAGTAACACTTCTGTATAACCATAATGCTGCTCCCATTGCTGTGCCACCATCATTTGATACAGGTTCAACATATAAGTTGATTCCTTCATCTTCTAATTCTTTTAAGAAATAATAGTTTGCAACACAGTTAAGTGCATAGCCGCCACTTAGTACTACGTTTTTAGAACCACTAATTCGTACAGCATATCTAATAACATCAGCGGCTGCTTTCTGTGTTTCTGTTTGAATAGCATAAGCAATGTCTCTTCTATTTTCTAATAATGTTGCATCACTGCCTTCTTGTGGCTGTTGTCTTAACTGTGAGTATAACGATTCGTTAACAATAGCACCGTTTGGATATCTAGGAACAAAAAGGTTTCTATTGCTTAATGGAGTAGGCCATTCGGCGTGTTCATCAAAGATAGGAGGAATACCATCGTTAGGCTTACCATATGGAAATAGTCCCATAGTTTTTCCTGCTTCAATTGCGTCCCATCCACAAAATTCTGTTACTGCTTCATAGCATTTAGTAATGCCTGCACGGTCTGATAATGATGCTTCGTATTCGCCAATTTCTTTACCGAGGATATCGTGATCCTTTGCTTTGTGAGCAATTGTTGGCAAGAAATCTTTACAACCTAAAGTTTTATATAATGTTTCGATATTGTCTGGGTAACTACATTTGTAAATAGTTTCAGTTTCCCACATATGTCTTTCATCGCCGTCGGCCTGTAGTTGAAAACAAGTGCCTGCGCCATCAATAACTACCGCAGTTGCTTCTGCAAATCCTGATCTATAAAACGCTAAACTGGCGTGCATTTTGTGATGCAGTCTAGCTGTATCTATTACTTGTGGATGATGTTCCCAAGGATGTCCTGATTCAATTAAACCCATTTTACGAGCTAATCCAGTATATACATCTTCGTTAGTGTAATCAACTCTGCCAGCAGTTTCGTCAAGAGTCTGAGTATGTGAAATTACCAAATAATCTAATTTATTAGTATACTCTAAAATCTTTAAGATAGAAGCTAGTGGGCCACCGTCATACTTATTGCGTGTTAGTCTTTCTTCTTCAATAGAGAACACAATTTCTCCATCTTTCATTAAACAAACACCTGCATTATGACCTCTTGCAAGTCCGGCAATCCATAAACTCATATTATCTTCCTCCGTGGTGGAAGCCGTCACCCGGTTTATGTACTACTCCGTGTGTTGGACAAACTTCACCCTGTTGTTGTTGCATTTGTTCAGATGGTGGTCTTTTAGGACTTTTTTAGATTTACCCATTTGTTTTTAATAGATTTAACAATATCATTAACGTGTTCGTTACTCATATTCATTGCTTTATCATTAACTCTATCTGGTTCTTCTTCCATACTAGCTCTAATAGGACTATATACTCTTCTGCCATCACCGATGTCAAATACTGTTACATCTTTATCATTTAAGTAAGATGTATTAATTGGGAATGTACTTCCTGTTACTACAGTAGCAGGTGTACCTAATGCTTTAGCAACGTGTTGACCTACACTATCGCAACCTAAAAAGTGATCAGCTTCTTTAATTACGCCCGACCAAATACGCAAGTCTGGGATCTGTGGCTGTGCTAACGGTGTTTCGTTTTCATTTTCTTCGTATAAATTTAATTGATGTTCTGACATTATAATAATGCCATACTCTTGTTTTAGTTGGTTGCACAATGCAAGCATATCTTCTACTCTAAAAACTTCTTGATGTTGTGTCAATTAAACTTTCTTCAACACCTCTGCCAAAAGGTTGTACAACAATAATTTTATCAAAACCAGTAACTGCTCTAACTTCTTCAACTATTCCTTTACCTTGTCCTAGTTCTGATTTGTTAAGATCAATTGTAGGTGCTGGCATATCTCTAATGCCTTTTTATTAATTTCAATATCAAATGCTTGTGCAATACTACACTGTTGATTATAGTATTCCCAAATTCTATAAGGTTCAGGACTTACACAATCTCGATCTTTAATAAATTGTTCAAATAAACCTTTGTGCCACGTGTCATAAGCACGTTTATGTAGGGTTGGATGTCCTTTATAAAAGTCCATACCACCTTCGCAAACAATGATAAAATCATCATCTGGATTTTCTTTTTCGTATAATTCAAAAGCAGGAATACTAGTAACTACTCTACCAGCTCCGCCATTGATAAAAAATGCTGTTGATCTTTTCATATTTGTCCCTTTGTAATTACTAAATTATTTATTAGACGCTATAACTAATTATTACAAAAGTGGTTGTCATAAAAAAAGGACTGCAAAGCAATCCTTTTTAAATTTATGTATTTTACACTTTACGGATATTGTTCGTCTTCATCCTGTACTAAATTAGGATCTCCATCAGCAAGAACTTGTCCAAGGTCAATTAGTGAAGTTCTAGGATACATTGAGTCTACAAAAATTCTAGGAATACCAGCAGTTTGCATTGCTTCAGGTAAATCTCTAAGAAGCTGCCTATACGCTTTGAGTTCTGCTGTATCATCACCATCTGGATCAATTGAAACCATTGTAGTGTATTGATTATCAGTGTTAGCTAATAATGCCAATCTATGTTCTCTAATATCTCCCCAAGTCGGTGCGTCACCAATAACACTTTGATTTGTTTGCTTATGTAAAACAACCTTTTTAGTTTCAAAGTCCCAATAGCATTGCAAATCATCATATAATTCATCTGGATGAATTGGATATGGATAATCAAAGTTTTCATAACCTTCAGGAGACTCAATAACTTTTGTGCCTACCTCGTGTTCATAACTATTTGAATCCATAAAGTTATTATGATAATCACATAGCACTTCAGCTGCCAATGGATCTGATGCACAATCAAAAGTAATTAGTGTTGTGTCTAGATCAGGTTCCATAGTATCATCTGGAAGTTCGTGTTTTCTAAATACAGATTCAAATTTACCAGTTTCATTATCTGCATAAAAGTAAATTGTTTTTGGTCCTAAGTAAACCGTTTCAATAGTATCTGTCTTATCCCATCCATCTAAATAATTGTGACTTGGACATTCATAAGTGTATTCTGCTCGAATCCACTCAGTGCCAAACTCATCAGTCATATCAATATCGTCTAGCTCGATACCAAAGTTGTTCATCATATTTATTTTTGCCATTATATTAACTCCACGTTATTCTTACCATTCCTGGCATACCCGGGGTACCAAGACAGAAACAAATAAAGTTACCGCACCACGATTTCATATTACTCATTCCACCCATAGCAATCAATCTAAATCCTCTACAGCAACTTGCGCAACCGCAATATGTTCTACTAGGTCCCATATAGAATGTATGTGAGTTATTAAGTCCATAGGATGGAGCACTTTTCTGCCATCTATCCCAACATTGGCAACCACTATCTGATTTATAAAATTGTGGCTCGCCACCTGTATCAGCAAAGTCCCATTTACAACCAATACAAATACCTAAGTTACAGAATCCTTCTGTTCGGTTAGCGCCACTCATACACTTACAAGTACAATAAATTGTGTAAGCACCTTTACCGCCTGGAATACACGCACAACATAGTCCTGAGCCAATAACCCAACTACTACATCCTCTTGGTGCATCACAACAACTTGTAAAGCATCCACAGCCGTTATTTGTTGTACCGTTACCACCTGCGCCTACGCAGAATCTGTAACAGCAACCTGGAATAAATTGTCCATCTGTTCTTCGAATAGTTTTTCTACCGTGGTAGCCACCAAACGATCCACAACTAGCAATATCACAACGACAACTGAAACAACAGTGTCCTGATCCTGAGCCGCCTCCGCTCCATACTTCAAATGTAATTTTTGATGCACAAGTACAAGCAAACCAGCAACCGCATCTACCACAGTGTGCTCTACACCTGTGTGTACCGTTACATACTAAGCAAGTATTGAAACACTGGAATAATCCTCCAGGTACCTGTCCTTGTGATCTTTGACACGTACCGTCCGGAAACCTAATCCCATCGCTATATAAACAAGTAGCCATTTATGCGTCTCCCTTTAATGTATTTATTTCTTCTTTTAATTCTTTAATTGCTTCTACTAATAAAGGTACAACTCTTTCGTATTGCAATGTTATGTAGTCCTCACCTGATATTGATTTACCATCGTCTTCCGGGTCTCTATCAAACGGTGCAGGGTGAATGATTTCTGGAAGTACTGCTTGCACTTCTTGAGCAATCAATCCTACTTCTGCTTGTTCTTTATCAAAGTCATCTGGTGTATTTTCGTTCCAGTTATATGTTACACCATTAAGTGACATAACTTTGTCTAGTGCATTTGGAATGTTTTCAATGTTAGTTTTAAGTCTAGCATCCGAAGTATTTGAAATAACGTTACCTGTAGCTCTGTGAATACCGTTTGTTTGACAACCATCATTTTGCGTTTCAATCTTATTAGAATCGTTATAACGCATTTGAGTTTGACCATTAAGTGTATGATAAAGGAACCAGTGATTGTTTACATCGTCGTATAAGCCGGCACCATTGCTGTTATCGTGCATAAACACAACTCGTCCGCCAATTGAATAACCTTCCCAGCCACCGTGTGCGCCGCCGTCAATTTCAATTGAACCGTAGTTACCACTTACTGGACGGAAGTATCCGTTACCTGTGTCGCCTAAACGTACACCTGTGGTGTTAATAGTCATTTCACGACTACCGCCTGTGTAGAACGAAAGTGTGTCGCCTTCAAAATCAATATATGTGTTTGTATCGCCAGTGTGTCTAATATAACGTGCAACATCTAAGTTACCACTAACATCTAAACTTGTAAATCTACCTGTGCTTCTTGTTGATGCACCAACTGACATATTGTTAATTGATCCACCGCCTGCTGGTGACATTGTAACTGTACCTGTTCCACTTGGTGAAAATGTTAAGTTAGCGTTTGCTGGACTAAATGATACTGTACTTGTTGCACTTAGTGATGTAAATGCACCTGTACTTCTTGATACGTTACCAATTGCACCTACAAAGCCACCACCGGAGTAAATACGTTTAGCAATACTTGCACCGCCTTCTACTCTTAACACACCAGTATCGCCACTGTTGTTAGTTGCTTCAGTTGTTCCTGTAATGTCTACAGTTGAGTTTGCAGTTAGTGTAGTAAATGCACCTGTGTTAGCAGTTGAACTACCAATTGGAGTGTTGTTAATACTACCTGCAAATAATGCACCACTTAAACCAATACCACCTGTTACAACTAGTGTACCTGTTGTAGTGTTAGTCGAAGCTGTGTTTGCTGTAAATGTTGTTGCGCTGTTTGAAGTTAATGATGTAAATGCACCTGTACTTCTTGATGAACTACCAACTGCTGTACTTTGTAAACTTCCACCGTATATTGCTCCACTTACACCTAATCCACCTGTTACAACTAGTGTACCTGATGTAGTACTACTTGATGCTGTGTTTGCTGTAAATGTAACTGCTCCTGTTGCGCCTAAGCTAGTAAAGTTAGCTTGTGCTGGATTAGTTGCACCAATTCTAACATTAGCCATTGTACCTTGTGTATCTGAACTAATTGTTAGTGTGCCGCCTGCACCAATAGTAGTGTCACCGCCTGGATCTATTGTTACTTCACTAGTTGACCCAGTTGGCGCTATATTAATAGTTTGGCCAGCTGCTGTAAAATCTAAGTTACCTGGAAATTCTGTTGGTTTTCCAGCTTCACCTAATATAATTGATCCTGATGCTGATGCTAATGTTAAATTACCTGTAGGTCGGATTGTTGCTTGCGCCCCTGGCTGAATGGAGACAGAACTTTGAGGACTAATGTCAACTGTTCCTGAACCTGTTGGTTTAATTTGTACATTTTCATCTAGTGGATTTAGTTCCACTGGACCATCTGCATTTAATAGTGCGTTTGTTGTTAACGGTAATTCAAATACTGTAGTACCAGCTAACGCACTTGTTAGAACGTAATTTGCACCATCTGATGTAATAGTATATGTTGAGTTAGTTGGAATATCTACTGATGTCCCAAGTGTAACTCCGTTACCTGTAATTTGTCCTGCTGCTGTTGATATTGTAACCATACCGTCAGTAGCATTATAAAAAGTTTGTCTACTGCCAGGAAAAAATACTGGGCTTACCATTGTTACTTCATACCCTGTTGTTCCTGTTAGGGATATAATTCCTCCAGTAAACGCATAAGTGAATTCTGTTTCCTCACTCACTACCAGTGTTTGCGGTGCTGTATTATAACGTGCCATTTCTAATTCCCCTGTCTAATTATGTTGTCGATGTTTCGATGCCGTATACTGTAATACCAACGTCATTAGAGTTTACATTTGCTACTATATTTAGCCCGCCTTGCATAACTAGGCCAGTTCTTTCAAACACACCGTTTGGAATAATAACTGTATTCCATTCGATCCATTCTTCTGAATTGGGTGTAGCTGCTGTGGCCATTGCCAATTTCATCGAAATTGACGTTGCGTTTCTGTTTGTAATTGATACATTCGCTACAGCGTAAGTTCCTACCGGTACTGTGTATACGGTAGTATCTGTACTTGCTGTCAGATCCTGTACTCCTAATCTTCCTGTTGCCATTTTAATTTTTCTCCATTTTTTATCTGCTTAAGAAGTATCCAAGTGCTACTGGAGCACCATCAACACCACCTGTAAAGTTCATCTTAGCTTTAATATTTAGCTGACCTCCACTGGTTGTAGTGATTTCGTCGTTAGCGATGAATACAACACCTGCTGTTAGTGTGTTAACGTTTAGACTTGATTGTCCACCACCAATTTGTGCAGTGATGTACGATTTAATTGCTCGCTGTGTTGGAACAATGTTATCACTATTTTCAGTAAAGAACGGATCTGTACTAAACTGTGTAATAACAGCTGAACCAATACCAACTGCGATGCCGCCAAGTTGTAATGACTGCAAGCCTGCTAAGTTAAATGCATCTGCATCCAATGTCGCAGTACCTGTACTCTGTTGTACTCCAAACAATCCACCAACGTTAAAGTTACCATCTTGGTCGGTACTTGTAAAGAATACTCGTCCGCCTCCTGAACTTAATTGTTGAGCACTAATATACGCTGTTGTAATATCAACAAACGGATAGTTAGTTTTAGCTTGGTTTCCTGTACCAATGTACAAGAAGTCGTGTCCTGTTAGACGTACTTGAGAGTATTTGTTAGTTGTTTTAATTGCTGTTCCGTCTTTTGGTGCATTCAACACTGTTAATGACGGACTAACTTGGAACGTTGCTGTATAGCTTCCTGGCTGTCCAATAACGTTACTAATTGTAACCAACTTATAATAGTTGCCTGGAATACTAGCAAACTCAACGTTTGATCCTGGTTCTGGCAATTCAAACAATCCTCTTACAGCAATAAACGTTGCTGGTTGATACAAGTCTGCATTACCATCACCTGATAGTTCAGCTGTTGCTGTTGTATAACCTGTACCTCTGTTAAGGAAAGTTGGACTTGCTAATGCACCATTTCTAATTCTTGGATTAACTGCTGCATCAATTGTTGCGTTAGGATCACCAATATCTACTCTTGGACCAGCTTCAAATACAGTTGATTCCATATCTGCTGCTAGTACTGAAGTAATATCAAAACTTGCTCCGCCACTTAGTAAACTAATTTCAATGTTAGTACCAGCAATTGCACTTATGTAGTATAATTGCTCACTGTCAATACCTGAAGTAACTGCGCCATCAATTGTAATTGGTTGTCCAACATATAAGTTTGTTGCAGAACTAACTTCAATAGTATTTGGTGCTGTTGTACTTACAACAGTTCCAATTGGATAGCCTGATCCAGGTTCACCTAAAGTAACTGCAATAACACGACCGTCTTCATCATTTGTTCTACCTAATGCTCTTGCACCAGTATTAATATAGAAGCCAGTTCCTCGAGCTGCTGTAGCTCCTGGACCGTTTGTTACTACCCAGGTCGGAACACTATTTGGATTACCAAATCCTACTCCATACCATTTTGTACCTGAAGCTGATGAGCTATCTCTTTCATACCATTCTAGACCATATTGACTAGTAACAACATATTCTTCACCAGTAATTACAAATAGTCCTTGACCGTATGCAACTTCGTTCCAATCACTAGTTCCAATGTTTTTCAATCCTGCTGGTGATGCTGCCCAAGTTACGCCTTTATCAACACTAACTGCTACTTCGCCGGATTCAGCAAGTGCAACGTATCTACTGTTACCATATGCTATTGCTTTCCAGTTACCAGTTGCTGCTGGCAATGCGCCACCTGCTACCCAAGTAATACCGTTTGTACTGTATGCTGATTCGTCTTGTTGTGATATTGCAACAAAAGTGTTACCACCGTGTGCAACTCCAACAAAAGTATCACTGCCACCTGCTAGTGTAGTAATAGTTCTTCCAACCCAACTTATACCGTCTGTTGAAGTACCTGCGCCTGATGTGCCGTCTCCGCCAACTACAACATATGTTCCATTGCCATAAGCAATATCTTGGTATGCTGATCCTGGTAACGGTGATCCGCCTGTCCAGTTAGTTACTGATGTAGAACTAGCTGCTAAGTATGCATTGTTAGCTGTTCCTTTACTAATTCCAACAAATTTTGCTGCTGGGTCAGTAATTGTAACTGTTGGTGCGCTAGTATAACCTGCTCCACGTAATGGAAGATCATCACCGTCTAATGATATAACAACAGTTTTTAATCCACCGTTATCAATAGTTGATGTTGCAGTTGCTTGTGTACTTGCGCCACCTCCACTAATAGTAATAGTTGGTGCTGTTAAGTATCCTCTACCAAATTGTGTTACAATAATTTCAGTAACTTTATCAGTTTCAGCAGTAATAGTCGGTGCTGCTGAATAACCTGCACCAGTACTTGTAATAATAACTTCTTTAATTGCACCATCTTGTACAGTAGCAACAGCACTTGCGCCGCCACCACCTGATGTTGGAGTTAACACAATAGTTGGAGCAGTTGTATAACCACGTCCACCTTCAACTACTGTAATCTTCTTAATCTGCGTTGGTCCAGGTAATCCAATACTGTTTAGTTCACCTAGCTCTGCTGTAAGTACTGCACCTGTGCCGCCTAAGCCGCCAACAACTGCTGTTGCTCTAGCATTTTGTCCGCCGCCGAATACAGCTTTTGTCCACGCTCCAGTTACTGGTACTGTTCCGCCAACAACCCAATTCTCTCCATCTGTTGAATAGTGAGTTTGTGTGCCGTCTCCTGGTAATGACATAAACACGCCACCACTAGTAATATCAGCATATTGAACTGCACCGTGATCATAAGTTGTTCCAAGTTGTGGAACAAGTACACTATCTTTTGTAAAGCCTGGCTCATCAAAAGTAATTCTTGGTTCAATTCTATAACCTGTAGTAAGATCTAAGTTAGTTTCAACTGCTTTACCTTCAAGTATGTGATTCCAACCAGCTGCATATAATCCAACAGTTTGACTTGTTGTTGTAGTTAAAGTAATTGCAGATCCGCCTGATGTAGTACTTAATTCAAATTCTGTACCACTAGCATTTTTGTTAATTACATAATACAATGTATCTGCAGCAATTCCACCCACTGTAGAAGCTACATAAATTGGCATATTATCATATACTTGTTCTGTTGCTCCACTTAGTGTTACTTTGTTACCTGTAGCGTTAGTAGCTGTAATTGTGTAAGGTCCACTGTTTGGTTTATACACTTTAGCTCTTTTAGTACCGTTGTTAAATGATAATACTGTACCATATTGTCCAACACCTGTACCTGCTGTAAGTTGTAACATCATACCTACATATGCGCCACCAAGTGCGTTATCAGTTGCTGCTAGTGTAGCTTCAACTTCATTACCGCCCTGTGCAACGTTCTGTGCTGAAACATAATCTTCACCACCTGTACCGTTACCGTCATTTAAGTCAATTAAACGACCTTCAACAACTGCTTGATCTCTAAATTCATCTTGAGTAACTGCTGCGTTAAATCCAGTTCCACTAATTGCTACGCCTGCGTTTGTATAACCAGTACCTGCGTTTGCATATTCAAAGCGTAATACTTCTACTTCGCCGTCTGTTGGAACGTTTGCAATAATTGCATCTTGTGATAAGTTGTCAGTTACTGCGTTAATTGGAATCTCACCAGTGTCAGTACCTTCAGCAATAACACCAAATGTACCATATGAACTGTTACCGTTAGTAGCACGTATTCTGCCACCTAAGTCTGCTAAGTAACCTGAATAGTTATAGTAAGCAAACACAGATACAAGCTCTGTTAGTGAGTTGTTACCTGAACACCATACGCCAATACCATCTGATAGTACTTGTGTAAAGTCGTTACTAACAATCGATCTGTTACCACCTGCGTGTAGAGCTCCGTCAATTTTACAACCAACACACCCAACACCAAATGTTGTTACGTTTTGTACGTAGCAAGATTTGTTAGTTACCCAGGCTTCTTTATCCCAAGGACCAAACCCTGGATCTAATGATGTATAAGAACCTGCTGTTGGACGTCTTGTTCCAAAGTCATTTAGCTCTGTTAAGTTACCGCGCAATCCATTTACAGTCATATTTCTTACGCCTGTTGCATTTCTTACGTGGAACATATCTGAACGCTCTGATCCTTGTACTGCATTTAAGTATTTCTGTGCTTCTTTCCAAACTTTGTGGTTTCCTGGATATTGTAAGTCATATACAATAGCGTCTATGTACTTAATCATATCCTCACGTAAATCTTGTTCAACAAAGTTGTATGTAGCAACACTTGATCCGGTGCCGCCACTAAATGTTACAGCATCTTCACCTTTAGTATCTGTAACTTCAACAGTTGTTGTAGTTCCTACAGTTGTAACCCAATAAGTTTCACCTGCTGTAACTCCGCCAAATGCATCACTATCGAATACAATAGGATCACCTACTGCTAAGTTGTGTGCTGTACTAAATGTAATTGTTCCTGGTGATCCAGTAACTTCAGTTACTGTTCCGCCGTAATTAGATTTTAACCAAGCTACTGATTCTTCAGCTAAGAAGTTTCTGTTAGCTTTTAGTACGTCAACAGCATTAATCATCTCTCTACTATTAAAGTAAGTAGTTGTTCCGTGGATTTCAGGAGTTTTACCATTGCCGTTATCTAACATATTGATAACAATGTCCATTAATTGGTTACTACGTGCTAATGCTGTTGCGTTAGCATTAATGTAAGTACCCATTACATTTTTCAACTCTCTGTATGCTTGTACTGTTGCATTGTTTTGTGCGCCTAATACTGCATCTGCTGCTGTACCTCTAAAGTACGTTAGTGAAGCAAATGTAGTTAGGTAGTTACTGTTAGAAATCATATCACGTCCAACTGCGTCAACTAAAATGCCTACATCTCTTTCACACTTTGCAGTATCGTATACTAGTGTTGGATAGTTTTCTCCAATGTAAGTTGTAATTGCAGTTTTAATTGCAGCTAATGAACCTGACAAGTTTGTAAACTGTTGTTTTAACGCTGCTGGTGCAGTTGATATATCAGCATTTCTTACTGGGTATGCAGGATAAGTTATTCCAGCAAAGTCAGTAAAGTCTGCTTCAGGACCGCCAAAGTATTCTGACAAAGTAAACGTTGTAGTTGTTGGAGTTGTTTTAATGTGGTATACAGTTCCATCATTCAACCCAGCAAACGTAATAGTATCACCTATTTTTAAATCATTTACTGTTGTAGTTCTTAAAACATTTGAAGTAACATTATCAAGTTCTAGCTCTTCGCCGCCACTTGCTACGCCTTCTAATAAGTCATAAAATTCAGTTAACAAAGTTTCTACTCTTGCAACACTGCCAGCATCACCAATAGTTTGTAAAGAATCTCTTAGTACTGGAGTTTCAACATCTTGTATTGCTCCTGGACTTGAAACTGAGTTCACTGCTAATCCATTAGCTATTTGCTTCATATAATCATATGCTTCAAGGTATGCTTGTTTTTGTTGTGATGTAAGTGTAAGGTTAGCTTCATCTCTACCAGGATAATACTGATATGCTTGTTCTAGTACGTTAGCTTTACTATTGTATGTTAAGTCGTAACGTAATGCATCAACTAATAAACCAACATCGCGTTTAAAGTCATCAGCAATATAATCTAATGTAGGATAATTTACGTTTATGTATTCTAGTAATTCTGCTTGTAACCATTTTTGTTTTCCCAAATAATTACACCTGCTGCTACATCATTTGCGTCTGCGTTAGTTGGTGCAATCCATTTTGCAGCCGGTACTTCGCCTCCGTTAATGTAACCAGTAAGATCATCAACTAGTAATTCAATAGATGCACTTGCATTTGTACACGCTACTCTTCTTACTTTTTCAGCTAAGAATCCAATTGAGTTTACTGTTGCTTTCAACTGTGTAGCAATTACTTGTTTTGCTGATGCAGTTGGTCTGTAATATTGCATTCCAGCTTTAACTGTTGCAAAATTTGAACCTGTAAATATATCTCTTGCAATTGCATCAACCATTAGTCCTGCATCTCTTCTGCAAGTATCTTGGTTGTAAATTAGCTCTTGATGGAATTTTTCTACCCAGTAAACAACATCTTCAACGATTTCATTTTTACGTGTAGTCAATTCAGCATATGCTTCTTTACGTTCATTAGTTGCTGAATCTGTTGCAATTTCAATAGTAGCATTTGGACCCGAATTGTTAAGCCAATCAAGTATATCATCTATACGATCTTGTGCAAATTCAGATGTGTTTGTGTTACCTGCTGTACCTGTTGTATCTTGTGTTTCAGTTACTCCAGCACTTGTTGTTACTGCTGTTTCTGCAATTACTTCGCCAACTATAACTTTAAGTCTTCCGTAAGCGCCAATAGTCATATTGCTTTCGTCTAGTGTAATGTTTGAAACAAAGTCTGTAAAGTATGAACTACCTACAATCAATGATTGTGTGTTACCACCATATGTCATATCATAGCGTAATGCATCTATACTAGAAGCAATGTCATTAACAAATCTAGCTTGGTCATCTGTTGTAAGAGCTGCCCAATTTGTGTCAAATCCATTAGCTGGTACTTGTACCCAATTTTCAATTTCATCTACTAAGAAGTCTTTGTTTGCAACAAGTTGAGCTACAGCGTGATTAAATGTATTAGTATCACCTGTTGCGTTTGCTGTTACAGCAAATGCAGTATTTGCGTATCCAGTTGTTCCCCACTCATCAATAGTTGGGAATTCAATACCTGGAGATGCTGCAAGTCCGTTTTGTGTAATTGATTGAATACCAATAGCAAGATCAAACGCTCTATTAGAAGTATCTCTACTTCCTTGTTCAGCCAATTGACCCATTGTTAATTCTAACAACTGCTCTTCAATAAATTCAATTGTTTGTATTGTAGCATTTAGCTGATTAGCAATAACAAATTCAGTTGAAGTAATACCTCTACGATATGCTAATCCTGCTTGTGCGCTTCTAAAGTCACTGTTAAACACAATGTCATAAGCAATAGCATCTACAATGTATCCAACGTCTCTAGCACACTTTACTGCATTGTATGTTAAGTCAGGATATACTTGATTAATAAACGCAATTGCGCCTTCTTTAATATTTTCTGTTCTTGCATCAATTGATGTTTTTAAATCTACAAGTGCATCATCTACCCAACTAGTTGCCGGAGTAATTAATGCTGGAGTTAAGCTAGAATCAATAGTTTCTTTGATTTCATTAATTCTGTCTACAGCAAACAATCCAGCACCTGCTGAACCTGCGGTTCCAGTAACGTCTTGTGTGTTTACGTTGCTTGATGATTTAGTCCATCCTGCTGTATTACCTTCAGCAATGTTATCAATAATACTTGCTAGTCTAGTATGTAGTGCAAGGAATGATGCTTTTTCATCTGCTGGTTTTTGGAATACTTCATCAACATAATATTTTCTTGCAATTACGATTGTTTCTAAGTTACCACGGTATGTTAAGTCATATTGTAGCGCATCAACAGTTTGACCAATTTCAGCTTTCCACTGTGTCTTTTCGTCTGCTGTTAACGCTGTCCATACTGCATTATAATTATCAATCATATATGCTTCGCCTTCATCAATTAAGAATTGCTTGTTAGCAACTATTAATCTTCTTGCGTTA